>MKWU01000256.1_pt1 | contig 100005 bp, 71 predicted proteins | sample 809101 | NCBI WGS metagenome assembly MKWU01 (sample SAMN05860141, study PRJNA318959) | sponge metagenome | host: Aplysina aerophoba | place: Slovenia: Piran, Adriatic Sea, Gulf of Piran | collected 2013-05-07
ATGAACAACGCCGCCAGCGCCAGCAGTTCGCCGGCGATGGCCTTGCTGGTGACCCAGAACCGCTCGTCCTCGCTCAGGCCCAGCCGCGACAGCGAATCCATGATGAAGCCGGTGGAGGGCGTCAGCAGCGCCAGCGCCAGCAGCCCAGCGGCCTGCCATGGCAGCCCCGCATAGCGCCAGGCCAGCCAGCCCACGCCGAACAGCGTGCCGGTACGGATCACCAGGTGCGCCAGCAGCGGCCACATGCCACGCCGCAGCGCCTGCAGATCCACTTCCAGGCCCGCGAACAGGAACAGCGAGGAAATGCCCAGCGTGGCCAGCAGGCCGATCACCGCGTCGTGTGCCTGGTCGCCCAGCCAGAGCATGCCGATGATGCCGAACAGCAGGCAGGTCAACGGTGCCGGCAGGCTGAAGCGCTGCAGTGCGCGCGGGATCACCAGCAGCGCGAAGATCAGCAGCAGGTAGATCAACTCATGGCTCATCGGGGTCTTCCGTGGGGTTCGAACGCGCGCAGGATGCGCGTGCCCGACCGATCCGGCAAGCCATTTCCCAATGACCCCGGTTACCTCATCCGATCATCGCATCGGCCAGCGCCCCCACCCGTGCAAGCACTGCTGCGCGCTGGTCGTCATCGACCGATGCGCCCTGCAGATAGGCGGTGACCACCCACGCGGTGCCGCCCGCATGCGGCCACAGCACGGCGATGTCGTTGCGCGTGTCATCACCGTTGCTGCCGGTCTTGTCCCCCACCCGCCAGCGCTTGCCCAGCCCGGCGCGCAGGCCGAACCAACCCCAACCCCGGCCCCGCAACCTGCACCGACTCCGACGGCCGTCCCGGCCGCCGCATCCGACGCGCCCGCGGACAGCGAGCCCGGCATCTTCCCTGACCGCATCCTGTTCGGCCAGTCGGCCGCCTTCAGCGGTCCCGCCCAGGAACTGGGCAAGAACATGAAGATTGGGATCGAGGCGGCGTTCCAGGAAATAAACCGGGATGGCGGCGTATTCGGCCGCCGCCTGGAACTCCTTTCCCTCGACGATGCCTACGAACCGGAAGCCGCCATCTCGAATACGAAGCAGCTGATCGAGGCCGAGGCGGTGTTCGCATTAATCGGAGCGGTAGGCACACCCACGTCGCGATCCGCCCTGCCGGTGGCCCGGGACGCCGGGGTCCCCTATATCGCACCGTTTACCGGTGCGGGTTTCCTGCGCCTGGACGAGTGGGACAACGTGCTCAACCTGCGCGCCTCCTACAACCAGGAAACCGAGGAGATGGTAAAGCAGTTGGTGGATGTTCTCGGTTTGTCGCGCATCGGCATCGTCTACCAGGACGATTCGTACGGCCAGGCGGGTTATCACGGCACCGTCACAGCCCTCGCCAAACGCAACAAGAAGCCGGCGGCCATCGGTGTGTATCCGCGCAACACCACGGCGGTCAAAACCGGGTTGGTCGACTTGCAACGGGGCAATCCCGAAGCCGTCATCATCATTGGTGCCTATGAACCGGCAGCGAACCTCATTGCCTGGGCGCGGCGCATCGGGATGGAGGCGGTCTTCGTCAACATTTCCTTCGTCGGCAGCAACGCCTTGGCCCAAGAGTTGGGCCGGGACGGTGAAGGCGTGTTCGTGACACAGGTAGTGCCCTTCCCGACCGACGCTTCGTTGCCGATCACGGCTGCCTACCATCAGGCTCTGGCCGACTTTGCCCCGGAGGTGGAACCCGGTTTCGTTTCCTTTGAAGGCTACCTGGCCGGACGCATGACGGTTGAGGCTTTGCGGCGCTGCGGTATTGAAGTCACCAGGGAATGTTTCCTCTGGGCGTTCAAATTCGGCACCACGATGGACCTGGGCGGATTCAGCCTGGTCTTCGGACCCTGGGACAACCAAGGTTCCGATGCGGTCTTTCTGACCATGATCGGACCCAACGGGCAATACCTTCCGGTCAACTCATTCGAAGTAGCCAATCCATGAACACGCTGTTCCGCAGCCTGCGACGGCTCGGTACCCGGCTCTATCTGGGCCTCGGGGGAGCTGTCCTGCTTACGGTTGTGGCCAGCCTTGTCGGTTGGTTTTCCTTCCACCGGGTTGGCCTGCTGCAGGACGTCGTCAACAACCAAAGCATCCCGGATATGGGCGCGGCTGTGCGCGCGGCCCAACAGAGTGGTTCACTGGTAGCCCAAGCGCCGCTCCTGACGGCGGCCACCGTCGACAATCTCCCGCAAATCAAGGCTGACATTGCCCGGGAACGGGCCGCTTTCGAGCAGCAACTGTCAGCCATCAGCGCTTCCAGCGACATTGGGGAGGAAGACTACTTCGCCGCCATTCAGACCAATGCCCAGACACTGATAGCCAATATTGGCATCATCGAGCAGGAAGTGGACGACCGGTTTCTGCTTCTGGAACGGGCCGATGTGGTCAAGGCCGACTTGGCAAGCCTCCAGGTCGACCTCGAATCCGCCCTGGTGGAAGCCCTCGACGATCAACTGTTCTTTCTCCTAACCGGCTACCGCGCCCTGAACACCCCACCCGCGTCGCGCGAATTGCATCTGGACGAAATTCAGATTACCCGGTACCGGCACCTGTCCAACCTGCAGTCCAACGCGAGCCTGGCCATCCAGGACCTGGCCAACGCCTTCGCCGTCACCGAGACGGCCAGGCTGGAGCCGCTGCGGGAGCGCTCGGAAGCCACCCGGCGGCGCATTGACCGCAGCCTGCAGGCCCTCGGCCAGAGCGATCCGATCAGCCTGCAGGTGTCGCCCATGTTCGACAAGCTGTTCGAGCTTGCCCTGGGCGAGGACACCGGCTTTGCCCTCGTGGCCGAAATCATTGGGAGCGACAGCCGCCAGGCGGCCCTGCTGGAAACGAACCAGGAACTGGGCGTGGCCCTCCTCTCGGCGGTCGAGAACCTGGTACAGGACAAGGGCAGCCAGGCCCGTACGGCCAGCGCCATGTCGACCCTCGCCATTGCCACCGGCCGCACACTCCTGCTGGTGTTGATCGTCGTCAGCATCGTGGGCGCCCTGCTGATCGCCTGGCTGTTCGTGGGCCGGCTCCTGCTGCGGCGCCTGGCAACCCTGTCCCGGCGCATGCAACGCATGGCCGACGGCGACCTGGAGGGCAGAGTGGAGATCGGAGGAGCCGACGAGATTGCCGACATGGCCGCCGCACTCGAGGTCTTTCGCCGCCACGCCCTGGAGGTGCAGCGGCTGAACCTGGTGGAGAAGCTGGCCGAGGAACTGCAGGCCAAGAACGACCAGCTGGAACAGGTGCTGGTCGAACTCGAAAAAGCGCAGGACCAGGTGGTCACGCAGGAAAAGCTGGCTGCCCTGGGTGAACTGACCGCCGGCGTGGCCCACGAAATCCGCAACCCCCTGAACTTCGTCAAGAATTTCTCCGAGGTGTCCCAGGAGCTGCTGGACGAGATGCAGGAGGAACTCCAGGACCTGCTGGCGGACGCGGAGGTCCCCGCAGAGGATGATCGTCCCGGCTACCTGGAGGAGCTCAACGGCGACCTGACCGACAACCTGAAGCGCATTCGGCAACACGCGGACCGGGCCAACGGGATCGTGGAGAGCATGCTGCGCATGGGCCGCGACACCGGCGAGTGGGTCAAGATCGACATCAACAACATCGTGGACGAGCACACGCGCCTGGCCTTCCACAGTGCGCGGGCCAAGGACCCCGACTTCCAACTCCACATGGAGATGGACCTCAACCCGGATCTGCCGGAAGTGGAGGTCGTCCCGCAGAACCTGGGCCGCGTGTTCCTGAACATGGTCAGCAATGCCTGCCACGCGACCAATCTGCGCCGCGTGGAGGCGCAGACGACCAACCAGATCTACATGCCGACGCTCAAGGTATCCACTTGGCTGGAGGGAGACCGCGTCGCAATTCGGATGCACGACAACGGCACCGGCATGCCCGACGAGGTGAAGGAGAAGATTTTCAACCCCTTCTTCACCACGAAGCCGACCAACGAGGGGACCGGCCTGGGCCTGGCCCTCTCCAGCGACATCGTGCGGGGCCACGGAGGCACCATCGAGGTCGAGTCCGAGCCGGGGGAGTTCACGGAAATGACCGTGCGCCTGCCCCTGGTCCAACCCGCCGGCACCGCGGCCAGCTGAGGCCCGCAGCACACCAACGGTGCCGCCACCGCCCGGGCGGTTCCTATCGCCGTGCGGCCGCCACCGCGGAGGCCACCGCAAAGATGGCCGTGGCCACCAGGGCCATGGCCGGGCCGGAGGCCACATTCAGGTGGTAGGAGGCGTACAGGCCCACCACCGCGGCCGCCACGCCAAACCCCGCGCCCAGGGCCATGGCGCCCTCGACCCTGCGCGCGACCAGCAACGCGGCCGCGGCGGGGGTGATGAGCAGCGAGACGACCAGGATGATGCCCACGGCCTGCAGGGCGGTGACGATGACCACGGCCAGCAGCACCAAAAACACATAGTCCAGTCGCTCGGCGGACAGGCCGGCCACCTTGGCGCCCAGCGGATCAAAACTGACGAACAGCAATCGGCTGTGCAGCCCGTACAGGATGGCTGCCACAGCGACGGTCAGGAGCGCAGTCACCGCCACGTCCATCCGCGAAACACCCAGCACCTGACCCAGCAGGAGATCCTCCAGGTTGATGCGGACATGGCGCACCATGGACATGACCATCACGCCCAGGGCAAACAGGCCGGCGAAGAGGATGCCGATGGTGGTGTCGGCGCTGAGGCCCGTGCGTCGTACCAGCCAGCCCAGCAACAGCGCGACGGCTGCGGCCATGGGCACGGAACCCCACAGCGGATGCAGGCCGGCCAGGACCGCCGCCACCACGCCCGGCATGACGGCGTGGGCCAGGGCGTCGCTCATGAAACCGAGATCCCGAGTCACCACGTAGGTGCCCAACAGGGGACACATGATGCCCACCAGGACCGACACCGTCAGCGCCCGCACCATGAATGCATAGGTGAAGGGCACCACCAGCCAACTCTGCAGCATCTCCATGGGTTCGGCTATTGACAGGATGCGTCGGCCGTCAGGATCCCACCAGGTCCCGGATGACTCCGGAGTCCACGAGGTCCCGGGTCCGGCCAAAGCCGACCACGCCCCGGTTCAGGCACAGGCAGCAGTCGCAGTTGTATTCCAATTGGTCCACCGCATGCGAGGCCAGCAGAATGGTGCATCCCTGGTCGCGCAGCACATGGAGAGTCTTCATCAGGGCCTCCCTGGAGCGGGTGTCCACGCCGCTGAAGGTTTCATCCAGCAGCAGGATGTCGGCTCCCTGCGCCAACGACCGCGCCAGGAACACCCGCTGCTGCTGCCCCAGCGACAGAGAATCCATCGGCTCCTCCCGCAGGGACCACAGCCCCACCTGCCGCAGGGATTCCTCTCCGGCTTCCAGGTCTGCCCGACGGGGCGGCCGCAACCATCGCTGGCGGCGGATGCAACCCTGCATCACCACCTGCATGACGCTCAGGGGCACCCGCCAGTTGATGCGTTCCTTCTGGGGTACGTAGGCCAGGTCGCCCTCGGTCCGGGCTGTCGGACGGCCGTGGATCAGCACTTCGCCGTGAGCGAACGGTTGCAAGCCGGCCAGGACTTCGAACAGAGTGCTCTTGCCGGCCCCGTTGGGACCCAGAACCCCCACCAACTGACCGGCGTCGATCCGAAACGACACGCGATCGAGGGCCGTTGTGTCCCCAAAGGCCACAGTTAGGTCGCGAACTGAAATGGGCGCGGAAGAAGCCATGGTATTCGAAACTATCCGGTCTCCAGAACCTATGAAAATCTCAACTTCCTGTGAACACCGGATGCGGATCGTCCGTCTGGTTGACGCTTCACCGCGTTGAACGCCTTGCGCAGGTCCATGTCGACAGCCACTCGCCGTCGGTGCCGGACTCGGTGAACCAGGCATCCCGGAACGTGCCCAACGCCCGGTTGCCGACCACGCGCGCAAAACCGCAGTGCGGCAGGCACGGCATGGCCTGCCGGTCCGTCAAGTCCAACGCAATGCGATGGGCCCTGTACAGGAATGCGGGTTCGGGGTTGCAGGTGGCAGGCATGGAAGGTTCGGTACCGTTCCTGTCGGAAGCCCCGGCGGTAAACCGGGGCTTCACGCATTTTAGGTCAGGGGCGATGGGCCGGGACTGGCCAGGGAAGTCCAGCAATCCACAACCGGTTCCATGACGTCAGGTTTCAGCACGCAACCATCGATTGCAGCGAGCAGTTACCAACCCGTCACTGGGTTGACAAGGCCTGAACAATCGTTTCGACATTGTGCCGCATCATGTCGAGATAGGTCTCGGCTCCGCTGTCCGGCCCTCCCAGTGAGCCGGTGTACAGCTGCACGACGACGGCGACTCCGGCCTCCTGGGCGATACCGGCCGCCAGCTTGTCGGTCATGACTGTGGTTTCGGTGAAGATGGCGTTGACCCCCCTGTCCCTGATCGTGTCCACCAGCTGGGCAAGCATCCCGGCTCCAACCTCCATCTCGGTGCCCACGCTGGGAATGATGGTGCCGACCACCTCGAATCCGTAGAGTTGGGCGAAGTACTGGAAACTGTCGTGCGATGTTACCAGCACCCTGTGTTCCGGTGGCAGCATCGACACCTGTTCGGTGATCCAGGCGTGCAGTTCGTCAAGCTCAAGGCCGTACCGGGCGGCGCGGTCGGCATAGGTCGCTGCATGCTCGGGATCGGCGGTTCCCATGACCTGCGCCAGACCGGTCACCGCGGCGCGAACCCGCAGCGGATCGAACCAGAAGTGCGGATCCTCCGAGCCATGTTCGTGGTGGTCATCTGCGGCATGTCCCTCGGAGTCCGCATGGTCCTCATCGGCATCGTCATCGTGGCCGTGTGCGTCCGCATGGTCCTCGTCCGCATCCGCGTCGTGCCCGTGGCCGTCTTCGTCGTCCGCGTGCATTTCCTCATCGCCATGGACATCCCCGGCACCCTCCATGGGCAGCCAGGGCAGGGGATCAATGAACTGTTCCATTTCAATCACAATCGCCTGGTCGGCCCGCGCCTGCTCGAGCAATTGGTCAAGCCAGCCGACCTCCAGTCCCATGCCAACCATCACCACCAGGTCCGCGTCGGCCACACGCGCGACATCCTGGGGTCCGGGCTGGAACGTGTGGGGATCGCCCCCGGGGAGCAGTAGTGCCGTCACCTGCACGTGTTCCCCGCCAATCCGGCGGACCCAGTCGGCAACGATGTTGCTGGTGGTCACAATCCGCAAGGATTGATTCTCCGCCGCTGGACCGTCACCGGCGACAGGAGCCTCCATCGGCATGGCACAGGCCGCCAAGGCACTGCCGATCACAACCAGAAGAATGGAAAGAAGCCGGAAGATCGAACGCGGTACAGTCATGGCGATGCTCCTAGGGCAGCACTCGGCTCGGTTATATTAATATAGCATACAGCTGGTTGGTCCCCTACCAAGAACCGGCATGGGTGTCAGGGCAATCGCATTCCCATGGGGGCAGTGTCGGCCGTGGGCAGGATGCGGAACTTCGTTCCGCCCGGGAGTCCTCCCCCTGGCCGACAACGGGACCGAGGTCGAGTTCTTCGGCCAGCTGGCCCTGCCCAGCTGGAAGCCCGCTTGGCGGCGTGGGTGCAGTCCTGGCCGCGACGCGGCAGGACGGGATCCTGGCCGTGGGCGACAAGGCGGACCGGGGCTCGCACGACCATGCCCGACGCGTGTGGCCCCTGCACCTGGTCAGCGCTTGGGCGGACGAGGCCCGGTTGGTACTGGGCCTGCGACGGGTGGACGACCGGCCCAACGCGAGCACGGCCATTCCCGAACTGCCCAAGACCCTGGCGCGGGAAGCTGTATCACCGCCAGGCGCAGGCAGGTCGGCCGGTACGACGGGTACCTGCTCAGGGTCCTGTCAAATCAGCATCCGCTTGCCCTGTCGGTTCCCGGTAGGAGGCCAACCAGCTGTATGCTATATTGAATAATCGAGCCGAGTGCTGCCCTGAGAGCATCGCTATGACTATACCGTGTTCGATCTTCCGTCTTCGTTCCATCTATTGGTGTATTTCAGTATCGATTATCTTTTTTTCTATAGCTGCCGCTGTTCGCACCGAACTGATGTTCGATTCTGATTTTGCGCTCATACCTGCCATGTGGCTCGGATCAATGATGCTGGTTCTCGGAATCCGCGATTGGAGCTTCTCCCACACCTGGATGGCTGGCTGGATGTTTGCGGGGGCATGGCTGATCCTGCAAGTGGCTCACCAGGCGTGGCTCCTGTAGACGGGGTGATCGTGTGACCAACCATCCCGCTTGCTCAGGACCAGAATGTGACCGCGGGGGGCGGTTGCGAGACCCACGCAACCGTGATCCGGTCTGTATGGGCCACTACCAGCAGGCCTGCCGCCATCCCGACCGGCCGCTGTGCGCGCTACGCCGCAAGCGGCCGCGCAGCACTGCATTTGTCTGCCCCTGTTGCAGCCTGCAGAAGGACCATTACGCCAAAGACCTGTGCAAGGCCTGTTACGAATGGAGCCGGGAACATCACAATGGCCAGCACCGGCATTTGCGATCATGATCGGATTGAGACCGCACACGGAAAGCCCCCTCGGACCCTGGCAGGCTGCCAAAAAACGGGGTCGATTGGGATAGGTCCCCTTGGCAACGGAGGAATCCCTGATCGAGGCGGCCGCCAGTCCAGGAACTGCCGGCCCAAGGAGGGACCGCCGCCTTCCGAGTCGATCAGGATTGGCTTGCGGCCAGCACCTCGCCGGTGCGTGAACCAACATATGCGCCGTTGTTCACAGCCAAGGCGCCATTCACAAACACATGGGAAACCCCCGCGGCAAACTGGTGCGGATCCTCGAAAGTGGCGCGATCGGCGACGGTCTCCGGATCGAAAACCGCAATGTCCGCCTTGTATCCGGGCTGAAGCCGTCCCCGATCCCGGAGAAGCAGACGATCGGCCACCTGCCCGCTCATTTTGTAAACAGCCTCCTCCAGCGTGAGGATTGACTGCTCGCGCACATACCGTCCCAATACCCTGGCATGGGCTCCGTAGGATCGGGGGTGCGGGCGACCGGCACCAACCCGGGTTCCAGGTGTCAGGGCCAAGCCGTCGGAGCCCATCATGCCCAAGGGGTGGGTAAGGAAGGCGCACATGTCTTCTTCCGTGCGATAGAAGAAAATGATGGTCAGACGGGCATCGTCAAGCTCCATCAGGGTCAGGGCGGCATCCACCGGTTCCAGATTCATCTCATGGGCGGCCTCCTGAATGGTCAACCCTTCGTAGGGTTTGGCCGCCTCCGTGTGGGTTGTACTGACCTGCAGCCGATCCCAGAGCCAAGGCCAACCGCGAAACAGGCCTTCCTCCAGCATGTCGTCCCGGATTTGCCGACGCGTTGCCGGCGTCCGAATACGGGAAAGCAGGGCCGCAGGGCCGCCCGACTGGGCCCATGTGGGCATGCACTGGCTGAAACCGCTGCTGCTGGCGTCATAGGGATACACATCGAAAGTCACGTCATGGCCGGACTTGACGGCATCCTCACACACCTCGATCACGGTATCCGCCTCGCCCCAATGTCGGGGATCATTGACGGCCATATGGGCCACTTGGACCGGTACCCCCGTGGCCAACCCAATATCCACAGCTTCCTGGACACCTGTAATGTGGTAACCGGACCAACAACGAATGTGGCTGGTGTAAATGCGTCCGGGCCACCGGGCCATGGCCTCGGTCAGGGCAATAATCTCGGCCGTGTCTCCATACGCGCTGGGAGGCAGTGTCAGCCCGGTTGAGAAACCAAAGGCTCCCTGGGCCATGGCCTGATCCACCTGGTAATTCATCGCCCGGATCTCGTCTGCCGTGGCCGGCCGATCCTCGAAGCCCACGACCATGCCCCGTACGGCGCTATGGCCCACCAAAGGAGCGATGTTGATGGCCAGACCGATCTCCGTAGCCGCCTGCCGGTACCCCTCCAAGTCCTGCCATGTCCACGGAACGGCATCACCGAAGACACTGCTAAGGGTCTCACGCAGTGTTTCCGTTCTTTCAGGCGAGATGGGAAATGGGCTGTAGCCACAGTTTCCGGTTACTTCCGTGGTAACTCCCTGCAGGATCTTGCTGAGGCCATGGGGTTCCGCCAACAGGGTCAGGTCCGAATGGGTATGGATATCGATAAAGCCGGGAGCCACCACCTGGCCGGTTGCATCGACAATCCGGTCCGCTGTCGCGTCCCCCAGATCCCCAATGTCGGCAATGACTGCATTCCTGATGCCCAGGTCGGCCTGGCGTGCCTCGGCACCGGTACCGTCCACAAGCGTTCCATTACAGATCAGCGTGTCGAACATCATTCGAGTCTCCTCTGCCAGGATCCCAACAGGCATGCATGGAACCCATTACTTAGGATAGGCGCGTGGCAATACCCATGCGCCGCGTTCAACCGGCCGGCCCGCTACCATCGGGACCACCTGCCCAGACTTTGCCAACGTCCGGAGAATTGGGACCAGCCTGAAGTGAGAACGGTGTCCAACCGGTGTCCGAGCCAGACAGGGTTCCAAGCCACGAGGGAATACAGCAGGAGGCAACCGTGACGAACCACGACATGGACGTGGAAGAGCGGGACATTCTGGACCGCTTCGAGAAGGGCGAATTACGCCCGGCACCCGACGCTGACCGGGAGATGGAGGGTGCCAGGGAGGCAGCCATGTACACATTCGGTCAATACGTGGCGGACGAGAAGAAGGAAAGCGAGGCACGCGCCAAAAAGGAATTGCTCCTGACATTCATCAGGAAAGTGTGGGGGAATGCGGAAGCGGAACGGGTTGCCCCGTTCCTAAACGCGGCCGAACTCGTCGACCTGCCCGACATCGCCAACCTGGTGGACGACCATGCTGCCGGACGCTCCCCGCGCTTGGGGGCCAATGGTCGCACCGAACCCCGGGCCTGAGCCACGCGCCTCCCCAGTACCGTGCGCCGAAACCCTTGGCGGAACACCCGGCTTGCCTTCTCGTTGCAGAAGTAGGAACTCTCGGCAACACGGACAGGGATCCTGTCGTTCGTTCCAGGCTTGAATCGAAACCTGCAAACCCGAAAACCGTGCCCAAACCGCCAGTCTTCAAGGTGGCCGACGGAAGCAAGTGTGAAGATTGAGGTTCGGAACCTCAACCTTCTGCCACAAACCCGCCGGCGTTCGGGCGGACCTGTGCATGGTGCTCCGAGCCTTCAGGCACTCCCGCGCCGAAGCCTTTGCAAGCTCGAATCCGAGGGAATGTCCACGTCCCGCCACCGCAGATGCCGGCCGGCCGGCACATCCCGCAGCATGCTGCGGCCGGCAGCCACGTAGTACGGCACACAGGTGTCCGGGCCATCGCTCTGCGGGACAGCCAGTTCCGCCTTCAGATCCTGCACACAGTGAGCCCTGTCCATGGACAAAACCTGCCCTGCCTGGAACGGCACTTCAGTCCGGGCCACCACGTCCACCCGGTGTGCAACGTTCCGGCCACTCGTCGGCACGCCCAATCGTACCGCCGCCAGCACGGACAGCGGCGTCTCCAGGCCAAGCAGGTGATAAGGACGCCACAGGAGGATGTGCCGCCCGTCCGGACTCATAAGATGACGTTTGGGTGCCAACTGGCTCCAGTCGTCCCCCTCCCGGGCCCGGATCACGATGAAGACTCCGCCCGCCATGCTGGGTGCCCGGGGATGGGTGATCAGGTTGGCGAGCCACGGTCGGGGTGGAAGCGAGCAGGCCGCCGTCGTCCACGTGCCTCAGTATGGACGCCATTTCCACATAGTGCATGGCTGGCCCGAACAGCCCCGGATTGCTCCACCCAAATCCTGTTTCGTTGATCACGATGGCCATTTCCGCGATGTCCGGAACTCTTACCCTCTGCTGCAGCGGAATGCATTCCGAACGGTTCCGCACTGTTGCCGCCAATGAGTCGCCTGCATCTGCGGAAGCACTCGCCGCGGGTACATCCGCCTCGCCAGCCTTGCCGGCACACACCACGTCCAGGCCCAACACCCGGGCCCACTGCACCATTTCCAGCACCATGGCCGGCTGATCACCGTCCGCCATCGAGTACACCAGCCCGTTGGCGCGGGCCAAGGCCGCGAGCGCAGGTCCTGCCGTGCAGGCGGTTTCCTTGTTGACCAGGACCAGATGACAGCCGTTCCGCAAGGCCGCCTCCCCGTGGCGCGCGCCGGCCTCGGGGGCACCGCTGGCCTCGACAACCGCATCCAGCATTGGAAACGGCAGTTCAACACCGTCCACCAGCAGGGGCAGTTGGCCCTGTTCAAGGGTTCGTTGGGCAGCTGCGGCCGTTTCGCAGATCGTCGGGCGGGGAAGTCCCGCCGCCTCGGCTGCCGCCAGACCGCCCTCCCCGTCCGCGTCGCACAAGGCAACCACCGACATGCCTGGAACATGCAGGCTTTGTCTTAAAAAGGAAAGCCCGAAGCTGCCGAGGCCAATCAGACCGACCGCAACCGGTTTCTCTCGGGATAACAGCAAGGCGCGCCAGTCCATGGCTAAAATCCTTCCGGTGGGCAGGATTGCACAATGGCAGCGAACGAACTTCCGGTGCCGGGAGGCCGTCCGACCACGCCCACACTGTAACCGACCTCACCGCGGGCCGGTCCATCCACCAGGAACCCTTCAACATGAACCAGCCCTACCGCGGCTCCGCGCAGACCTGGCAGGTCTCGGTGGAGGCCAACACGATGATCCCGATGCGGGACGGCACCCGCCTGGCCACGGACATCTATCGGCCGGCAGCATCCGGGCAAGCGGCCTCGGGGCCCTTCCCCGTAATCCTGGAAAGGACCCCGTACGACAAGGCGGCACCCGGCAATGCGGACATGGGTCGCTACTACGCGCGCCGGGGCTACGTCTGCGTACTCCAGGACGTGCGCGGCCGCTTCATGAGCGAGGGCGAATGGTATCCGTTCGCCAAGGAGGCCCCGGACGGCTTCGACACGGTCGAGTGGCTGGCGGCCCAGCCCTGGTGCGACGGCCAGGTGGGCACGATGGGCGGCTCCTACTGCGGCAGCGACCAGTCGGCCCTGGCAACCCTCGATCCTCCGCACCTGCGAACCATGGTGATTGCGGTGGGGGCGGCCAGCTACTACCACGCCTCCATGCGCCAGAACGGAGCCCTTGAGCAACGGTTCATCATCTATGCGTTTCGCATGGCAACCACCAGTCGGGAGGCCTTGGCCGACGCGGGCCTGCGCGCCCTGCTGGAAGAGGCCTACGCCAACGTCGGCGAATGGTTTGGCAGGGTCCCGTTCAAGAAAGGCGCGTCGGCCCTGCGGCATCTCCCATCCTACGAACAGTGGGTCCTGGACATCCTGACCCATGGCGAATACGGCCCGTACTGGCAACAGCGGGGCTACGACATTGCCGGCCATTACGCCGAACATGCCGACGTGCCCACCCTCTACCTGGGCGGCTGGTACGACTCGTATGCCCGCGCCACATGCGAGAACTTCATGGCCCTGGCCAAGCTGAAACAGTCGCGCCAGATGCTGCTGATGGGACCGTGGACCCACGGTGGCTGGGAGGAAACGTTTGCCGGCGAGGTGGACTTCGGCATCGATTCACACATTCACTACCACGATCTGCGCCTGGCCTGGTTCGACCACTTCCTGAAGGGCCTGCCCACGGAATTTGCCGACTGCCAACCGGTTCGGATTTTCACGATGGGGACCGGCAGCGACCGGCGCCAATACACCGGACACATAGCGCACGGCGGCTTCTGGCGCGAGGAGCCGGACTTCCCCCTGCCGGACACCGCGTTCACGCCCTGGTACCTGCATCCGGACGGATGTCTGTCCCGCGCCGAACCGGGCCCCCAACCCTCCGCCAGCCGGTACACCTTCGATCCGCGCGATCCGGTACCCACCATCGGCGGCGGCATCTCCGCCGCGAATCCAATCATGGAGCCGGGCGCCTTCGACCAGAAAGGCAGTCCGCGCTTCTTCGGCTGCACGGATTCCCTGCCCCTGAACGCCCGCAGCGACGTGCTCAGCTTCCAGTCGGAGCCGCTGGCGAACGACCTGGAGGTCACAGGGCCCATCCGGGTCGTGCTGCATGTCTCGACCACCGCCCCGGACACCGATTTCACGGCCAAGCTCATCGAAGTCGTCCCACCCACGCCGGATGACCCGGATGGTCTGGCATTCAATCTCACCGACTCCATCCTGCGCCTGCGCTACCGCCGCGGCTGGACCCGTCCCGAACCGATCGGGGAAGGCGAGATCTGCCGCATCGAGTTCGACCTGTATCCGACCTCCAACGTCTTCAAGGCCGGCCACGCCATCCGGCTCGACGTCAGCAGCAGCAACTTCCCGCGGTTCGACGTCAACCCCAACACCGGCGGTCCCCTGGGCAAGGACAGGACCTTCAGGCTGGCGGACCAGACGGTGCACCACGACCGGGAACATCCGTCCCACGTCCTGCTGCCCGAGATTCGCCGGTGACGGCAGATGCCGGCATGCCAGACCGTAGCCAATAGCCAACCCTGTAGACACCGCCGCGAAGTTTCATAAACCTTCCGCGTGAACTTCCCATTGTGTTCACAATTGCCGCGGAGACTCTCGTTCGGATTCGCCATCGGGTGGACCATCGCAACGAGAGGAACCAACCATGAAACTGAACCGCGAGGCACGTTGGCCCATCATCCTGGCCCTGATGGCGCTCCTGGTCGTTGGCGGCGCAGGTGCCGTGGCGGCCGCCGGCAACCAACACGGTCCCGCCTTCAGGCGCATTGCCCGCGGCAACTTCGGCTCGATCCTGCGGCACAAGGGACCCGGCTACGCGGATTTCGCCCAGCACACCGACCTTTTCGACAGGAGGCGCTCGCGGCCGCCGCCGCGCGGGCGTTGGGTGTCAACCCGGATGAACTGAAGGCGGCCGCGCAGGAGGGCAGGAACAGCATTCAGGCACTGCTGGGGGCGGCCGGCCTGGAGTTCTCCGATGTCAAAACGGCAGTGGACACTGAAATTGAAACCCAGTTGGCCGCGGCCGTGGAGGCGGGTACGCTGACCCAGGACGAGATGAATGCCATTCTCAGTCGCGACCTCAGCTGGATGGACTTGGGACGAGGCCGTCACGGCCGCATTGGTGAATGGATGTGGTCGACCGATCCACTCGATGCTCAAGCCGTCCTACAAGCCGCGGCTGAAGATGCGGGGTTGAATGCAGACGAACTGCTCGCGGCCCTGACGGAAGGCCGGTCCGCCGTGGACACGTTCCTGGAAGCCAATGACACAACATCGGTCGAGTTCAAGGCCGCCTTGGACACCGCCTGGCAACAGGCCATTGCCGACGCCGTGGAGGCGGGCACACTCACCCAGGAACAGGCCGATCGCTTGAATCCCAAGGGGAATTTCGGACACGGACTTGGTGGCGGCAGACACCATGGCCGCCACGGACACGGCTGGTCCGGAAGTTTCAGCAACCCCGGCCCGGTGGGGGACAACGCCTGATTCGGGCCGCGGCCCGGGTTTGGCCGGCACGCGAACTCGGCCACCCATCCATTTTTGTTGACCTTCCCGCCTCGCAGGCGGGAAGGTTTGATTTGTGCCATGCTGGGACCCAGCTGGCAATGCCGCGTCCGGGTACACCGATGATCCGGGCAGTTCCGGCCCCCCTCCCGTCCAGAGCAGACTCCATCCCATACAATCCGCGGGCCATATCCGAACCGGGCCGGCCCGATGAACCAAGACCAAAACAACCTCTTTCAGGCCGAGGGAGTCGAACGCCACCAACAGCAGTCGCCGCTGGCCAACCGCGTGTGCCCGCAGGGGCTGGACGACTATGTGAGGCAGGAACCCATCATCGGCCCCGGACTGCCGCGGCGACGGTCCATCGACCATCGCAGTCGACCAGCTGTCGTCCTTGCTCCTCTACGGCCCTCCGGATACCGGCAAAACCACCTTGGCAGCATCATCGCCAACACCTCAAGTTGTGCATTGACACATCGTTCCTGCGCGGTCGACTGCGAGGATTAACATAGCCCGCCCCGAACGAATCCTGGTCACCGGCGCCACTGGGTACATCGGCGGCAGGTTGGTTCCCCGACTGTTGCAGGAGGGGTACCGCGTCCGCGTGCTCGTACGCAGTCGGGTCCGGGTGCTCTCACGCCCTTGGTCCGACCAAGTCGAGATATTGACTGGCGATATTTTCGATCCCCAGACGCTGGCGGAAGTGTTGGCAGGGGTGGACTCGGCGTACTACCTGATTCACAGTTTGTCGCAGGGATCGAACTTCCACAATTTGGATCTGGAAGCCGCCCGGGCCTTTGGGCAGGCAGCCCAAAGAGCAGGAGTTGACCGCATCATTTACCTGGGCGGCTTGGGAGACCCGGAGGGCGATCTTTCCCGGCATCTGCGATCGCGGCAAGAAACAGGACAAGCACTGCGGGCAGGTGGCGTTCCGGTCACGGAATTCCGGGCTGCGGTCATCGTGGGATCGGGCAGCATTTCTTTCGAGATGATCCGTTATCTTGTGGAGCGTCTCCCCGTCATGATCTGCCCCAGGTGGATTTTTTCCCGCATCCAGCCCATCGCCGTCCAAGACGTCTTGGAATACCTGGTTGGCGCCCTTGACGCACCGGCAAGCCGGGGCCTCACCATTGAGATTGGCGGCAAGAATGCAACCACCTACAAGGGGCTGATGCTTGGCTATGCCGAAAAAAGGGGACTCCGGCGACTGCTGCTGCCCGTTCCTGTCCTGACTCCCCGACTCTCTTCCTACTGGGTGCACTGGCTGACCCCAATTCCATCCGGCATCACCGTTGCTCTCGTTGAGGGGCTTCGCAACGATGTCATCGTGACCGATGATCTCGCTCGCACGCTCTTCCCTCATATCGAACCGCAGGACTATGCCTCGGCCATCGGCATGGTGATCAACGACCTTGACGAGGGACGGATTGACACTGCGTGGAGTGATGCTGCAGGCACGAACTCAGAAGGGGAAAAGCCCGTCCGGCTGGAGTCCCGCCAAGGGATGATCATTGAGCGTCGCCGTTGCCAGGTAGCAGCTTCGGCCCAAGCCGTCTACAGGGTTTGTACCGGCATCGGGGCAGCTCGAGGCTGGTACTTTGCCAACTGGACGTGGCGTTTGAGAGGAATGGTGGACCGCCTGCTGGGCGGTGCAGGCCTACGCAGAGGACGACGCCATCCCGACGACTTGCGCATCGGCGATGCCCTGGATTTCTGGCGAGTGGAAGATTTGCAAGCCAACCGCTTGGTCCGCCTCAGAGCCGAGATGAAGCTTCCCGGCCGGGCCTGGCTCCAGTTTGAGGTGTGGGAAGCCCAGGACGGAACAACCCATTTGGAGCAAACGGCGGCATTCATGCCCAAGGGATTGACCGGTCTGGCCTATTGGTACGGACTGTACCCTGTACACGCCTGGATATTTGGTGGGTTGGCAAAGGCGATCGCGCGCCGTGCCGAACACGGGATGACGGCGCGCGGCCCAGGTGCCGCGGACCCTCGCTAACTTAAGCTGCGCCCCCCAGGCACAGCCGGCGCATGTTTCCGGTCTGAGCCAGAGTCAACATCGGTTTGAGCCGAAGTTGAAGCACTTCCCGAGCGGTGGCGTGGACTCTTGCCAGTGGAATGGATCGTTGCCGCCGACACAGTCAGATGCAGCGTCTTCTGTCCTGATCACATGCGCGGTGGGCGGACCCCGCGCCGGACCATCCGGTTTCCCGGCTATCCCAAAAACCGCCATCGTCCCAGCCTACTGTTGTCGTACCATGCAAATGCAGTGGCGTCATACCGTACCGGACGATACTCCGGATGTTACCCCCAGGCTGATGAACCAAGATCCCCACGACCTCTTTCAGGCCGAAGCCGCCGAACGCCGCCAGCAGCAGTCGCCGCTGGCCAACCGGATGCGTCCGTGGACGCTGGACGACTATGTCGGGCAGGAACACATCATCGGCCCCGGACGGCTGCTGCGACGGTCCATAGAAGCCGACCAGTTGTCGTCGCTGATCCTCTACGGTCCTCCGGGCACCGGCAAGACCACCCTGGCCAGTGTCATTGCCAACACCTCCAGCAGTGCCTTCGTCACACTCAATGCCGTCCTGGCGGGAGTCAAGGTACTGCGCGAGGAAATCGAGGCCGCCGGACACCGGTTTGCCTATCGGCAGCAACGGACCACCCTGTTCGTGGACGAAGTCCACCGATGGAACAAGGCCCAGCAGGACGCCCTACTACCCCACGTGGAGAACGGCGCCATCATCTTCATCGGCGCCACCACGGAAAATCCGTTCTTCGAGGTCATCAAACCCCTGGTCAGTCGCAGTCGGGTCTTTCAGCTGCGGCCGCTGGACGACGACGCGGTCTCAACGCTCCTGACCCGCGCCCTCGAGGATCCGGTCAACGGATTCGGCGGCAGGCCGGTCGCGTTGGAGGACGAGGCGCGGCAACATCTGGTGCACATGGCCAACGGTGACGCGCGCAGCGCCTTGAACGCCCTGGAACTGGCCGTGAACACCACGGCCGCAGACCAAGACGGCGTGATCCGGATTGACTTGGCCACGGCCGAGGAGTCGATTCAGCGGCGGGCCGTCCTTTATGACAAGCAGGGCGACGTCCACTACGACGCCGTCTCCGCATTCATCAAGTCCCTGCGCGGCTCCGACCCGGACGCAGCCCTCTACTGGGGCGCCAAGATGATCTATGCAGGCGAGGATCCCTCCTTCCTGTTCCGGCGCATGGCCATCTTGGCGAGCGAGGACATCGGACTGGCCGATCCGCAGGCAGTCGCCGTGGTGGAAAGCTGCTGGAGCCTGTTCAACCGCATTGGCCTGCCCGAAGGCCTGTATCCGCTCTCGCAGGCCATTCTCCACCTAGCCACGGCACCCAAGTCCAATTCGGCGATGGCATTGTTCGCCGCCCTGGAGGCAGTGGAGCAGGAGAAGGACCAGGAGGTTCCGACTTCGCTCAAGGACGGCAACCGGGATGCCACAGCCTTTGGACACGGTGCCGGCTATCTGTATCCCCATGCCTATCGCGACCACTGGGTAGCCCAGCAATACCTGCCGGCCGGGCTGGAAGGCCGGGTCTTCTTCGAACCGGGAGCCCTTGGCCACGAAGCCGCCATTCGGGAACAGGTCTTGCGCCGTCGGGACGAACTGCTGGCTGCGGCACCGGAACAAGCCGACGTTGCTGCCGAAGGCATCACCTACTCCCCCGAGGATCCGAACCGCGAGGACTGGCTGCGCCGCGCCGGCAACGCCGGCAGCCATCATCTGGGAACGGTGCGGGATGCGATCTGCACCCGGGCCGGCATGCAGCGCCACGACCGGGTGCTGGTTGTGCGCGCAGACAATGGCCTGCTCCTGGCCGAAGCCTGCCGCGCCGTGCCGGAGGGTGGGGTTTGGGGGCAGGTTTCGTCGTCCAAGGCGGTCGCCGGACTGAGTCTCCGCTACAGCGAACTCCCCGCCCTGGATCGGCCCGTGCTGGCCTCAAACCTGGAGGAGCTGGATCCCGATCTCCGGTTCGAGCGCGTGTTGGGGATGGACATGCTGGGTGGACCGCAGGAAGCCGAAGATCTCCTGTCCACCCTGACCAAGGTCCTAGTCAGTGGCGGCAGTATGGTCTTCAGCCAGTCCCTCCCGCTGATGGGCCAACGGGTTCACAGTCTCCTCGACTTCCGGGCAGAGGACAAGCTGGGCACGCTCCTGCGGGAGGTTGAGGAGAACCTATGGACCAACCATCCCAATCCCTCCCTGCGCTGGACCGAGGCGGACCTCCGCGACCTGCTGGCGCGGCTCCCGTTGTCAGTCGATCTTGAACTTCTGGAGACGGTCGACCGGCGCTTTGTCTCGATTAGGGAGATCAGGTCCTGGTTCAACTCACAGAGTGCACTGGGAGTCGCCCTTGGCCGCCGCGGCCTGTCGGCAGACGACTTGGCGAGGATGTCCCTACGCGTGGAACAGGAACTGGGCAACCAAACCGTTCCCTGGCAACGTGTCACGGCCATATTAGCCGCCGTATACCGGCCATAACGACCACAGCTAGGATCCGGGCGCTGGCGGGACTCAACAAAAGGCCAGAGCTGCGCCCAGGCCCGGCCGCTTAAGCCCACGGCTGGCGCCCGAAACGGCGTCGACGTAGATGCGGTCGGGCTCGCAGCCCGCCTGCCGGAGGGCATCGACCTGCAAGTCGCCGGTCTGCTCGTGAGTAGAGACGCGCGCGTATCCGAGCTTCATGCGGCCGGTGTACCGCAAACGGCAACCCGGCCCCGATGCGGGACATAGATTTCGGGAACGGGTTTCGTGACAGTCGCCACCCTCGGCCGGCCCGGATGGCGGGCGGGCGCGCGGAAGTGACCCGCAAACGGCCTTTTGTGGGACGTGCCCTTAGCCTGCCGGGACAACAGAAACAAACCGCTCGCCAGCGGCAGTCCCAATGCTAGCTCCCACCATCCGGACCGCGCCCCAACCCCACTGTCTGTAATCACGCTGCGCGAAGCTTCTCACCCACGTAGTTGCGTCCGGAATCAGTGACGGAATACAGGTGCGGATGGCCGCGACGACCTGGTGGGATGGTTATCCAACCTTGCTCTTCTGCGTGCTGCCAAAGCTCTTCCCAACCCTCGGCGTAATGGAAACCACCAGCAGCCTTCAGCAAATCCTGATTGGGCGTTTTGCCAGCATTGGCGCATCGAATCAATTCGCACAGGGGCATCAATGCTCGATCCGAATACGGAGGCGGGTCATGCCAGTGTCCCAATACCCACGCTTGGTCCAGGACAATCAGTTCTGTTTCCTTCGGATACCTATCGAGCAGCCGATTACGTAGGTTGTGACTGTAAATCAAGTAGCTAAGGTTGGCTCGTTGCATGTCGCTCACCGTTGGCGACCGGAGCACGGCTGCTCCATCCCCTTGCAGTACACAGGGGCCGCCGGCGCGCGATGAGTAGCAGATTTGCGGTGAGATCAAGGCTTTAGCCAACAGATCGTCGCCGATCCAGTTCCAAATGGGACAGGTGTGTGTAACGAATGACATGAACAACGGATACCTCTTGACTTGCCGACAGCGCCCTCGGTCGTCGACCGAGGGGGGCAGTTTCCCGCACCCCGTTACGTCCTAGTTGTGCTGCCAACTGCCCGGGCTGTCTCTACTCCACTTAAGCGGCCATCCCGCCGCGCCTACCGCGTCTAGCTCTCAGATGTGTTGAGGATCACATCGACGATTTCGGCCGCAATCTCTTCCACCGTGTGCATCGCGGTACTACGCGCGACCCGGTCGGCGAGCGACGGAGAGTACTCCATGACCTCATGTTTGGTGACGTTGTGCCAGACCGGCAGCAGAACCTGCTCTCCGGACACAGCTTGGGTAACCAAGCCGTCCAGCTCGTATTCCGGCCACCCGCCTCCGAAGAAGGCCCCGGATAGCACCACTACACCGAAACGGCTGGCCGCGAGCCCCCTGTCGATCTTGCGGCGCAGGCTGTCGCCGATCCTGAGTTCGAACTCGTCGTACCAGACACTCAGCCCAGCATCGCGCAGGGCCGTCGCAAGGGGGCGCACGATGTCAGCCTTGTCTTCCGTCGTGTGGCAGATGAATACGTCGAACACTCTCTCATCCGACGCATCCATCCCAGGCACCTGCTCATGCGCGACATTGCGCACCAGCGACGGGACGTCGCGAAGCGATGCTTCGTTGACCAGCGGGAGCGGCTTCAGTGCCTCTGCGGGAATGACGCGAATACCGGATCGAACCGTCCCGCGCAGGCCCTGCATGTCCACCGCGACATGCCACGCCCCGGACCGCGGCACCTGCACCCGGAATGGCGACTTCCTGACCAGACCCCCGTGATATCGGTGCCCACGCCCGGCCTTGTAGTGGTTGAAGTTCGACTGATCCATCAGGCGCACATTCGCGGCACTCCCCTGCAGGCTTACCTCCACAACCGAGCCACCAGCGACATGGCCGAGCTTGTAGTGACTGAACTTCACGTCATCCCTCCGGCACTTGATGCCAACCAGTGTGGACCCAGTGGATCCGAATATGTACGCGCCATCAATACGACCCGAAGTCGCCCTTTGGTCCGAAGCCACAGCGCAACCAAATCGTCCAATTCATCGCCAGGGGCCTCGGCCTCTCTGTCGTTCCCAGAACGCGTGCCTGCATCTCACATGTTCAGGCTATGCCGCTTGCCATTGGTCTGGCCTACTCACTGTTGGCGTCCATGCCCATGATCACTTTCAACGCACGGTCGTTGTTTTTGAGGCCATGCTCCTTCAACAGGGCTAGCGCCAAGGCGGCCTTGCAGGCATTGGCTGCGTTGGGCCCGCTGAGTTTGGCGGTCTTGTGCAGGGTGTTCACCAGTTCGGCTGTTACTCCTTCGGGGAAGCCCTTCGCTTGCTCTGTCTTCGGGTCGTAGTTCGATTGTCCTGCCATCGGTTTCTCCGCCAGGTTCTGATTTGCCGGTCCGATTCAGGGCGGCAAGGTTAACGGAGCCAACAGTACCATGAAATTGAAACTGTGTCAACTACAGTGACTTTGAACAGTGGCTACCTACCTTGTTCCCATTTCAGTTGCAAACAGCCGGTTCACCTTTCCGGTACCCACGAACTGGGACAGCCTGCGGTAGTCGCGAAGGTCGTACCGCACTCTGCCGGCAACGATGGCCGGGTGGATGCCCAACTGTTGGGCCAAGCTCATGACCGTCATAGGGGGGGAATGCTGTTTGGTCAACCCGCTTGCTTTCCATGCTTCCCGCGGTATCAGGGCATTTTGAGCTAAACGGTCAGCGTGTTGCTCCGTTTCATCGGTGCTGTCAAGCCTCAGGTCGTCTATGAAGGCCGGGCTGTCGTCCAGATGGAAAAGGGCGTGGGCCAGCTCGTGCATCAGGACCCACCAGAAGTTGTCGATGCGGTCGTAGCGCAGAGTAAGCCCGATTACCGGCCGGTCGCCTTCGGACTTCATGGCTGCGCCGTCAAGGTGGGTCCTCGGAAGGTGGGGAACGACTTCGACCGCAATCCCTTGGTCACGCAGAAACTGCACCGCTCGCAACGGCCCGTCCGTTGGAGGGCTGAGTTTGGCCACATCGCGCATCAGCTGACGTCGGTTGTCCGGCGGCACGTAGGGAGTGTCCCAATCGCGTTTGTTGGCCTGAGCCAGGACTTGCCAGCACCAAGCGCTGAGGGCATAGGGATCGGTTTTGGCGTTCGCCCGGTTCTGGTCATTCTTCCGGTACAAGGCTTTTGCGTGCTTCGCTCCGCCGGCTCTCCGCATGAGGTCCTTGACCAGTTCTTCGGCGTGTTCCCGCAGGTTCCCTGAAGACTTGATCCAGCCCCGGTTGGCCATTTGCCTCAGGGGAAAACGACGCCAGTCCATTTCGTCAGCTTGGTCAGCAATTCGCACAACTGGCTCCTGCAGTAGGATTTCAGCCGGAATCCCGAGGTGCTTGTGCAGAGCCCTCGCCATGGGCATGGTGATTGCCCGCGTGCCCGACAGGATCTCCGAAACCTTTGACCGGCTACCGATTATCGGCACCAAGTCCCTTTGCGTGAAGCCCTTTCGCTCCATGTAGGACTTTATGGCTTCTACGGGATCGTCAAACTCGGGCTCGTTGCTTGGTTGATGTCCGACCGTCTGTTCGTCCGGTTGAGTGTCCGGTGTGGCGCTGTCGATTTTCGTCGCAGCTTTGCTGTCATCCATGTCGTCCTCCGGCTGGACCTACCAAATTTTGAACGGGTTGCGCTGTATGTTGTTCCCAATTGTGCGTGATCCTAGCAGGTGTTCAAACGGGCTCATTTTCTATCCCCAGAAGCGCAGCCCGATTCCTGGCAGCCGCAGAAACTCGGTCCGCACCTCCGTCTCAAGCGCGCCGGAGGCTATCAGGCGGGGACTGACGGTCCGATGGCTTCCAGCATTTCCCCATGGATGTGGCGCCAGTCCCGATCAAGATTGACTGTCCGGGCCTGGATGCGAAACCCTTCAAGTCTGATGTCAACTCTGAGCGGCTCGCGGACCTCCGGATAGAGCAGGATGCCTTCGTGCACAGGCCCTCCCGGGCTCGTCCCTTGGCAGTTCCGCATGTAGGCCAGCAGCTGGTACAGGTTGTCGGAGTGCAGCTTGCCAGTGCCGGAACCGCGTCCGCGCGTCAGCGCATCTCTGTAGTACTTTGTGTCGAGGACGATCCGGTGCCCGGGTGATTCGAGGATAACGTCGGCCTCCATGACGGGGATTCGTGACCAGTCGGCGTCGGTCTTGGCGTCGGCGTCCACCCAGTTGATCCGGCGGCCTCCCGGATTCACACTGTAGACGCGCTGCTCGCGCTTATAGAACCCCGTGACGAACTCCTCAAAGAGTGCCCACATGGTCGCTTCGTCCCGCCGGAAGTCGCGGAACGCCATGCGGCCCGTGTTCTCGTCGACGATGGCACTCTCGTACAGCAGCCTGCACACCGAGAGAAGGAACTGGTAGAGCCGCCGGTTGCCGCCCAGTTGGACTTGGCTGAAGGTGTTCCTATTCAGCCGGGTGCGCGACACGCCATCGAGTCTCCGATAGGCGGAGCGGACCTCGCTGCGGACCTCGCAGTTAAGCCTTATCCGCCTGTCCAGGAGCCCGTGTAACGCCATGCGCAGGATGCGATTCGGCAGAACATCCACCGACAGCTCCTCGAAGTCGCAGGCGGCCCGGCCCCGCGTCCGGAGCGCCCGCTTCGCCGTCTCGCTGACCGCCAGTTTCCCGCGAATTCCGGCGAGGTCCTCCCGCCTTTCCACGTACCCGCGGTCGATGCCGCGCCGGAAGAGGTGGTTGACGCCGCCAGCGAGCACCTTGCCCAGCAGATCCTGCACTGTCTCCAGGGAGCCCAGCGTGGCCAGTCGACTGGTGTCCCGCTCCTGAACCCGTCCCCAGGCGTAACAGAGGAGGTAGTAGACGTTGAGGATCGGGATGTCCTTCAAGATCAGCCGTCGCCGAGGAGTTGTGCTACTTTCGTCTCGACGTCCTCTGGCGCATCGAACCAGTACTCGCGCAGAAGGGGCGCGATCCGAGTGTTCACAACGTGCTTGTACCAGTCGTCCGAGGGCTTGTCGCCTTCGCCAGGTACGAAATAGCTGTGACCGATCTGGAAGCCGGGGCCGAGTTCCTTGTCGTTGCGGATCGTCTCGTTGAGTTTGGCCATCCGCTCGGAGATACGGTGAACCAGTTCGGGATCCGCGCCCTTCTCGGTGAGATGCTCCGCGAACGCCGGGTGGTCAAAGGCTGGTTCCAGCGTCTCGAAGGCAAAGCGGCGGCGGAGCGCGTAATCGACCAGCGCGAGCGATCGGTCGGCGGTGTTCATCATACCCAGGATGAAGATGTTCTCCGGGACGTGGAACCGCGTGTCGGAATAGGTCAGAGCGACCGCGTAGTCCTCGCTCCGCTTGTCGCTCTCGATCAGCATGAGGAGTTCGCCGAAGATGCGGGAGAGGTTGCCGCGGTTGATCTCGTCGATGATGAAGACGTGGCGGGTGTCCGGATTGTCCCGCGCGCGCTCGCAAAACCGCCGGAAGACACCAAGCTTCAGGTCGAAGCCTCCTTCTTTGGTGGGCCTGAAGCCCTCGACGAAATCCTCGTAGGCGTAGGACTGGTGGAACTGGACCATTTCGATGGGTCCATCGTCCTTGCGGCCAATCAGGCACCAGGCGATTCGACGCGCCATGAAGGTCTTCCCGGTGCCGGGCGGCCCCTGAAGGATCAGGTTCTTGTCGAACCTGATAGAGGCGAGAAGGCGATCGAAGTGGTCGGGATCGAGGAAAAGGTCTTGCCGGGCTTGCGTCGCTGAGTAGCTGTCGTGGTTCGGATCCTCATCGTTCTCGTCGGGTTGGGTACTCCCCAACCAAAGTCCTTCGATCGGTGAGCGGTAGAAGTGAATCTCATCCTCATCGGGATACTCACGTTCCAGACGCCGACGGATTGAAAGGACTTCTCGGTCGATGGCAACGTCATCGGTGGGTTCCAACCCATTGCCACTGCCCAGGGCCGCAACAATCTTGTTCTTCCAATGGCCCGTCGCGATCGGTTCGAACTCGTCTGGAAAGAGAAGGAAGAGCACCACGTGACGGAACATCCGATTTTCCACAAACTCTCCCTCGTCCAGCCATGACGCGCAATCCCATGGGTGGTCAAGGAGGGATTTGCGTTTATCAATCTCCAGCGAGAACCATTGGAGCATGGCGGCCGCGAAGAAGCGGAATTCTTTCCACGCCAACGTGTTGTACGCTACACCCGGGTTGGTGACGCCCTTCCCGAGCACGATGTCATTCAACAGGTCGTGGTCTGCCGGAAAGTCTCGTCCCGACCAATTCCAGATCTCGCGGATTCGGTCGCGCTTCTTGGCCGCTCCCATAGAGCTCGAGTGCTGGATCAGGTGGTACACCCATGTCATTTCAGCCCAAAGGCAGTTGGCATCTGGTGATCCGGGCTTGAGCTTGTCCTCAAGTTCACTCAGGTACGAGATCGCTGACAAATCGTCTTTGGTTCTCTCCACATACAGTTCGTGCAACTCGTCAAAGCCCTCACGTGTCCACAAGGATCGCTCCGTGAACAGCGACTTCGCACCCAGGAGACACCGCTGCTTCCAGCATTCGGCTGCCGCCAAGATGGGCTCGGCTTTCTTGAATCGGCTCATTGGCGATCTCCTGCCTGCCTCGGAAACGGAGTCTTGGATACGAGATGGAGGTCGAAAACGATTAGGCGTTTGCACACTGGCGATCAACCGGACGACGCCTGAAGGCCGCATGCGGGAGTTTTCCGGCGAGGCCCTTGGAGGCTTACTGTGTTCCCGTCTGGGAAGAGGGACGAGATGCGGGGATGTCCGATTCCAAGTTGATGTAAACCACTGGCACAAAGCAGTTTACCTTCATTATCGACATAGAGGTGGCGACGAACGCCAACGTGCGTGCCAGTTCCAGCACCGACCATGGGGGCTGTTCGGGCTGAAGGAAGTCACCCAAGTCAGAGTCTTTGATCGCAACGCGGACAGCGACTGGCTGCTGTGACCTTGACCCTGGCCGACGCAGCCGGAGCAATGTCGCGTCGGCCCCCTGCTTGCCAGTACGGTTTCACCAACCGCATTCGGTGCGAATACAACCCGTACCTGGTTCCGATCATCGACGACGGCAGCGGCAATCCTGCCGGTTCTGGTCCTTGTGAGGAAGTGACGCGCGGAGGGTGGGAAGGTCCCCGCCACCGATGGTTGGTGGCACGACCTGGTGCCTCGGAAAATACCGAGCACACTTGTTCGACGAACGCGACGGCCGACATCAGGGCGTTGCGCGCTTACACAACGGCTGAGGCTGGCGGACCTTGGACCAGTAGGGCTGTGCGATATACCCCGACTGTCTGGCCGCGCACCGCCTGCTGGGCAACTTCCTGACCGCCGGCGATGCTGCCTGCGTGGACGCGCTGCGCGCCCGCCGAGCCGAAGTATCGCCCGCCTACGGCGATGTGTCGGAAGGGTCGGATGCCTACGCGACGCGGTATACGCCCGTCGAGCATCGACCACCGCCCAAAGGCGTTTGGTGATTGCCGGACGCGCGTATTGGGATGTCGTCGATCACCACCTGCCCCTTGGCGATGGCGCGTCGCGCGGCGGTCTGTGATCAGCATCGACCTCCCGACCTTTGGACTCGACGAGTAGGGTGCACCAAGCCGCGGGGTCGGCCATCACGACAGCGATCCGGTCTATGGCGTCGGCGGGTGAACCGAATTTGTGCCAATGGGATTCAGCGCGCGCCAATTGGGAATCCGTCAGGATGTTGCCGAGTAGTTTCCGCAGTGCGTTGATGTGGGTCGCATCAAGCACCTCCTGCTGAAACTGTTGCTTTTCCCTGTCGCTGAGTTTGTGGCGGGCGTAGTGGGCGAGCGGCAGCGTGCCGAAACCTCCCAGCGCATCATCGCCCACATACTCGCTGTAACCGACCTCGCGGGGGGTTTTGCCCGTCGCCGCCAACGCGTGGTCGGCCATCGCCAGACAGGCGCGCTGCGCCGCAGCGACCAACGTTTCGGTAGGCAGTGCAGGCCACTCCACCTGCGAGTCCTGGCTGTAGCGCGACGTTTGGTAATAGGCATCCAGCTGCCGCAGGTGGGACGCCGGCGCGGCAGCGAACAGGATGACGTGCGGATCGGCAGGCAGCAGACCGGCGAGCGTCGTCAATGTGTGCCGACTTCGGTTGTCCTTGACAACATCGAAAACATCAATGCCCAACGCACCCAGTGCAGCTTTTACGCATCGTTCGAGCGCGTTGTGTGCGGCCATGACCGCATCGCCTTCGGCTTCATCGGAGCCGAAGGCGACCAACGCATATTTCAAATATCGCCGTCCGGCTTGCAGCAGATCCCTGACTCCTTCCCAAGTGTTGTTTTGCTCCATAGGGGGCAGCGGTTCTCCTGCGGGGGTCATTCCGTGTCGCTGCACCTGCCCGGCGATGTGGGGCAGCGACGTGCGGCACTTGTCGAACTCGGCGCGCGTGAAGTGGAAAATCTGCGTGGAGGGCAACTCTGCATACGGTTGCTTCTGGGCGCAGATTTGCACCAACGCTTCCTCGGCGGTATCCCTGTCGCCGCCAATCACCGCCAAATCGATATCCGAACCCGACTGCCAGTTACCGGCGGCGCGCGAACCGAAGAGCAGCACCTGTGCGTCGGGCAAACTTGCCTGCAGGTCGCCCGCCAACGCCAGGGCGCAGGGATCGGGGCTGCCATGACCTTGCGTCGGAGAGGCGGTGAATCGTTCCAAAGCAGCAGCCATGTTGCGGTTTCCGATTTACGTTCGCAAGGAGGGGATACCGACCAATGGAGGATTGTACGCTACGAATAAAGGCGGTCGCAGAGGCATGGTCCGTGTGCAGGAAGCGGACAATGCGCGTCAAGCACTTGGTCGAACTCCCCGCGAGGCCCTTCCATGCGTTCGATGCAGTTTGGATCAGGTAGAGCTTGGCGTGTATCCGGTTGCAGGGATCCCGAAGGCGGATCGGCACGTGGGAAGGGCGTCCTCGACGTTCACAACGTGCAGTCTTTGGAAGGTTGGCTGCACCAGAGAGTGGAAATGGAGAAACCGTTCGTCGAAGAGCATCTCGCTCTCGTATGGGTGCGCCGAAGGTGTTCTCCAACCTGGCGAGGACGTGCGCGCCGTAGCCCCCCGGATACCGCCATTGTCGAGAGCCGGGATCTTGAACGCATCGTCGCTTCCCATGGTGAGCTAATCCTGCTCCCCGAGCTCTGCGGCTACCGAGCGGATCTTCACTACTATGCGACTTGGGCGAACCGCTCCCGAGAGTGCAAGAAGCTCTACCGCCTCCTCCAGACAGACACATGCACACGGTTTACACATTGGGTGTCTGTATCATAAAATGTAAACCGCAAGGAAGGAAGGTGCCCAATGTTCAGCAAGCGTCTCAGACTCGCCCGAAAACGCAGTGGCCTGTCCCTGCGGGCGTTGTCCTCAGCCATGGACGGCATCGTCTCGGCCCAGGCAATCGGCAAATACGAGCGGGCGGAGATGATGCCGAGCTCAACCGTGGCCATCGCCCTGGCCGAGGCCCTGGAGGTACCCCTGAGTTACCTGTTGAGCCCTTCCCGCATATCCCTGGAGCATGTTGAGTTCCGGAAGCTGGCCTCGACCAAGGCCAAGGATCGGGCTGCGGTTGAAGGGGAGGTCCTCGATCGCGTGGACCGCTACCTGCAGATCGAGGAGATCCTGGGGATCGACATCACGGACCAGGATGGACCGGATGGGGCTCCCTACAGGATCAACGCAGTGGAGGATGCAGAGGATGCAGCCACGTCGGTTCGCACCGTGTGGAACCTTGGCGGCGGACCGATCCCGGACATCACCGAACTGCTGGAAGAGCGTGGCATCAAGGTGTTCAAATGGCATTTGCCCGGGTCGGTGGATGGGCTCAGTTGTCGGGTGCGCCGGGTCGGAGGGGACGACGTTCCCGTTATCGTCTGCTCCACCGTGAAGTCGCCCGAAAGGCAGCGGTTCACGATTGCTCACGAACTGGGCCACCTGGTCCTGGACGTCCCGCCCACGGTACCGGAAGAAAAAGCCTGTCAGCGCTTTGCCGATGCGTTCCTGGCACCCGGAGACGAGCTTGTCCGTGAAGTAGGATGCCACCGACACAACTTCGGCTTCGATGAACTCATCGAAATCAAGCATATCTTCGGCATCAGCGCGGCGGCTTTGGTCATGCGCATGCACGATCTGGGAATCATCAAGGAGACCGCGGTACGGAACATATTCAGCGGCATCGGACGCGGCTGGAGAACCGAGGAGCCACGTCCTCTCGAACGAACCGAGTGCCCAAACCGTTTTCGTCGCCTCTGCTTGAGAGCTCTGGCGGAGAATGAAATTTCGATGTCCAAGGCTGCGGAGTTGCTCAGACTGAGAGTCAGCGAGATCGAAGGCATGATGGCCGGCACTGCCGGATTGGAATGTCGATGAAGGTTCTCGTTAGCGACAGTTCCATCCTGATCGAGTTCTCGAAGCGAGGGCTGTTGGACAGGATGTTCCAACTCGATTTTGAATTCGCCGTGCAGGATCTGCTGTTCCGCGAGGAGCTGATAGACCTTGGCTCGCACACGCGGTCGGATCTCCTTGGTCTTGGCCTGAGAGTTAAGACACTGGATGCCAAGGGCGTGGAAGATGCAATCGTCTATCAGTCCAAGCGACCGGCCCTGAGTCTGGTCGATTCCTTTGGGGCATATATCGAATAGTTGACAGTAGAACCCTTGTGCTACAATTGCGGTTACAGAGAGGATCCGACGGCAACCTGGGCCCGCAACCGGACACGGTGATTGGAACACCATGGCCAGCAACCCCCATCTTCCAAGCCAGCAACCCCAGACCGTAGTGCGGACCCTGCGCGTGCGTCTGTATCCGGGCACCGCGGCCAACGGGCAGTACCTCGAGCAGTTGGCCGGCGCGTGCCGGTTCGCATGGAATCATGTGTTGGCCGGGCACGAGCGCGACTACCGCATGTGGAAGGCGTTCGGCAAGCTGGGGCCGGGGCCGGGCAGTCCGACCTTCTTCACGCTGGGCCAGCGGTTCACGCAGTTGCGCAACGCACCCGGCCACGAGTGGCTGCAGGACTACAGCTACGAAATCGTCCGGTACGCCTGCAAGTACATGGGGGACGCCTACGCCGCGTTCTTCGACCCGGATCGTCCGGACCACGGGCGTCCGCAGTACAAGGCCAAGCACTGCACACAGCCTGCCTTCACCATCCCGTCCCGCGTGCGCATCGAGGACGGTCGCCTGTACATCCCGAAGATGGGCTGGACGCGTCTCGGTCCCATCCCCCGGTATGCCGACGGCCAGCCGCTGACCGTGCGCGTACGGCAGGAGTCCGAAAGCAAGCAGCCGAAGTGGTACGCCTACATCGTGTTCGAGGTGCCGGTCGACCATCCGGACGTATGCCGGCCCGCGGAGTCCGGAGCGGTCGGTGTTGACCGCAACGTGGGGCAGGCCACGGACAGCACCGGAGCCCTGCACGCAATCCCCGACACGACCGTTGAGGATGCGAAAATCAAGCGGTATCAGCGCAGGATGGCCCGGCAGCAGAAGGGCTCCCACCGGAGACGCGGCACCGCCGGGAAACTGCGCAAGCTGCATCGCAAGAAGGCCCGGCGCCGAGACACGGCCACACACCAAATCAGTCGCAAGGTGGCCGACACGGCCCACACCGTCGTGCTCGAGGACCTGAACACCAAGGCCATGACCAAGAGTGCGAAGGGCACGGTCGAGAACCCAGGCCGGAACGTGAAGCAGAAGGCAGGGCTCAACCGTGCCATCCTGGCGTCCGGCTGGGGACAGCTGGAGCGCAAGCTGGCGTACAAAGCCGGCCGGGTGGTGTTCGTGGACCCGGCCTACACTTCGCAAGCCTGCAGCCGTTGCGGGCACACAGCCAAGTCAAACCGACCGTCGCAGGCGGTGTTCGCGTGCGGAACCTGCGGGTTCCGGGCGAACGCCGACCACAATGCGGCGCTCAACATCCTGGTGCGGGCGGGACTTCCGTCCGTACCCGTTTCGGCCCGCGGGACTGGGGCTGCTGCACGGCGAGGAGCGCTCCCTCCCTGGTCGACCGCAAGGCCGACCACAGGGACTCCCGCGACCCGTGAACCGGATATGCGTGGTGTCAACCATCGTATATAAGCCCCAAACAGAGATTGTGGATCGCATGCGCGAACTCGTGGATCGTCACGTCGGACCATGCGCCGGTGTCGCCTAGCAAGGCGAGCAGATTCTCCTCTGGGATTCCGGATACGGGCTGGCCGGGGATCGCGCCGAGGCCGCGGAACTCATCGTACGGATACCCGGTGTCGTCATACCGGCCCTTCAATTCCGCGAATTCCGGCAACTCGGTCACGTAGGAGTCACTGGGGTAGATTGCCAACTCCACACCCGCATCCGCCAGACAGTCAGGGATGCCGTGCCGCACCTGAGCCAGCATGCGTTCCACCCTGTCGGCCGCGGCGTGCAGGGCCCGCGGGTCCACCTGACCGGGTGCCTTGATCCACACGCTCCCACTTTGCAGAAACTGCGTATAGTAGGACGGCACTTCGACAACTCTCAGGCTGTCGAGCAACGACCGCCTGGTCACTGCGAACTCTTCCCATGCGCACATGCGGTGTTGTGCCCGGAAGCCGCGGGCCGGTCCGACATCGGAACCGCCCAGCATGATCACCTCTTCGACATCGAGCGTGCAGGAACCGGGTCCGTCCTTCACGCGGTATTTCAGAACGTACCGTGTCCGGCCTGCCACGTCCTGCTTCTCGAATGATTCGATCGCAAACACCAACGGGTACAACCAGTCGTCACGCGCATTGCCCCGGATGGTCCGGGCCAAGTTGTCAAGGGTGTTGCCGGTTGGGTAAGGGTACGAACGGATCCGCAAACTGCCGTCACCCACCCACTCCGCATCGGCGACGTACGACTGTTCCTGTGTCCATCCCTCCGGAATGTCGATTGCGAACGCGTAGTCGTGGTTCCGGATCAAGATGCCGTCCGCGGGGGGCCTCGCCCGTGCCGGCGCAGCTGCCGGCATGGGAGTAGGCGAACGGGCAGGACGCACCATCGCGGTTGGGATCGGCGTGGACGGGCCGATCGAATCCAGATACGCCTGCCAGACCCCCACGTGGCGCGAGACGATCCAACCGACTTCCCCGGTCTCGGTCTTCAACTTCAGAAGCGTCCATCCGGCACCGCCTTCCGAACTCGCCAGCACGCAGACCTGAAGCCCGGGTTCAAGTTCCCGGCTGGAGTAGTTGAATGTCGCCGGTATCGAACCTTGCAGCACATACTGGAGTTCGCCTTCGCATTCCATCCGCGGGGCCGGTGGCGTCGCCCTGGCCGCCACCACGGTCGACGGTGTGAACCCCAAGCCCAGACCACAGGCGACGATTGCGATCAGGACCCCGCCGACAAAGTACCTGATGCAACTCCGACGAGACTTCGACACTGTGGGACCACCCGTTGAAGGCATTATGGATCGGCTCCGAATTGCCCGTACTTGACGGTCGCGCCAATTCGGTGGACGACACTCCGCCGCCGAAGCCCGCACTGAACCTGGAATTGCCGGGAATCAGGCGAAATCACCTGATTCCCGGCAAATCGGCGCACTCAGAATGACCGAGACGGCCGGATTCAGGCGTCCTGCGCCCCATAGCACTCCGGAGCTTCGAGGGTTTCCAGCCGGATCGGTGCCTGCTGGCCCGCGGAGGCGGCATCGGTGAACATGCGTTGCAGTGCAGCAATTCAATTCAAGGTTCACCACCGGAGCCCGAAGACAGTTCGCCAATCCGTTGCCGGATGCGCCTGACGACAACGGCAGCCGTCAGGTCCACATCCACTGTTCGGTTGCCCAGCTGCGGATAGTCAACGCGGGTTTCAAGTTCAGGGATTGGGCCCAGATCGATGGTTGCAGACTGCGTTAGCTTTGCGCCGTCAAGTCGCCACAGCACGGAGAACGCCACACTGAACCCGCGGGCCGTGCCGCCAGTGTATGTCTCGAATGTGTAGGTATGCCTAATCCCCAATGACCTTGTACTGCTCAATTTGAAACCGTCCGCAACAATGCCCGTCTTCGTCTGTGGCCAGTAGTGAGCTTTCAACAGCTCGCTGGAATTGCTCTCGCCGCCATCCATTGATACGTAAGAGATGGAAACGACTCTGCGAAACAGCTCGGAGATTTGATCCAGTTCTGTATCCAGTGCGTCCAAAACCGGTCGAATGGATCGTGTGAATGTCAAGTCCAAAGCCCCGACATCGGCTTCATCGGGAGCCGGCCCCTTGTTTCTGCCCACAAAGGCGGCGGTTTCGCGGCTTTCCTCAAGTCTGGCCAGAGTTCCGCCCAGGATGGCCAGCGGCACTACTTTGCTGTCACTGCGGGACTGGACCTCCGTACCGCCATAAACTACAAACTTGGAAGTGACGTTGGGCACCAGCTCGGCCACGCGGTGAAGCGACTTGAAGTAGTCCACACTGATGGTCGCACCCGACTTGACCTCGAAGGCGGCGATGTCTTGCCCGGTGGGGTAGAGAAGATCGCACTCCAACTGTTTCACGTCTCGGTAAAAGTACAGGTTGTCAGCTCTTTTTCTGCGGTTGTAGCGATGCTTGGCCGCCTCCGCCACCACCGTGTTTTCAAAGAGGGGGCCGCGCAAGGGGTGGGTGGCAATCTGGTCGGCACTCTCGATGCCGATCAGGTAGGCGGCCAGTCCGACATCGTAGAAATAGAGCTTGGGGGACTTGATCAACCGCTTCCTGATATTGGCGAAGTAGGGAGGAAGCCGGAAGACGATGTAGCTCTCCTCCAATATTGAGAGCCATGCCCGCACAGTTGTGCGGGACACCCCCGCGTCGTCGGCCAACGAGTTGTAATTGACGAGCTGTCCCACCCGTCCGGCACACAGTCGCACGAAGCGCCGGAAATCGATCAGGTTGTGTATTCCTGCGAACTGGCGTGCGTCACGTTCCACGTAGGTGTCGACGTAGTCGGCCAGCTCCTGGGTGGGATTGAGGTTCTGGCCGACGATGCGGGGATAGAAGCCGGCATAGAGAATGTCGTCCACTGCGTCGCCGGCGCCCGTCTGCTGGCGTTCTGTCAACGACAAGGGCAGCAGGTGAAATGCAGCCTTTCTGCCGGCCAGGGATTGCTTGATCCTGCGGGAAAGCTCGAACTGCGCACTGCCTGTCAGAATGAACAAGCTGTTCGCCCCTTTTGCGTCCACGACCACCTGGATGTAGGACAGAAGCCCCGGCACATGCTGCACCTCGTCGATGATGGCACCGCCATCAAGCCGGGCCAGGAATCCCCTGGGATCCGTCTCGGCGAACTCTCGCTCGTCCAGAGCCTCCAGGTTGACGTACTTCAAGTCCGGGAAGGTTGCCCGGCAGAGTGTCGTTTTCCCCGACTGCCGGGGACCGGTGACGGTGACAATCGGGTGCTGCTGAAAGGCCGACTTCAGGTATTGAGCCAAGTCTCTTTTGATCATGGCTTGGGGTGACAATTGTAATAGAGACTAGTCAATTGTACCCATGATGGCCGAAACTGCGATAGTTTCAATCCCTTCACGCGGACTCCTTGATGGTGCGCTCGGGAGGGTTGCCGGTCCCGCCCACTGAGGAAAACGGACTCATGAGTCCGTTTTGGTGTACCGCTCGTGCCAGAACCTCGCACTGTCGTGAGGGTGAGAACCCGATCCCGTCCACCGCGCACAACCAGGTCGATATGGCCTGAATCTGTCGATTTCGCTCGGCTGGGCTCAAACCAAAGGCGCTGTACTTCCATGCCTGGCTTGCAGTTGTAGAACGATATGGCGTTGCGCCGACGGCTTGGCGTGCCGGTGCCCGCCTTGATTGACTTCGAGGCAACCAACATCCCCTGGGCATCGAACAGGATCGGATGGCAAACTGCGAACCCATGGCCATTGCCGACACTGAATACAACCGAACCTCCATGTTTCATCCCCGCGTCCTCTTCTGCACACTGATCCCCACCACCGTCCTGGTGGTGCTGCTCGGCGGCTGCATCATGCCTTCACGCCAAGACGCAACCCCGGTCCCGGCACCCACCGAACCACCTATGGCGGAACCCGCACCGGCACCGACCCCGGAGGGCCTGACGGCCGTCGTCAACCAGAACGCCAACGTGCGCACCGGGCCAAGCACCGACTATGCGGTCGCCTTCTGGCTGACCGCAGGTGCGGAGGGGACGGTGGTGGGCCGCAATGCGGATGGGACCTGGCTGCAGATAGAGCACGAGGACCGCACCGGCTGGATCTTCACCGCCCTGACGGACATCGCCGCGGAGGGGATGGCGGAGCTGCGGGCAGCTCCGCCTCTGGAGTGGGCCGCGGCCGAATCTGCACCGGAGCCCACTCCGGAACCAGAACCCATAGTTGAACCTACGCCCGAAACTGTCGCACCCACGCCGGAGCCCGAACCTGCGGTCCCTGACAGCGTTGTCACAACCGTAACCGGGACGGTCGTCAACCTGCGCAAGGGCCCGGGTACCGACCATCCAACCGACGGCCAGACCCGCGCCGGCGACCAAGTACACGTCACGGGCCGCAATGCGGACGGCAGATGGCTACAGATCCTGCATCCCACCGCTGATCGCGAATATGCCTGGATCTACAGTGAACTGACGGACATTGATGCCTACACGCTGCAGAGGCTGGTTCAGATTGAGGAGATTCCGATCCCCGCACCACTGACACCTGTGTTCGCACCCGATTCCACACCCGCGCCTGATCCGCCCACTTTCGCATTCGATTCCACACCCCCTTGGCCCACACCCGTAGCGGCTACTGATGAACTAACGGTCCGGTTCGGTGGCTCGGCGTTCAACGGCAAATATCATCTGTTGCCGCACTGGTCGAAACGTCCAATCAATGAGGCGACAGGCCAGCCCTTTCGCCCCAAGATGAGTTTCGATCTCTTGATCGAACCTGGCAACGTGCGGGTGTCGAACGTTGATGGTGGTGAAACGATCATTTGGCCGCGCGTGCGTTCCATCGACGTAGTCGCGGTACTTGAAGAGGGCGTCGACTGTGCGGACGTGTCGGCCGAAGACTGGTCGATTATCAAAGACGTGTCGATTGTGGGGCGCGAATGCGCGGCACTGCCGACCGTGGGGGAGCATCTGTTCCTCACGTACATCCACCCGTACCCGCTTGAAAGTGACCCCGGCTACAACAACTACGACCCGTGTACGAAACCTGAACCGATCAACTACTCGGGGAGTGACTACGGGTTGGATTTGGTTGGTTTGTTGCACGCTGCCCCCGTAGGGATCAATAGTCTCGGTGTTGGTGGTCTTGGCATGTGGCGAATTGTCGTTTCGGTGAGTACCGCCGACATGCCGCCCGGTATTTGCGATCCCCCCACGGCAGCGCATTACTACAACACTCGGGAAGTGGAATTCGCCCCCTTCTACGTAGTGGTGGTGCCACGGACGGACGATGGGTGAAAGGTGCTGTGATTGAAGAGAGCTGTGGAAAGCTACAACGATCCTCTACCGCGCCCGGAACGCGACACAGAACCACGTCCGACCGAACGTGCGCCCACTGCCGAAGCTCTGCGACGGTTGCCCACCGACTGGTGAACATCATGAACAAACCAACTACAGTAACCCTTGACACCAATGTTCCCCTGGAACTGTCGGACAAGCGAGACAATATCCAGGACGTTGAACAACTGCCATGTTTGGCACAGAAGGAGGAAATCGATCTTGCAGTGACGACGCTGATCCGTGGCGACGCTCCTCATGACCCATGGACGAGCCGACTGAGGAAACTACTCAACGCCCATGGGATCGCGGAGATCGGCTCCGTCACGCGATTGGATCTCTGGGTACTAATACTACAGTGGTAAATATGGGGTATGATGGTCGGGTATCCGCCCGGCTTTGGAGTTGTCCCATGTCCGCTGTCGCCGACCGCCTGGCACCGGCCCTGGCCTACCTGGACGGCCTGCCGGCGGGGCGGAGCGCAAGAACGGCTGGCAGCTGGCGGAAGCCAACGGCGACCCCGACCCCTACGGCATCCAGTACCTGCTCAATCGGGCGCGCTGGTCGGTGGCGGCGGCCCGGACCGCCCTGTACGGCTACGTGCAGGATTACCTGGGGGATCCCCAGGCCGTGGGGATCATCGACGAGACCGCGTTCCTGAAGAAGGGCACCCATTCGGCCGGGGTGGCGCGGTAGTACAGCGGCACGGCGGGACGGGGCGGGAACTGCCAGGTGGGGGTCTTCCTGGCCTATGCCGGGGCGCGGGAGTACACGCTGCTGGACGCGGTTCCACCTGCCCGAGGGATGGACCAGCGAACCGGCACGGCTGCAGGGCGTCAGCCTGGCCCCGGACACGCCCTTCCGCACCAAGCCGCAGCTGGCCCAACGGCGGCTGGCCCGGGCGCAGGCCACCGGCGTGTCGCTGGCCTGGGTCGTGGGCGACACGGTCCATGGCCACTCGGGGCAGCTGCGCGCCTGGCTGGAAGACCGGGACCAGGCCTACCTGCTGTTCCGGCGCGCCTGGACGAGTACGAGGTGCGCAACGCCCGGGGCTGGGACCGCCACATGATCCTGACCCTGCTCAGCGTGGTGCGGGCGGCCTGACGGCTTTCCGACAGGCCCGCGGCCTGGCCGGGGGCTGACCGTGCCGGCAAGCCGGCGGCTGTGGCAGCGTCTGCTACGGCCCGTGGCGACGGACATCAAGCAGGTGCTGGCCTGGTCGCACTGGCGCCGCCGCCACCAGTGGGTGGTCCTGCACTGCCACTACCGGCGGCGGCAGGCCACCACCTTGTGAATTACCACTGTAGTATTAAGTTTCACAGAACGGTTCGAACAGGGGGCCGGTGGCCCAGACCCATTGTTTCAGCTCCTCGCCGGCGTCGTCCCACGCTTCGGGCAGTAAGTCCAGGACCGCCTCGATGCTGCCGCATTGGGCATAGAACGACTTGCCCAGCAGTTCGGCCCATTCCGCCACGGCCGCCTGCCGCTGGAAGTAGCGGTCCATGTCCTCCACTTGGTCCCAGGCGATGTCGGCTTCGACCTCCACGACTTCGCCCAGCCCCACGTCCCGGTAGCGCAGCCGGGCGGTGGCCAGCCATCCTTCCGGTTCCTCGTCCAAAGGCCGGACCTCATAGAGGGCTATCACGTCGGAGCGAAAGCCGATCTCGCCGAAGTCCTCGGTGTCGTCGCGGAACGTGTCGTCGGCCTTGGTCCGGTTTTCGTAGCCCAGCAGCCGGTACTTGCGCACGGTTTCGGGGTTGAACTCGACCTGGATGCGGGCATCACGCGCCGTCTCGTGGAAGACCGCCTGCGCGGGTCCCGCGAGGAAGGCCTCCTCGGCCGCCCGGTCCTCTATGTAGTGATAGGTGCCGTTGCCGCGGTTGGCTAAACGTTCCATCATGACGTCGTTGTAGTTGCCGTCCAGCCCGACGCCCACGGTCGTCAGCGTGGCCCGGCGCTGGGCGTACTCGTCCACCAGTTCCAGGATCTCGTCGGGACCCGTTTCGCCCACGTTGCCCACACCGTCGCTGAACAACACTAGGCGTACGTCCCGACCGTGCTCCGCCGCCAGCTCGTAGGCCAGCCGCAATCCTGCCTCAGCATAGGTGGAGCCGTTGGGCTGCAGGCTACGAATGGCCTGCTCCAAGTCGGGGGAGTCCTCGGTCGCAGCAAACGGTTTCACCACCTCGGCCCAGTCGCTGTAGGTCACCAGGGCGGCCCGGTCGGCCGGGTGGCTCTGTTCCAGCAAACCCAGTAGCACTCGCTTAGCCGCGCCCAGGCGGTTGTCGTATTCCATGCTGCCGCTCACGTCCACGATGAAGATCAGCGACACCGGGTCCCGCTCTTCGGGAAAGGCCGGGGCCGCCACGCCCACGCGCAGCAGCACGTAGCCCTCCGGCGCGAAGGGCGCGGGCGCGGCGTCCAGATGGAGGGACAAGCCTTCGGTCGAAGGACTGTAACCGCTCCCAAAGGCGTTCACATATTCCTCGATCCGCACCGATTCAGGTTCGGGCAACCAGCCGTCGCGCAGGTAGCGCCGGGCAACTGCGTAGGAGGCGGTGTCGCCGTCCAGGGCAAACGTCGACAGCGGATCCTCGTCGGCATCGACGAAGGGGTTGACCCCGTAGTCCTCAAAGTACATCAGGGGCAACCGCTTGTTGTTCGGATTGGCGGTGCCACCGGCTTCGGGCGGCGGGTCACCGCCCCCACCCATGCCCCCACCACCCATGGCCCCACCGCCCCCACCAATGGCGCGATGCACAGGTGTCGGTGCCGGCACTGGCGTTGGGGACGGCACTGGCGTTGGGGACGGAGCGGCCGGAACCGTCAAAGTTGCTGTGACTGTGGCGTCGATGTCGGTCAGCGGACCGTAGATCCAGACCAGTTCGCCCGTGGCTACGGGGTGCATGACCTGCAGCCAGTCGCCGGCGGTGTTGCGGCCCGTCACATGCAGCTGGTTGCCTGCACGCACCTGTCCGTTTATCGCGTAATCAGTGCCCGGTCCGCGGCGCAAGTTGACGACTGACCCGATCACCGTGACGATCACACGCTCGGCAGGATCGGGCTGGGCAGGCTCCGATTCGATTGTGGGTTCCGGCTCAGGCGTTGGCTCCGACACCGGTCGCGGCGGAGCATCTGCGGTCAACTCGACAGCCGTCTCGGTCGCGAAGTCAATCAGAGCGGTGAAGATCCAGCCGGGCCGGTCCAGATGTTCGATCTGCAGCCAGTCGCCGTCCGCGTTGCGGCCGACCACCATCACCTCATCACCGGCGGTCAGCCCGAAGGAGACCCCATAGTCGGTGCTCGGCCCGGTGCGCACGTTGGCGTTCTGGTTGACGACCGCCATCAGGTCCTCCGGGGTCGGCTCCGCAACGGGGTCCGCCACAGCCGGTTCGGCTGGCGGCCGGCCCGAGGTTTCATCTTGGCGGGAAGACATGATGCATCCGCCGAGTAGCAGGGCTGCCAACAAGCACACCAGTAAGGGGGTTTTTAGCATGTTCGTGATTCCGTTGGGAAGTCCCCCAAGACCGGTTTTCAAAGGCGGTCTACAGTATGCCACCGACACCGATCGACTCTCCACGCGTTGCACCCAGGGCGATCGCATTCTATTTTAAGGCGAAGCCAAGCGAATAAATATACTAAAAGATTATGAGTACAACAATCGGGTGCCAAATTCAGTAACGAAAGAAGCCGACCAGCCGACATCCTCTTGCACAAGATGTATTGCACAACGTCACAAATACAGGCGACCGGGGACCGGGGCCCCATGGGGATAACAGGGCGGAACTCCCGAAGCCGGGCGCGGCGAGTGCGGTTCCAGGCCCGCAACGAACATGCGGGCCTGGAACCGCCACTTCGAGCGCCGCCTGGGCGTAGTACAGGGTCGGGATCGGCTTCTCACCTTGACCGTATTGCTGCAGCGATTCGATCAGATGCCGCTGGCATGCCTTGAGAAAACCTTGGATTCCCGACCAGGAGTTGTTTTGAGCCATAGCAGGAAGGCGTTCTCCTTCGAGTGTGAGACCGTACCGCTGCACCTGCCCGGCCATGTGGGGCAGCGATGTGCGCAATGCGTCGAACTCCGCGGTCGTGAACGTGTGGGTGCTGATGTCCGGACACCAGTCTTCGTACAGGTCGTCCACGCGGTCGTAGACCTGTCGGCACGCCGCATCCACGGCGCGCCGCTCCCGCATCAGCCCAAGGGCGCGTAGTGATTTCCGGATGCGCGTATGGGAATGTCGATCACCACCCGTCCTTGGGTGGTGCGTCGCGCAGTGGCCGGTCGGCATCGCCCTCCTGCTCGGCCGGCTCGACAAGCAGTGTGTGCCAGGCGGTGTGGTCGACCATCACATCCTTGATCCGATCTATGGAGTTGTTGGGCGAACCCCATTTGTGCCAATTGGTTGCGATGTGCTCCAATTGGGAATCCGTCAATACGCTGCCGAGCAAGCTGTGCAGGTTGTAGATGCGATCGGCATCCAGTCGCCGTTGCATTTTCCGCTCGTTGAGTTTGTCGCCCGCATAGTGGTCCAGCGGCAAAGTACCGAAACCGCCCAGCGCATCGTCGCCCACATGCTCGCTGTAACCAACCTCACGGGGGGTTTTGCCCATCATCCCCAAGGTGTAGTCAGCCATCACGAGACACGCTTTCTGCGCCGAAGCAACCAACGTCTCAATGGGGAGCGTGGGCCACCGCACTTGCGAGTCCTGACTGTAGCGAGACGTGTGTTGGTAAGCATCCAACTGCCAAAGGTGTCGCATTGGCGCAGCAGCCAACAGATTGTCGTGCTGCTCTGCCGGGAGCAGTTCGGCCAGCTTTGTCAAGCTGTGCAGGTCCTCGCTCTTGACGGATGTGAAAAAATCAATGCGCGTTACAGCCAGTGCGGCTTTTATGCAACGCTCGAGGGCGCAATGTGCGTTGAACACAGTCGCCCCTTCGAGTCGCTTGGTACCCAAGGCGATCAACGCATATTCCAAATATCGCCGCCCGGGTTGAAGCAGGTCCTGGATGCCTGGCCAGGGGTTGTCTTGCGCCATAGGGGATAGCTGTTCTCCTGCAGGGGTCAGTCCGTGCTTCTGTATCTGCCCGGCGATGTGGGGCAGCGACGTGCGGCATTGATCGAACTCTGCAGCCGCGAAGTGGACCATCTGCGCAAACGGCAAATCCGCATACGGTTGCTCTTGGGCGCAGACTTGCGCCAGCACCTCTTCAGCCACATCGGGATCGCCGCCGATCACCGCCAGGTCGATGTCCGAACCGGGCCGCCAGTCGCCGGTCGCACGCGAGCCGAACAACAGCACTTGCGCGTCGGCCAGCCGTTCCTGCAATTCGGCCGCGAAGGCGAGGGCGCGGGGATCCGGCACACCTTGTCCGTAATCAAGGTCTGCGGTCAATCGATCCAGGGTGGTGCCAACCATGTGGCGGTGTCCGATTTGCGGCGGGGAGTGTCGCTTGGCGGGATTGTACGTCAGGCCATGCGGCCGTTGGCAGGAACGCGCGAGAGGGCACTGTTTCAATCGCGTTGATGCTCCCCGGACGCAATGGAAGCCGCGGGTCAAACAGGGCAGGCGCGCCCGGCCAGGGCGGCCCTGCGGTGGGTGTGGCGGTCCGAGGACGGTGTCGGACTTGGGCTACTCCGGCTCTGCATCCTCTTCCGGGATGTGCGGCAGCAGGGCCCAAATCCGCTCGGCAGACACCCGGGCCGGACCGCCGCCGTCCCGGATCGCGGCCATGAGCCGTGCGGCATCCGGGATGTCTTCCAGGTCGAAGCGGACGCCGCGCCGGGCGGCTGCGACGATGCGGTCGGCGTGGGCCTCCACGGCCGCGGCGAGCCGGGGGTCCAGGCCACTGTCGGCCAGGGCGCGCCGGAAGCTGACCAGCAAGCCCACAATCTCCCCTTCGGTCAGGCCTGCGGTATGCCGTTCGCCCATCAGGCGATCAAAGCGTTCCTGAATGGTTTCCATTTCCCTCTCCACCTCCTTGAGCGGACGGCGGTCGTCCAGGCGGACTACGTCCACCAGGCACCGGCCCCGGGCATCCCTGAGATTGGCCCACTGCTGCATTTTATCCGACAGGAACCGCGTCATGAGCGCGTGGGCATCCGCGTCCTCCAAGGCCCTGATGGCCTGCGCCACGGCACGGTCTCGCCTGGGTCCCCGGCCCGCTCGATGTCGAAGGCCAGACGCAGCAGCGGCCGGTCGGGGTCCTCGCGGCGGTCCATGTGGTGAATGTCGTAGTACCGCAGCGGGAACTCGAACCGCATGAGGGCCCAGGCCACGGGACTGAACAGATCCGGCAGCGAGGGCATCCGCCACCGATCCGGCCCGGTGTAGAGGACGGCCACGACCACCGGGGACAGGCCCCCGGCTGGGTCGTACCGCGGCCGGTCCTCACACAGATCGAGGAGACGGTCGACGACATAGCGCAGCAGACGGACGGCCAGATGGCGCTGGCGCGCGGACTGGGCCTCGACAATCATCATGACGGTGCGCTGGCGGTCGGTGTCGAACGTCCAGGCGGCGTCGGCTATGCGTTCGCGCGCGGACTCCCGGACCGAACTGGTGGGGCCGGCCTGCAGGGCTGGCCGTGCGACGGTGCCGAGGTTGAATTCGTCGGCCAACAGGCGGGCCACGTCGTAGGCAAAGACGGCACTGGTAAGGATGCGTTTGTAGCGCCTGTCGTGCACTGCCATGGCTGAATCGACCGCCGGACGGCCACGGTTCCGAATACGCCAGTCCACATGCGGTTGGCTCCCACGGGCAAAAAACAGACCAAAGTTCCCATGTAACGCAGGCGCGGGCGCGGGTGTCGCCGATGGTGGTCCGGCCGGCCCGGTACTCGCACCGGTGTGCGCCAGGGGTATGCGGGACGGGTGTTCCGTCCCGGTGCCGACAGAGACGGCTTGGCACCGGTCCTGCCCGTGCCGTCCCAGCCCCCCGATGCGGAGGCAGGGGCGCACAGGCGGGCATATCGGTCCCGGGCGCAGGTGCAGAGGCCACGGCGTGGCCGCCGACCTTGGGCGGTCCGGGAACAGGGCGCGGGCCTGCGGGACGGACAGGCGCCGGGAGGCAGTCCGCGACGAGGGTTTCCTTGTCCTTGCCGGGTCCGGAGCACCCGGTGGACGGTCTCGAGGGCTGGTACGGTGGAACCCAGCTGGCTGGCCCTGTCGCACGTCACTGCGCTTGGCTGGTGGCAGCCCCGGCCACCGTCGGGACTGCGCTCTTGACAACGCATGTTCAGCCCGGCTCCCAACTACGCACTGCCCTCGGGAAGTGGAATTCGCTCCCTTCTACGTAGTGGTAGTGCCACGGATGGACGATGGGTGAAATGCGCCGTGGAAGAGGCCGGCCGGGAAATGGAGGGGCTGGTCTGAGCTACGAGACCTCCCTGTTCGAGCCATTCTGTGAGACATAAACCCTAACCGTCTCCTGCCACGTTGCGCCCGGCACCGGCACTGGAAACTACTTGCTGACAACTGGTGCAATCCGCAGGTACAGCGTGTTGCCATCCGAGTAACGGCCCGGTTCCGTCAAATCCTTGACTCGAGCAGCGCCAAGCTTCCCCAACGTTCTTGTCCCACCCGTCTGCACCACGCGACAACCGGGATCTTTCGGTTCCAGGCGGCACCACGCGAAACCGACCGGAGGGGTTCCGGTCGGCGGCGTGGGCAATTGAGCCCCAAATAGTCTGTCTTGGTACGACAATCAGGTGGAGATGGCGGGAATCGAACCCGCGTCCGAAACAGTGTCCCGAAAACGTCTACAAGCTTAGTCGCCGGATTATGGGCTTTAGCCGACTTCGTATCCCCGGCGACGGGGACGAAGGGGCGAGTCGATGTCTTGGGCAGCCCTATCGACGTCCGGCTGCTGCATCCCCCAGTGTCTGACGGCCTCACGGAAACCTGCGGGCGGCATTCCCATGGACCGAGACCCAACCGGAGCTGGGCCGGATGCCTAACTCTGGCTTACGCAGCCACGCCGCCAAGGGCGGGAGCAGCGGTGAAGCCAAAGTTGAAGCTCATACCTGTGTTCTTGGCACTTGTATGTTGTGTGCGCCTTTTTTACGTGGGAGTCGCTCCACGGCTTGCGGTTCGCGGATCCAGTTGCCCCGTCGAAGCCTGTTCATCCCCCTGTGACCCTGGGTCGAGACAGGGCGGGATTGTACAACAAAACCCGCGGTCCGAAAGGGGCCTGTCGAACCAAATCCGGGCGCCTGGCCTGGAACCGTGCGCGTCGAGTGTCGCCTCCTACACGATCAGCATGGCATCCCCGAAGCTGTAGAACCGGTACCCCTCGCGTATGGCTGCGGCGTAGGCCTCCAGCAACATCGTCCGGCCGCGGTCGGGGTCCGCATGCACCTCGCCGATGAAGGCACTGATCATGAACAGTGGGGTGGACCGCGGCAGGTGGAAATTGGTCAGGATGCAGTCCACCACCCTGAACCGGAACCCGGGATAGATGTAGGTGTCCGCCAGCCCGGCCACCGGCCGGAGTTCCCGGCCTCCGGGATCGGCCCCTCCCTGCCGGACTGCCCATTCCAGGGTTCGGGTCGTCGTGGTGCCCACGCTCAGAACGCGGCCGCCGACATTCCGGCAGCGGTTGACAGCCTGCGCGGTGGCCGCCGGGACTCCCACGGGCTCTCCCGACAAGGTGTGCTGTGTCAGGTCGTTGGTCCTCACCGGAGCGAATGTATCCCTGCCGACCTGCAGGGTCACCGAACACACTCCCATGGTGGCGGCGGCCACCGTGTCCAGCATGTTCTTGGTGAAATGCAGGCCGGCTGTCGGGGCCGCCACGCTGCCGGCTTCCCGGGCGTACACGGTCTGATAGCGCTCCCGGTCCCCGGTGAAATCCTTGATATACGGCGGCAACGGTACGGTTCCATGCCTGGCCAGCACAGCGGCGTCCAGGGCACAAGACATGTTGATGATGCGCGTGCCGTCGTCACCGATCTCCTGCACTACAGCCGGCATCTCGGTTCCGTCGGAGCCAATCAGGGACAGACTTCCGCCCCGGGCCGGCACCGAACCGCGGATCAGGCACCGCCAAACCCGACGGTCCGGATCCATGGCCTCCAACAGCGTCACCGACAGGCGCCCGCCGGTGTCCCGACGGGCGCGGAACTGGTACTCCGACACCCGCGTGTTGTTGTGCACCAGCAAATCGGTCTCCCGCAGCAGACCGGGCAGTTGTCTGAACCGCAGGTGCCGGCAGGACCCCGTACGGCGATCCAATACCAGGAGCCGACTGGAATCCCGCGGATCCGCAGGTTGCTGGGCAATCAAGCCGGCGGGCAGCTCAAAGTCGAAGCGCGCGGTGTCCATGCACCTAGCTTAATCAAAGAGACCCGACTGGGTCGGGTCTCCTCGAAGGCAGTCCGGCAGGACGACGGTCAGGCTGGGCGACGCTTGTGGTCGAATTCCCTCCACAGTTCCCTGGTCTTGCCGTTGGCTGCTGCAATCCCTTCCTTCAGGGCCTTGTCAAGCCTCGACTGGTAGGTGTTGTCGTAGGCGGTGCCGGGATTCGGCCCCAGCACATGGCCTACCAGCCAGCCCACGGCCGCGCCCACACCCACGCAGAACAGAAACTGTATCGTTCTCATATCCAAGGACTTCCAGACCGCACTCGTCAGCAGGCTTCCAGGCTCGTGGCCGGCGGGGCGGAAGCGCCCTCCGTCGAAGCCGACACTGCGACATTATCCTCGACCGGGATCACAATGGCCAGAAGCAGATAGAAGAAGCCCATGCCGACAAGAGCCGTGGCAAAACCAAGCAGCACAAACCCGATGCGTATCAGCACCGGATCCACGCCCAGCGACTGACCCAGGCCGCCGCAGACACCGAACAGCACCCGATCCTTGCGGGACCGGGTCAGACCGGAGAAGCGATGGAGTTTGGCGCCGACCTTTTGCCGGGCGGCTCCCAAGTCCGCCACCTGGTCGCGCATGGTCTCTCCATTGCTGCGATTGCGAAACTTCTTCAGGGCGTAGAACCCGATGGCAATCAGAAGGATCGGTCCCATGGTCATGCTGCCCACGGAGATCAGGAAGTCGAAGATGCCGAGATTGGATGCCAGCAGCGCAATACCGACGGCAATCAAACCCCAGGCGACCCACACACCGTGCTTCGCCTTGAGGCTGGCGGTGGCCGGAGCCGTGATGCCCTCCTCCGACGTTCCCACCGGCAGGAACAACCAAAACAGAATGTACAGGGGCAAGGCGCTGCCAATCGAGAATACAATCAAGCCCAGCCAAATCAGCCGCACGATGCCTTCCGACACCGACAGGTAGTCGGCCATGCCCCCACATACGCCACCGAACACCTTCTTGCGGGGGTGTCGCATCCAGCGACGGCGGGCGGTGGCCCGAGGATCCGGTTCCACCGGCTGCTCGGCAGGTTGCCCGGAGGCCCCGGTCTCGTCCGCGGTGTCCGGGTTCGCCGCATTCTCTTCCACCGACTGCGAGGCATTTTCCTCGATCGGTTCTTTCGTGTCCATCCTATGCTCCTTCCCTGGAAATCCCGCTTGCGAGGCAATCATCCGCCGTCGTCGGTTGTACTTGAGGCCTGCATCGGATGCAGGCTCATTTGTACATACGCCCTTGGCGACCCCGCGGTTGCAGGATTGGCAACCGCAACGAGCGAACCCATCCGCGGGGTTGCAACGGGCATCGGACCGCCCAATCTGGTAGTCTGAATCCGTGCCCCCACATCCCATCCGCCGCAACTTCGGCGACAGGCCCACCACGGCCCGGAACCTTCCTGCCAAGCACATGCCCCTGCACCCCATCACACCGGGCCCGGCCCGGCACACTCCGGTTTGGCGCTGGACGGGTCTGCTCGTCCTGTGCCTTGCGGCGGTCGCAACGGCGTCGTTGCTCCCGTCGCGTCTGGGCCTTGCCCAGACCGATTCCGCGTCGCCTGCCAACGACCTGGCGTACGTCTCCCGACTGCGCATCCACAATCCGGACCCGGCCGAGGTTGTCACGTGTGAGCTGACCCTGATTGACGGCGTCGGCACCGAAGCAGGCCAGCCCCTCGCCGTCCGCCTTAGGCCGCGCGTCACCGAGATTGTGGACCTGAACGACTTTCCCAGCCTGGCGACCGGGGCCTACGCCGGCTACCTGGACTGCAGCCATGCCGTCTCCACGGTCCTCATCTACGGCGAACCGGGCGACCGCATCTATACCGCCTATGCCGGCACGGACGAACAGCAGACATCCCGGGAATGGCAGGTGTTGGAGGCCTACACCGGCTCCGGAACCTCCGAGTTCGCCTCCAGCATCATCGTCCAAAACGCGGGTGCGGAACCGAACGACCTGACCATCCGGTTCCTGTCCCGCAGGGACGGCAGCCTAATCCACACGATCAGCCTGTCCGGACTGCCGGCCTGGTCAACGACTGAAGCCGACCTGGTGGACTTTCCCGCCCTGGCCGAGCATGAGACCGTGCGGGCCGAGGTGGCAAGCTCGGGCCCGTCCGCGGTTCTGGTCTTTCACCATGATGCCGGCGACGACAACGACGGCTCCGCCTTCCGCTTCCCCCGGGCCGCCTTTGTGCCCTCCCACGCACCGGCAACGCACTTCGCCTACCCGGCCATGCTGGTGAACTATCAGGAATTGAACACCACCTTCCAGGTGCTGGGTTTGGGATCCGAACCCGTCCGCCTGTCGGTCGAATATCCAGGATTCGGCACGCAGGAGTGGGAACTGACTCCGGGACGGGTCACCACCATTGGCCGTCCCGCGTTCATGCCGAAAGGCTCCTATGTCGCGTCGGTGGTGATCACCGCCTCGCATCCGATTGCCGTGCAGGCGCACACGCGCCACAACAACGGCAGCATCGCCGTCCTGACGGCGACCGAGCAGGCCGGCACCAAGGTCAGCGCGCCGTTGATCCTGCGCCGCCGCGACGGCTTCAGTTCGATGGTCACCTGCCAAAACGTCGGCGACCAGGCCACCGAGGTCATTTTTGAACACGTCGGGCGGTTTGCCCGGATCAAGTACGCCGAACCCGGCCACTCCATCACGCGGCACATGGCTCAGGAGAATCTCCTGCCCAACAATTACGATGGGACGATGGTCATCCGGGCCGAGCAGCCCATCAAGTGCGTTGTGGCCCAGCTGCGGGACCCGTCCGCGGACGAAGCTGCGGGAGCGGCACCGGTCCTGTCGGAGGCTGCCGAAGTTCGATCGATTCTTGTGTACGAGGGACTTGCAACTCGCTAACAAGCCAAGGGCTTGGCGAAGACGAGTACTGCCGGGCCCGAGTACCTATGATCCCGCAGCCTGCCGCGCGGTTCCGAGCGACAGGAACCCTGCGCGGATGCTTTCGTGAACGGTGCCCAAGCCGCGCGGCATCCCCATCCCGCTCTCGATGCCCCTACGGATCGTCGCCCCGCAACTTCCGGGCAATTTCATCCGTCAGTTCCTCCACTTCCGTGTCGGGGTCCGGTTCTTCCGTGTCGGGGGCCAATTCCGCCATGCTCATGGCAGCCCACAGGTCCTCGGCGTGGACCTCATTCAGTTGGGCACCGATTTCCCGCTCGGCAAACTGCGCCAAACGCAGAACCTGAGCCCTCGCTTCGGTCCGGACGGCCTCCAGGTGCTTTGCCGTCTTGGGATAAACGAAGTCCGACTCGTCGTCGTCCTCGATGTCCCACAGCGGCAGAAGTCCCTCCAGGAAGTACATGACGCTGGACCGGAACGCCTCCACCAATTTCGAAGCCGTCACCTCCTCGAGCTTCCGACGCGCCCGCGAGCCATCCAACCCCGCCGCGACGGCCTGAAACTCATCCATGTCATCAAACAGGAGAGCCAGGGCTCCGTACAAATCCAGCATTGCCACGACCGAAATGCCCTGTGAGTCCATTTCGGTCCGCAGGCGCCGGTAATTCGAATTGGCCATGTCCGCACTTCACCTTTGCCATCCGTTGTCCCTGCACCATGGTAGCAATCCGGGCCGCTCCTGCCCGGCCGTTTCCAACTCCCGATCCGATTCGGCAGGCCCGCGGATGCCTATCGTCCACGGGTGGCGACCGCTCCGGTCCGGCGATCGGCCGTCCCGGAACAAACAACGAGGCGAGCCATGCATCCCGCGCTGTCCGGCGGGCATGTTGCAAGACATCAGTCCACAACCGGAAAGGACATGTGCAGCGGCGCCCAATCAACGGGCCAGGGATGGCCTGCTCCGTGATCCGCCCAGTCCGGCAGCGGAAGGGCATGCGGCTGCAGGAGGCCGCCGGTGCGCGAAAGCCTGAGTTCCAGCCAGGCACAGGGGCTTACGATGACCGGCGGAGCCACCACGAAAGTCACACCACCGACCGGATGCACGTCGTAGACGTGTACATGGCCCTGGAACACGGCCCGCACCTTGCCGTGGCGCTCCATGATGTCGAGAACCGAACGACGGTTGGCAGTTGCCTTGGAAGCCTCCGTTGGCGCATTCTCACTGCTCATGTCCATGAGCAATTGATGCGTGAAAACAAGCACATTCCGGTTTCCGCACGCCGACAGGGCATCCTCAAACCGCGCCAGTTCCTCCGGCTGTACGTATCCGTATGTTGGATCCGAAGGCAGGGCCGCCTCGATCATGTCGGCATCGTGTCCCTGGCTGTGGAGCAGTTCCAGCTGGGCCCCGACTTCGGGCAGTTCGATGGATTTGCCCAGTCCGGGTTCCAGGCCCAGTGCCCGCGACACCGCGGCGTAGGTCTCGCCCAGCACGGCATCATGGTTGCCCGGCAGCAGGTGAACCGGAAAGGGCAGTTCCTGCAGTTCCCGCAGGAACCAGTCCAGGGACCTGCCGAACTCCGCCGCGGACATGCCGTAGGCACCGCCTCCACAGACGATGTCCCCCAGATGCACCGCCATGTCCAGCCGTGCGGCCTGCATCTCCTCCAACAGGGCGGCCTGGATGTATCGCGTGTGTTGTTGGAACTGCCGGCCGAATCCGGTGGGACTGTCAAGCCAAAAGTGGGTGTCCGATACGATGCCAACAGTAATTGAATCCCGTTGCACGGCTAGGTCCTCCTGTACATTGGGGCCGGGTTCGCCGCTGCCTGAAAGTCCGAGGTTCCAAACCCGGAACCAGGAGCCTGACAGCCACCGCTGTCAGGCAGTGCGCGGCTAGCTACCATCCTGTCCGTTCAGCACCCATTCTGCTCCATGCCCAACATTCCCCATGCACCCGGCGCACCGTTGGTCGGCAACCTGCACGCCTTCACGTCCGACCTGCGGAGATTTCTGACCGAACAGTATCTGGCCTTGGGGCCGGTCTTTCGGATTTCGGTCCTCAACCATCGGTACGTCGTGCTGGCCGGACCCGAGGCCAACGAGTTCGTGACGCGGAAAGGCACCGACCATTTCGTGGCGCAGGACATTTGGGATGGCGTCACCAAGGCTGTGGGTGGGGAGAGTCCATCCATGATTGCCCTGGACGGACCCCGTCATGCAATCGTGCGCCGCGGCCTCAAGCCCGGTTACGCCGCGGGCCCTCTCTACTCCCGCATGGTCAAGCTGATCGGATGCCAGCTGGACCTCTTGAGGCAATGGCCCCAAGCCCAGCCGTTGACCGTGTTCCCGCAAGTCAAGCGGCTCGTGGCCATGCTGCTGGGTTACATGGCGACCAACGAGTCGGCGGAAGAGGTCATGGACGACTTCATTTACCTGCTAAGGGCCATGTTGCAAATCCATGTCTTCAAGACCCGTCCGTCGTTCATGCAACACCTGCCCAGGTACACGCGATCGCGCCAGGCTATTCTCGACATGTCCCGGCGCATCTGGTTGGACCACACACACGCGGACGACATGGTACCGGATGGTGGGAACTTCGTGGATGTCGTGCGGCGCTTTCACGAAGAACACCCCGACCTGATGACCGAGCGGGATGCGATAGCGGCCCTCAACGGTCCGTTCATCGCCGGCCTTGACACCGCGGCCAGCACCATCTCGTTTCTGCTCTACCACATTCTGGCCGATCGTGACTTGACTGCCGCGGCCATCGAGGAAGCGGATGCCGTGTTTGCCGACGGCGTGCCCAATCGCAATTCGTTGCGCTCCATGATCCGGGTCCGCTGGGCCGCCATGGAGACACTGCGCCTGTATCCGCCGGCAACCGTCCTGTCTCGCAATGTCAGCCAGGGTTTCCGGTTCGCGGGCTTCGATATTCCGGCTGGCACCCATTGCATGTTGGCCCATACCGTCACCCATGGCCTGCCCGAATTGTTCAAGAACCCGGACTGCTTCGCCCCCGAGCGCTTTGGTCCCGGGCGCCAGGAACACATGCAGCCCAACGCCTTCGTGCCATACGGCCTCGGGCCGCACACGTGCCTGGGTGCGTCGACCGCGGATCTTCTGTTCCTGATCGTGACCGCCACCCTGTTCCGCCACTATGAAGTGGCAATGGATCCGCCGGGACACAAGGTCCGAATGAAGATGCAGCCACTGCCAAGCCCCGACAACCGTTTCCGGCTTGTCCTGCAAGCGGTCCGCCATCCCGAGCCGGAATGGCTGTTGCCGGCGCAGCCGGCCGTTGCTCCCTGAACCCGGCTGCTCAGGATTCGGCCGCGGCGAATTCCTGCCACAGCCGCTCCACGTCGCGCTGGAGGGCACGGTCCCTGAAGCCGTGCAGGTACGGATTGCGCCAGCTCCGTTTTTTGGTGTTGTAAATGTCCACCATGCCGGGCAGGTCGGCCAGTCTGACCCGGGCATAGATGCCGTGCACCGTAACCGGCTCGATCCCGAGGCCGTGACGCCGCAGGATTTCGCGAAAGGCCTCCGCCTTGACGGCCTGGAGGTCCCGAACCGCATCCTGCCCGCTATCCGCGGGTGGATCGTCCAAGGCGTCCTTGGCCAGCGAGTCCGCCTTTTCGTTGAACCGATTGCCCCTGTGGGCCTTGACCTTGACCCACCTGACCCTGACCGGCCAGTGCGGCGCGTCGCGGCGCAGGGCCTTGGTGGCCGGCACGTTGGCCTTCCACTTGCCCTGGACCCACAGCGGCAGGCCCTTGAGATCATGGGCGATGGTCACTTCCGCCACACCGTGCCGGACACACCATTGCACGGCGTAGTAGACCGCCGCCACCTCGCCCCCAATCTGATGGGAGCCGGATGCCAGAACCGCGTCCAGGTCGCGGCCGAAAACATCCCCCGCATCCTCCAGGCGGCCATTCAGGACGGCGATTTCCCGGTCGTCCCGGACAATGGCCACACCCCAGGTTGTGGTGCCGTCCCGATAGGACCCGTCAGTGAATGCCCAGTAGCCCGGATATTGCATGTCGTCTCAACTGTTGCCTGCGAATTGTCGTTGACCTTGCCGGCCTGAAGGCCCGGATTCCACAGTGGATCCGGTGATATACTGCCTCGTCCCCCACCCGAAAACACAATGTATTCCCCACCCAGCAACCCTTTCGAAGGCCGCCGGTCCGAGCGCGGCTGGCGCAATTGGTCCCAGAGGTCCTGGATCCTGATTCTGGTGGCGGCGGTCCTGGGATTCTGGTTCTTCAGGGACAGCTTCTCGTCCCTGGCCGCAGGGCAGGGTTCGCTAATTCGGTTGGCCGGCCGCTTCCTCGCCCCCCTGATCGTCATCCTGGCGGCCATGCCCGTGCACGAGGCGGCGCATGCCGCGGCCGCCGTCTGGCTGGGGGACGAAACCCCCCGGGAACAGGGTCGGCTCACACTCAATCCCCTGCGCCATCTGGATCCGCTGGGCACCATCCTGCTGCTCGTGGTGGGCATGGGCTGGGCCAAACCCGTCATCTGGAATCCGTCCCGCATCAACGTGGACATTCGGCTCGGCACCATCGTGGTCGCCGTGGCCGGCCCGTTGAGCAACCTGCTGATGGCCTTCATCGCCCTGCTGCTGTTGCACGAAGGCGTCTTCGACAATGTGGGCACCGGCGAATGGACCTACCTGACGCCCATCGTCGTTAGTGCCTTTGTCCAGATCAACATCCTGCTGGCCGTCTTCAACCTGATCCCGGTCCCGCCGCTGGACGGCTCGCATGTACTCTTCGCCCTGCTGCCGGCCGGTGCCCGCAACCTGCAGTTCGCCCTCAGCCAGTACGGCATCCTGGTCATCATGTTCATTGTCTGGTTTGCCCCCGGCCTCATCCGCGACACGGCCAATGTCCTGTACGACCAGATGAATACCGTGGCCAGGATGCTGGCCTAGCCGCACCGCAGTACCCTCCCAAGCCCCTACTCCGCCATGTCCGAACTGACCGCCGCGATTGTTGGTCTGGGAACGACCGGGACAAGCCTCGGCCTGGCCCTCAAGCAGGCCCGCGCGGAGTTCCGCGTGCTGGGCCACGATCGCGACCGGAGCCGCCTGGCGGTGGCCAGCAAGCTGGGCGCGGTCGACAAGACCCACTGGAACCTGCACCGCACGGTGGAACCGGCGGACCTGACCGTGCTGGCGGTGCCCGGCTCCGAATTGCCGGACCTGCTCCCCCTGCTGGACGAAACCTGGAAACCGCGCAGCCTGGTCGTCATCCTGACGTCCGCCATGCAGCCGGTCCTGGCCCTGGCCGAGGAACACCTGCCCGAACAGGTGGCCTGGGTGCTGGCCAATCCCGTGCTGACCGGCATCAATGCCCCTGTCCGCGAACGGGAGGATCTCTTCAAGGATGTGCTGTTCTGCCTGGTTCCCGGCCGGGACACGGCCCCGGAGACCATGCAGGTGGCCCACAACCTGATTGAGCACCTGGGCGCCAAGCCGCACTATGTGGATGCCCTGGAGCATGACGGTCTGGTGGCCGGCGTGGAACACACGGCCCACCTTCTGGCCGCGGCCTACATGCACGCGGCCGCCAGCGGCGCCGGCTGGTCCGATGCCCGCAAGCTGGCCGGCCGGGCCTTCCACCAGGCCACGGACAGCTCACTCAGCCCACCGCACCTGCAGGCGACGCTGCTGGCCAACCGGGAGTATGTCTCCACCTGGCTGACGATCATGCAGCGCGAACTGGCCGAGTGGCAGCAGCTGCTGGACGGGGAAGGGGACGAACTGCTGGCCCGCCTGGAGGATCAGGACGAGGCCCGCGCCCGATGGCTGCAGGGCGCCTCGCTGCAGGACTGGAGCGAGGACCGCGCGCCGGCGGTGGAGACTTCGGCCGGCGGAGTCATGCGCCAGATGTTCCTGGGCCGGCTTGGCAGCCGCCGGCGCCTGCCGCAGGACGACGGAGCGGAGAAGGAACGCTAAGGACAGCCGCCCCGCGCCGCAATTGTGTCCGGTGCCCGCCGGCCCGGACGGTGGGGGTTCAGGCGCCCGCGAGATCCAGTTCGGCGGCGGCCTCCTGCATCGCGGTCAGGACCCGCTGCACATGCTCCTCGAAGGGCTCGCCCAAGGCTTCGATATAGGCCATGTTCTCGTCCCGGTCGATGGCCGCCGTGAACGCCTTGTCCTTCCACTTGCGGCGCACGGACCGCAGCTTGACCGACGCCAGGGCCTTGTCCGGCCGCACGTAGGCGCAGGCCAGGATTAGTCCCGTCAGCTCATCGCAGGCCAGCAGGGCCTTGTCCAGCCTGGACTCGCAGGGAACCCCCAGAAACGTGGCATGGGCCTCCACGGCGTGAATCAGCCGGGCGTCCCAGTTGCGCTCCCGGAACAGGCGCAGGGCCGTGCGCGGGTGGCCGTTCTCGGTGTCCTCCATTTCGGGATGGCGTTCGTAGTCCAAGTCGTGCAGCAGGCCGGTCAGGCCCCACAGCTCCTCGTCCTCCCCGTAATGGCGGGCATAGGCCCGCATGGCGGCTTCGACCGACAGCATGTGCCGGCGCAGGTTCCGGTTCTCGACCCACTCCTCGAGCAGGGCCTTGGCTTCCGTGCGGCTGGGCAGGGACATAAAATCGCATCCTGCAACTGACTTCCGTTCGACCGTGTCATTTTAGTGCCCGCGTCCCCGAATACGGCGCCGGCAACAAAAGAGGGGCGCCTTGGCGCCCCTCTTCCAACTGTCGACCTGATGGGGTCCAAAGTGGACTACATCATGCCGCCCATGCCCGGGTCGCCGGCGGGAGCGGGCGGATCCGGTTCGGGAATGTCGGTGATCAGGGCCTCGGTGGTGAGGATCATCGAGGCGATGGAACAGGCGTTCTCGACCGCGCTGCGGGTCACCTTGGCCGGATCGATGATGCCGGAGGAGAGCATGTCCACGTAGTTGTTCTCGACCACGTCGTAGCCGGTGGCGCCGCTGCCGCCGTTGGCATGGGCCGTACGCACCTTTTCGACGACCACGGCTCCGTCCAGGCCGGCGTTGTGGGCGATCTGGCGCATGGGCTCCTCGAGGGCCCGGCGCAGGATGCGGACACCGGTGCCGGCATCCGACTCGTCCGTGGACACGGCATCCAGGGATTCGATGGCGTTGGTCAGGGCGACGCCGCCACCGGGCACAATGCCCTCCTCCACTGCGGCGCGGGTGGCGCTCAGGGCGTCCTCAACGCGGGTCTTCTTGAACTTCAGTTCGGTCTCGGTCGCCGCACCGACCCGCAGAATGGCCACACCGCCGGCCAGCTTGGCCAGGCGTTCCTGCAGCTTTTCGCGGTCATAGTCGCTGGTGGAGGCCTCGATCTCGGAGCGGATCTGGTCAATCCGGCCCTTGATCTCGCTGCTGTCGCCACCACCGCTGACGATGGTCGTGTCGTCCTTGGTGGAAATCACGCGATCGGCCTGGCCCAGGTCCTGAATCGTGGTGCTCTCCAGTTTCTTGCCCAGTTCCTCGGTGATGACCTGGCCGCCGGTCAGGATCGCGATGTCCTGCAGCATGGCCTTGCGGCGGTCGCCGAAGCCGGGGGCCTTGATGGCCAGGGCATTGAAGGTGCCGCGCAACTTGTTGAGCACCAGGGTCGCCAGGGCTTCGCCCTCGACATCCTCGGCGATGATCACCACTTCGCGCTTGCCCATCTGCATCAGCTTCTCCAGGACCGGAACCAGATCCTGGGCGCTGGAGATCTTCTTGTCGTGAATCAGGACGTAGGGGCTCTCCAGCTCGGCTTCCATGCGCTCGCTGTTGGTCACGAAGTACGGGGAGAGGTAGCCGCGGTCCAGCTGCATGCCCTCGACGTACTCGGTCTCGAACTCCAGGCCCTTGCTCTCCTCGACGGTGATGACGCCGTCCTTGCCGACCTTGTCCATCACGTCCGCAATCAGGGAACCGATCTGGGCGTCGGCCGCGGAGATGCTCGCCACCTGGGAGATCTTCTCATGATCGGTCACCGGGGTGGACATGTTGGAGATTGCCTGCACAATCGCATCCCGGCCCGCCTCGATGCCGCGCTTGAGCAGCATGGGGTTGGCGCCGGCGGCCACGTTCTTGAGGCCCTCCGTCACGATCGACTGCGCCAGGACCGTCGCCGTCGTGGTGCCGTCGCCGGCCACGTCGTTGGTCTTGGTGGCCGCCTCCTTCAACAGCTGGGCCCCCATGTTCTCGAAGGGGTTCTCCAACTCGATCTCCTTGGCCACGGTCACGCCGTCGTGCGTGACCGTCGGGCTGCCCCACTTCTTGTCCAGGGCCACGTTGCGACCCTTGGGACCGAGAGTGGTCTTGACGGCCTCGGAGAGGGCGTCCACGCCATTCTTGAGGTGCTTGCGCGCCTCGTCGTTGAACACTAGCTGCTTGGCCATTTGTTGTCTTGCTCCTTTTCTGCAAACCGTCGGCGGCCGCGCGGGTCGCCGAAAATAACTAGCCGACCAGGGCCAGCACGTCGGATTCCTTGAGAATCAGGATTTCCTCGCCGTCCACCTTGATGGTGGTGCCGGAATACTTGGCATAGAGCACCGTGTCGTCCACGGCCACCTCCATGGGAATGCGCTCGCCGTCGTCGTCCCGGGCTCCCGGTCCAACCGCCAGCACAGTGCCTTCCTGGGGCTTTTCCTTGGCCGTCTCCGGCAGGAAAATGCCCGATGAGGTCTGCTCCTCGCCCTCGTTCGGGCGAACGACCAAACGGTCGCCCAACGGTTTCAGATTCATTCCTTAGCCTCCTGTTGATGGCCGCACTCCCGGTGCCGCCCTTGCCTGAATTGGCACTCTCGCTGTCCGAGTGCCAGCGGACAGGTTACCAAAGTGCCGGGCCGGAACCAAAGATTCCGGTGGCGGCAATCGGCGGGCGGACGACACCCGCGAGCGGGCGCGTGTCCAAGGCCCACAGGTTACTTCAGGCCGGGACCGTCGTGTGTTGGATTTTGGTTAACGTTCGCCGGACGGTGCGTCCGGACCATGGGACGCGGCCTCGGCCAGCCGCTGCCGGCACTGATCCCGAAAACGGCCTTCCTCGCGTGCGAAGTCCGGCAGTTGGAAGGCCGCATACGTCTGCAGGGCGGTCTCAAACTCCAGGGTGGCGGCCTCCCACGCCTCCATGCCCTGGTAGACCTGGCCCAGATTGTGGTGCACGGTGGCCGCATCCAGCCACGACTCCTGGTCCCGATGACGCTCCAGGGCCTGCCGGAACCAATCCGCGGCCGCCGGCAGGTCCCCCACCTGGAAGGCCAGGGTGCCAAGGTTGGTCAGCGTGGTCGCCTCGCCGTCGACCTGCCTCAGGTAGCGGTACAGCTCCAGCGCGTTCAGATAGACATAGCGGGCCAGTTCCGTGCGATCCAGCGCCTCCAGGACCAGCCCCATGCTGTTGTAGATGTTGGCAATCTGGCGCCGGTTGTCGTTGCGCCGCGCCAGCAGAAGCGCCTGCTGCAGCCGTTCCAGGGCCTGCGGATACTTCTCCAGGGCCAGGTTGAGGCTGCCCAGACTGCGATAGGCGCGCACCAGTTCAGTCAGGGTGCTGCCCTGGGACAGGTACTCGTAGGCCTTGTCGCAATGCTCGAGTGCGGCCGTCAGCTGGTCCCGCTCCCTGTACACGGTGCTGATGTCGGTGTGCACAATTGCCAATTGGGTTACCAGCTCGCGCCGTTCCAGCACCACGCGGGCCCGCTCCAGCCAGGCCAGGGCCTGTTCGTGCTCCTCGCGGTGGTAGAGCAGGCGCCCCATCTGCACCAGCAGGCGCCCAAAGGCCTCGTAGCGGTTCTGGGCCGCACAGGCCACGGCGCCGGCCGCGGTCCAGGACAGTCCCCGCGGCATGTGCCGCCATCGGGCGTGCAGCACCAGGGAAAGGGCATAGCGGCTGACCAGTTCCAATTGGGACGGGGACACATCCAGTTTGAACCGGGTCAGATCGGGCGTGGCGGCCAGGGAGGCGGCCAGCGTCTCCAGGTCGTCGCCGCAAACCTCCCGCATGAGGTGCACGCACCAGTCCGCGGCTTGGCGAATGTTGCCCCACTCGGGTTCGAGCGCCGACCAGTACAGTTGATCGGGACGCTCGAACCAGGATACGAACCGCACGTAGTAACGGGCATGGGCGTTGCGCCAGTCCCGGGACTGCACGTGGCGGTCGGCCTCCAGCTGCCGCCGCACGGCGGGATGAATCACGGCCCGGGCCTGGGTCGGCACATCCTCCAGCAACGCCCTGTCCTGCAGCAGTTCGAGAACCCCCTGCAATCCCGGCCCCAGTTCGGTTTTGGAACCGACGGTCCACTGGGGCGCCTCCGCCACGTGCAGAACCATGTCCGAGTCGCCAGGCCAGAACAGGTCGCGGATGGCCAGGTAGGAAGCACCTCCCGCCGCCATGTTGAGACGCTCCAGCACCTGCATGGCGTCGGCACTCTCCTGCATCAAGCTGTCCTCGGCCAGGCGAATGAGCACATCCAGCGATGGCTCCGAACTGGTCTCCACCGCGCGGATCACCTGTGCCAGGCGTTCCGGCCGGGCCCTGAGCAGGCCCGCCAACAGGCGAATGGCCAGGGGCAGACCGCCCGTCAGATCGTGCACCGTCCCCGCGTCGGTGGCCGGTGCCTGCAGCGCCTGCCAGAACACCTCGGTGTCGTATCGGCTCAGTCCACCAAGGTACAGAACCGTTTCCTGGGCCAGTTCCTCCATTTCCGGGGTCAGCCGGTCCGCGACCAGCACGACGCGGGACGGTGTGTCGGCGGTCTCCAGGTTCCGGAACGTCTGCAGCAGCAGCTGGCGGTCGGCCTCCGAGGCGGATTCGAGTTCATCCAGCACCAACACCCGGCGCCGGCGGTAGAGCAGTTCCCGAATGCCGGTGCTCCACTGCGCCCGGATATGCCAGGAATGGTCGAAGCCCAGCACGGACGTCAGGTTGTGAACGATGTCCTCGAAACGGAAACGCTCCAGGCCGGCGGCCGCCGCCCAAACGCAACCGTCCGGAAATTCGTTGATGGCCGACCACACCGCCGCGGTCACCAGGGTGCTCTTGCCCACGCCGGGCGGGCCGACCACCGCCATCACGGGCGTGGTTCCGGGATCGCCCAGCCGGCCCTGCAACTGGCGCAGGGCCGAACGCCGGCCGCTGAATCCCCGCAGCCGGTACAGGCCGAGGTTGTGTCGAATGTCCCTTTCCGGCGGGATTGCCTGGCGCTCCATGTCGCTTGCCGCCCGCGTGTCAGACGGGACAGCTCTCCAGGCCCTCCAGGGCCGGACCGCTTTCGGGATCGATCTCCAGGGCGGCCAGCAACCAGGGCTTGGCCTTGTCGCACTCGGAGGGATCCTTGTAGACATAGGCCAGGCCCAGCTGGTACAGGAACTCGATGCGGGGCGTGCCCTCGATCAGATCCAGGGCCTCGGACAGAATGTCGACCGCACCCTCGTAGTTGCGCATGCGGTAGTAGACCGTGCCCAAGTGGGCCATGGCCAGCCCGTCCTGGGGATTGACCTCGACGGCCCGCTCCAGGTTGCGCCGGGCCTCCAGGTCGTTGCCCACCTTGAAGTGGCCGTAGCCCAGGGCATCCCACGTGAGCGAGACATTCGGGTTCAGCTCCAGGGCCCGTTCATAGGCTTCCAGGGCATTCTCCCATTCGAACAGCGCCTCGTAGAGCCGCCCCTTGTGGATCTCCAGGTACCAGGCCGACGGATCCACGGACAGGCCCTGCTCCAACGCGGCCAAGCCTTCGGTGTACTCGCCGCGGTATTCGTGCAGCAGGGCCTTGTTGCGCCACACCAGGACATCCAGCGGCGCCAGTTCGGCCGCCTGATCAAGGTAGGACTCGGCCTTGTACCAGTTCCCGACATCGGCGTAGATCTCCCCCAGGATGGCCAGTGTCCGGCTGTTGTCCGGGGAGAGCACCAGGGCATCCACCGCCGTGTTGACCGCCTTCTCGTACTCCCCGGACCAGTCCAGGGCGCGCGCCAGCGCATTCAGGCTGTCCACATGGCGATCGTCCCGGCGAACCGCCTCCTCGGCCGCGGCCAGCGCCTTGGGAATCTGTTTGAGCAGGATGTACAGGCGCGACTGGTCCACCAGCGGCTGCGGGTTCCAGGTTTCGATGGCGGCCACCTGCCCGTAGAACTCCGCCGCCTGGAGCAGGTCGCCCTGCGCTTCATGGACGCGGGCCTGGGCCAGGGGATTCACGGCACTGGGCGTGGGGGTCGGATCCGGCAGTACGAAGGTGGCCCGTTCCACCAGCAGTTCGCGCCGGTTCCACAGGCTGACAAAGGCCAGCACCAGCAGCGCCAGGGCCCACAGGGGGACGCGCCAGCGGCGGCGGCTGGTGTAACGAACCGTACGCAACTCCATGGGAATTCAACCGGCACGCCCCGCGACTCTACTTGAGCAGCGGCCAGGCGGACACCAGCGTCACCGCGAGGAACACCAGCAGGGCCGGACTCAGGAACAGGCGCCCCGTGAGCACAAAGAGCACCGCACTGCCCAGCAGGCAGCCCAGCAGGACGCCCACCACCGCAAACAGGCCCAGCCTGCGGCCCCGGCGGCGCTGCACGGCCCGCCGCACAATCCGGGCCAGCAGGGTACCGGCGGCCCCGCCGGTCAGAAAGGCAATCAGCAGACCCAGGAAGATTCCAACCAAACCGGACACGAACCCGGCCACGGGCAGGCCGACCGCGGCCAGCACCATGCCGGTGCCCATGGCGATCCAAGGATCGCCCGGCTCCATGTTGTAGACCCGATCCTGGTGTTCGCGGATGCAGTCCCGGCAGCGGTAGCCGACCGGCGTGTGCACCGCGCAGCGGGTGCACATCGGTTCGTCGCACCGGTTGCAGCGCAACCGGGTCTCGACCTCGGGATGACGCTTGCAACGGAGCGGGGCGGCAACCGGGGGCTGCAGGGCGTGGGAGTCGGCCATCAGTACGTCGTGCCCAACTTGCCGACCAGGGTCTGGTAGAAGTTCTGGCGACTGCCGGTGCGCACGTAGCGGGCCGGATGCTCGCTGGCCACCACCGTCACCTCGTCCCCCTCCTCCATGTCAAGGTGGAAGTGGCCGTCCACCGTCAGCATCGCCTCGTAATCCCAGGTGGCGCGCACCTGGACCTCGGTGCCCTCGGACAACACAAGCGGTCGATTCAGGGACAGGTGGGGCGCGACCGGAACAATGACGATGTTGCGCAGTTCCGGGGGCAGAATCGGTCCTCCGGCCGCCAGCGCATAGCCGGTGCTGCCGGTCGGCGTGGCCACAATCAGGCCGTCGCAGGTGATGGCAGCCAGGTTCTCGCCGTCCAGTCGGATGCGGGTCTCAATCACGCGGGCCAGGCTGCCGCGGCTGATCACGGCATCGTTCAGCGCCGCGAAGGTGTGCACCGTCCGCAGGCCGCCGGTATCGGGATCCCTTCGATCCACGCGCACGCTAATCATGAGCCGTTCTTCCAGCCAGCAGTCCCAGGCCAGCATGGCTTCGACGGCGGAACGCCATTGAGCCGGCTGCACTTCGGACAGAAAGCCGACCTTGCCCATGTTGATGCCCAGGACCGGAACACCCCAGGCGGCTCCGCTGCGGCCCGCCCGCAACATGGTGCCATCGCCGCCGATGGCGACGATGACATCGACGTGCGGCAGGCGCGGGCTCAGGGTGTCGGGCTCCCAACTGGACGAGTGGCACACCTCGTACAGGCCCTGCATTGTCAGCCAGTCCCCGATCTCGGAGGCCAGCAAGGCCGCATCCGCCTTGTGCGGATGATGCAGTACGCAGATGTTGCGCCAAGGGGCGGCGAAGGGGGACCGGGTCGCGGTCCGACCGTCGAGAAACGCGTCGCTCATGACGAGCTATTGTAGATTGACGGGAGTGCCGTTTTCGTCCCAATCCGGCAGTCGCCGGGTTGGGACGCCCCCTGTTGCTATACTTGCCGACGCTTGGTGCCCGGACCCTCCGGGGCTGCGTCCTTCTCCCGGTTGGCGCGACATGCGCATTCTGGTCCTTTCGGATATCCACGCCAACTTCGCCGCCCTGGAGGCCGTCATCGCCCACACCAGGGACCGTTGGGACGAACTTTGGTGCCTGGGCGACATTGTCGGCTACGGCCCGCGTCCCAACGAATGCGTCGACCTGATTCGGGCAGAGGCCAGTCTGTGCGTGCCGGGCAACCACGACCGGGCCGTGCTCGACAACAACACCAGCCGCCAGTTCAACGACATGGCGCGGGAGGCGATCGACTGGACCCGCGCCGAACTTACCACCGGCAACAGCGCCTACCTGGAATCCCTGCTGCCCGAGCCGGTTCCGGTGGACAGCCTGGACCTGCTGGCCACCCATGCCTCGCCCCGCGATCCGGTCTTCGAGTACATGGACGGCATCGACACGGCGCTTGCCAACTGGCGACGGCCCGAGTTTGCCGCCAAGTTCTGCCTGGTGGGGCACACCCACCTGCCGGACATCTTCCGCCTGCGCGTGGCCCAGGTGGACCCCGACGATGCAGACCGCCGGGAAGCCCGCGTGGAACGCATGCGGGCCCGGCCCGGAACGCCGGTCAACCTGCAGCCCGAACTGAACCACCGCGTCATCCTGAACCCGGGCAGCGTGGGCCAGCCGCGGGACAAGAACAAGCGCGCCTCCTTTGCCCTGCTGGTGCAGGACGGGCCGGAACTGATTTGGCACTACGAACGAACGGACTATCCCATCGAACTGACCCAGACCCAGATGCAGCAGGCCGGCCTGCCCCGGATTCTGATTGACCGGCTCAGCTACGGCTGGTAGAGCCGGACCCGAGATGGTCCTGCACGGCCTGCGCCACCTTGCGGGTCATGCCGGGCAGGCCGGCCAGAACGTCCAAATCCGCCTGGCGCAGGCGATCCAGATCGCCCTCGCAAAAAGCCAACAGGCCCTTGCGCCGGGCCGGCCCCACCCCCGGCACGTCGTCCAGGACCGTGCGCGTCATGGCCTTGCCGCGCAGGGTGCGGTGGTGGGTGATGGCGAAGCGGTGGGCCTCGTCCCGGATGCGCTGGAGCAGGAATAGTCCCTGGCTGTCGCGCGGCAGCAGGATCGACTCCGGCTGTCCCGGCACGAAGACCTCCTCGCTCCGCTTGGCCAGGCCGACGACGGGGACGACATGCAGGAGGTCGTACTTGCGGAGCACGGCCACGGCCTGGCTCAACTGTCCCTTGCCCCCGTCCACAATCACCAGATCCGGCAGTACGTTCCAGGCGGTCTTCCCCTTGCGGCCCGGATCCAAGCCCTTTTCGCCGGCGCGCGCGAAGCGGCGGTCGAGCATCTCGCGCATGCTGGCAAAGTCGTCCGGCACGCCGCGGGCACCGGTGCCGCGAATTCGAAAACGGCGGTAGTCGCTCTTGCGCGGCACGCCGCGGGCGAAGACCACCATGGAGCCGGAGGTGTGGTTCCCCTGCAGCGTGCTGATGTCGTAGCACTCCATGCGCACCGGCGGACGCGGCAGTTGCAGGGCTTCCTCCAGTTCGGCAATCGCGGTCTGCTGCCGGTTGGTGTCGGTCCGGGCCGTGGCCTGCTGGATCCGCAGGTACTCCAGGTTGTTTTCCAGTCCCGACTCCATCAGGCGCCGCTTGGGCCCGCGCAGGGGGACACTCAGCCGCACCTTGGTGCCGCGCTGCTCAACAAGCCACTGTTCCAGCCAAGCCTGATCGGGAGGCATGGCCTGTACCAGGATCAGGGCGGGCACGTAGGCTGCCTTGGCGTAGAACTGCTGCAGGAATGAACCAATCAGGTCGCCCCGCCGCTCCTCGGCGGCTCCGGGGTCCCGGGCCTTGCCCAGTTCCAGGCGGTAGTGGTCGCGCCCCACCAACCGCCCCTGGCGCACAAACATGATCTGGACCACCGCCGTGCCCGATTCCGGATCGGGCACGATGGTGACGCAGTCCTCGTTGTCCGGCTGGGCGCCGATCAGCACCTGCTGTCCCACGATGCGTTCGGCAGCCTTGATCCGGTCGCGGATCAGCGCCGCGCGCTCGAAGTCCAGATTCTCGGCGGCCTGTTCCATCCGCTCCCGGAGCTGCCGCATGACCTGGCCCGTGTCGCCCCGCAGGAACCGCATCATCTGGCGCAGGCTCTCGCGGTACTGTTCCGAGCTCTGGGCTCCGATGCAGGGCCCGCCGCACATCTTCAGGTGGTAGTACAGGCAGGGCCGTTCGTCCTCGCCGGTGATCCGGCGGTCGCAGTCGAGATAGGGAAAGATGCGCCGGATGCCCTCCAGGGTCCGGTAAATGGCGCGGGCGTTCGTGTAGGGGCCGAAGTAGCGCGCCCCGTCCCTGCGCATCGTGCGCGTGACTTCGATTTTGGGAAACGGGTCCTGCCAGTTGATCTTCAGGTAGGGGAAGGTCTTGTCGTCCTTGAGCAGGACGTTGAAGGGCGGCTGGTGCTCCTTAATGAGATTGTTTTCGAGCGTGAGCGCCTGCAGTTCGTTGGTGGTGATCCACCAGGACACGTCCGCGATTTCCGGCACCAGGCGCTCCACCCTGGGCTCGCTGCGCTGGCTGGGCGTGAAGTAGCTGCGCACGCGCGACCGCAGGACCTTGGCCTTGCCGACGTACAGGACCTCGCCCGCGGGGCCGTGCATCAAATAGCAGCCGGGAGCGCGCGGCAGTTCCTCCAGCTTCCGTTGCACCAAAGGGGGTACCGAAAAGGCCATGGCACCGATGTTAGCACCGGCCTGCCGGCGGGAGCCCAATGGTGCGCGTTGCGGCCTCCGCGTTTGGGACTGAGCGGCCCGGCAGAATCCTTCTTCGCCGCCGCCGTGCATACAATTAGGCGTCCGGCCCGGTCCTTCGGGCATCCCGGTCCGGAGACCTGCCATCCCGCCTGCGAGCACGGAACCCCCCATGAAGAGATCGTCCGCATCCAGAAGGAACAGCCTCGACCACACGCTGCAGGATCTGGAGAAGCGCTTTGGCGACGGCATCGTCATGAAGCTGGGCGAGAACCCCGCCCTGAAGGTGGAGTCCATTCCGACCGGAGCCCTCTCCCTGGACATCGCCCTGGGCGTGGGCGGCGTGCCGGTGGGCCGCATCCTTGAGGTGTACGGCCATGAAAGTTCCGGCAAGACCACGCTCTGCCTGCACATCATCGCCGAGGCCCAGAAGGCCGGGGGCCTGTGCGGCTTCGTGGATGTCGAACATGCGCTGGACCCCGACTATGCCGGGCGCATCGGCGTCGACATCAACGAACTCTATGTCAGCCAGCCGGACACCGGCGAGGCGGCGCTGGAAGTGGCCGAGGCCCTGGTCACCTCGGGCGAACTGGCCATCGTGGTGGTCGACAGCGTGGCCGCGCTGGTGCCCAAGCAGGAAATCGACGGCGAAATGGGCGATGCCCACGTGGGCCTCCAGGCGCGGCTCATGAGCCAGGCCCTGCGCAAGTTGACGGCTCCGGTCAAGAACAGCGGCTGCACCCTGATCTTCACCAATCAAATCCGGCAGCGCGTCGGGGTGATGTTCGGCAACCCGGAGACCACCTCCGGGGGGATGGCCCTGCGCTTCTACGCCAGCGTGCGCATGGAGATACGGCGGCAGCAGGCCATCAAGGACGGCACGGAGACCATCGGCAACAAGACGAAGGTCACCGTACGCAAGAACAAGGTCGCGCCGCCCTTCAGAATCGCCGAATTCGACATCATGTACAATCAGGGAATCAGTTCCGACGCCGACATCCTGAACCTGGCCATCGAACACGATCTGATCGATCAGCGCGGTTCCTTCTTCCGGTACAACGACGAGTTGCTGGGACAGGGACGGGCGGCGGCCGTGAACAGCCTGTCGGAACAGCCGGAACTGACCGCGCATCTGCGCGACCTGATTTGCCAGAAAGTCGGATTGACCTCGCCTGAATCACCGGACGGCGACACGGACGCCTAACCTGCACACCAGCCGCAACCGGTCCGGTTGCGGTCGCCCTGCCCGTCCGCGGCCGGCGGGGCCGTTTTCCGCTTACCGCACCCACCCGGGCGTTGCCCCGCTGCCGGGGCAATTGCGCGCAGCATCCGGGCGCTGAGTGCAACAGAACCCAAAAGCAACATGGACCTCACGATTTGGCATGTATTGATCGTCTTTTTGCTGGGCGCAACCCTGGCAGGCGCCGTCACCGGCTGGTTCGCCTACCGCCGGGGCCGCCAGGAGCGGGACATCGGCGAGGAGCGCATCCACAAGGAACTGCAGCTCCAAAGGGAAGCCATCGCCAAGGAGAAGGCGGAGGGGGTCGCGGCCGTTCAGCGCGAACGGCTCGCGCTGAACGAACACGAGATCCAGCAGCATGAAAAGCTGGAGGCCGAATGGTCGCGCCTGAACCAGGAGTCGGCCCGACAGAACCAGAGCCTGCGGGACCGGAGCCGCAGCCAGGATCGCAAGCAGGAGGCCCTCGACCAGCGCGAACAGGAACTGGAACAGCACACGGAGCGCCTCAAGGACCGGGAACGGGAGCTGGCCAGCCACAAGGAGCGCCAGGACCAGGAGCTGGAACGTCTGGCCGAGCTGACCCGGGAGCAGGCGCGCAGGGAGGTCGTTGCCCGCGCCGAGGCCGAGGCCCGCCAGGAGGTGGCCCGGACCATCCGGGACATCGAAGCCCAAAGCCAGGAGATGGCGGAACAGAGGGCGCGGGAAATCATCACCCTGGCCATGGAGCGCGTGGCGCACGACAGCGTGCCGGACCAGGCCGCCTCCAGCATCTCCCTGCCTTCGGACGACATGAAGGCGCGCATCATCGGCCGCATGGGCCGCAACATCCGATCGCTGGAAATGGCGCTCGGCGTGGACATCATCGTGGACGACACGCCGGGAGCCATCGTCATCTCGTGCTTTGATCCCATCCGGCGCGAGATCGCCCGCCAGGCCCTGGCCAACCTCGTCCAGGACGGTCGCATTCACCCGGCCCGGATCGAGAACGAAGTCAAGGCGGCGGAACGGGAAGTGGACCGGATCATCCTGGACTCGGCCCAGAAGGCGATGCTGGAAGTCGGCATCCCGGGGTTGCACCGGGAACTGCAGGTGCTGCTCGGACGCCTCAACTACCGCACCAGCTACAGCCAGAACCAGCTGTACCACGCCATCGAGACGGCCCACCTGTCCGCCATGATTGCCGAGGAACTGCACGGGGACGTGCAGACGGCCCGCATCGGCGGCCTCCTGCACGACATCGGCAAGGCCGTCAGCCACGAGGTGGAGGGCCCCCATGCCATCGTCGGTGCCGCCATCGCACGCCGCTACGGCATCAACGAAAAGATTGCCAACTGCATCGAGGCCCACCACCACGAAGTGGAGATGGCGTCCATGGAGGCCGTGATCGTGGCCACGGCTGACGCCGTCAGCGGAGCCCGCCCCGGCGCGCGCCGCATTTCGGTCGAACGGTACTACGAGCGCATCAAGGAACTGGAGGATGTGGCCCGCGGCTACGATGCGGTCAAGGAGAGCTACGCCCTGCAGGCCGGCCGCGAACTGCGCGTGCTGGTGCAGCCCAAGGACATCGACGACAAGGGTTGCGTGGAACTGGGCCGGGACATCGCGGAGCAGATCCACGATACCTTGCAGTACCCGGGCCAGATCAAGGTCACCGTGATCCGCGAAACCCGGTACGTGGCGGTGGCATCCTGACGAGTCGGGAATGGAGCCAGGCCGACCTGCGGTCGCAACAGCAGGCCATGGAAACGTTCTGTCTGGGTGCGGGCCTTGCGGTGGACGAGTGGCTGATCGAGAGGTGGGCCGCGGCCTGGATTTCAAACGGCCCGTGTTCCGGGCACCGATGGAACGAATCGAAGGGCGTGAGATCGGATTGCTGCCAGTGGCTCGCCAGGACCGTCTGAACCGATTTGGGTTTGACTGGCGCGAGTACCTTGCCGACACCCCGGTTGCGAGATCCGCGTGGCCAACCAGCCCAGCCTGTCGCCGCAGGCGGAGCTGGTCGAGGACCTGACGTCCGTCGTTTACACCTTCTCCGGCCGCCTGTCCGGGCCGCGCAGGTACAAACGGCAAATCCAACACGCCGTCACCGGTAGCTGAGAAGGTCACGCGCATCCTGCGCAGCGACGGTGTAGCGGCGTGACCGCTGCGCCTCTGTCATCCTGCGGTATTCGCAACACCTGGACGGCGGGGGGCTGCAACCGGCATGGCCGCCGCCTGTAACATCCGGGAGCGGCTGGGCAACCCTGGGATTGGGTTGTACACGCCGTGAGATCAAGACCTTGGTCTTGGAAAGAACCAAGCCGTCGGTGGGGACTGCTCCACCCGGCCTCGCGTGGCAGAGATGCACGTTCCCATCAACCGAGAGCGAATTGCCCGCGCGGGTGCGAAGTGTGCCAATAAAAAACAGGAAATTTCCCATTTGATGTAACAGTTTGCAGTCGCCTGCGTCTTATATCTAGAGGGGCTTGAGTCGTCCGCGGTCGATTCATCGTCCTCGTCAGCTGCCCATACGTCACACTCCCACTTCGAGGCTGCAGTCATGACCGAACTCATCAAGGTCTCCAAGACCTCCCGGCCGACGGCCGTGGCCGGGGCCATCGCCGGCGTAATGCGCAAGGGCGGGTATGCCGAAATCCAGGCCATCGGGGCCGGGGCCGTAAACCAGTCCGTCAAGGCGCTGGCCACGGCGCGCAACTACCTGAAGGAGGACGGCATCGATCTTGCGGCCGTGCCCAGTTTCACGGAAGTCGAGATCGACGGTTCCATCAAAACGGCCATACACATGGCCATCTACAAGCAGTCCGACGTGTTGGACTCGGAACTGGACGAGGAGGATGAGGAAGAGGACATGGTCCATCCCGTGGTGAACAACGGGATCCACAATGGCGAAACCCATCTAGCCCTTTAACACAGCCGGCCGTGCGCGGAACTTCCGCCGGCTGCAGTTAGGATCCAGGTGCCTGCAAGCAGCGCCTGACGCAATCCCGCCAACCGGCCGGGCTTGGCCGCACGGGCGCCGGGAGCCCGCAGGGGACCTCCCGATGAAGCCGTCCTCCGGTCCGTTCCGCCGTGTTCCCACCCCAACACCAGGCCGCCCGATCAGGAGCCGGCAGCCAACTCGTCGCTGCCGTGTTGGCTGCGGTTCTGGCCCTGTCCGGCCTGTCGACGGCCGAAGCCCAATCCGGGATTGAGACGCCGACGGCCTACCGGCAGTCTCCGTTCCTGCCCGCGCCGCCGCAACTGGAGGCCGTCCGAGACCGGCTGCCGCCGGACCCCGTGGTGCTGGATCCGGTATCCCTGTTCCCAGCCCCGGCCAACGAAGGGATGGGGCCGGGAGAGTTCGGCGGGAATTTGGTGTTCGTGCGCGAGCCGTACGCGCGGGTCGATGTCCCGGCACTGGCATTGCGCGAGAACCTCCTGAGCGCACCGGCATGGGATCCTGCCGATCCCCGTCCCAACATTCTCGCCCGATGGCTTGTCCATCCGGACTACCGGCATTTCCGCCTCGAACTCCGGGCCGGCCTGCGCTGGTCCGACGGCGTACCCGTCACCACGCGCGACGTTGCCTTCGCGTTCAACGATCTCTGGCTCGACCCGGAGATGAACTTCCTGGGCATGCCGGACGTGATCCGCGCCGGCGGAGACGGCAACGGCACACCTGTGTCGCTGCAAATCCAGGACGACTTGGTCTTCTACCTGGAGTTCGATGAACCCTACGGTGGTTTCGTACGCGCCTTGACCGAGTTGCACCCGGCGGGTTACACGGACTTCCTCAAACCCGTCCACCACCTGGCAGACTTCCATCCCGATTATGCCGCCGCCGCCGATCTGCGCTCCCGCATGCAAACTTCCGGCACCAGGTACGCGTGGGAGCTGCTGCAGGCTGCGGACTGCCAGCCCCACGAATTGGGCCAGGATGCCTGCACCGGCTTTCCAGGGCTGCAGCCCTGGACCCAAACCGAAGTGGAACCGGACGGCACCGTCCGCCTGGAACGCAATCCCTGGTACTTCAAGGTGGATCCGGCCGGCCGGCAGCTGCCCTACATCGATACGCTGGCAGTGTTGCCGCCCGCGGACCCGCTGTCCCCGTCACCGACCGCAGCCCCCGGGGCCGATCTGGCCGCGCCCGCGGACGGCTGGCACCGGCGAGCCGACTATCTGGCACTGGGTGAGGGCGAACGACACGGCATTCGCATCCTGGAAAGCGCACAGAATCCGGTCGCACTGAACCTGAACCACACGGGCGAGGGCGAACGCTGGCAGGCCCTGGTCGCCATGCCCGACTTCGGACGAGCCCTACCCTTGGCCATCAACCGGCCGGGACTGGCTGAGGCCCTGTCCCTGCCCGATGGCGGCACCGTCCATGATCCCGAGGCGGCCAACCGCCTGCTGGACGGGATGGGGCTGACCGAACGCACGGAACGGGGCATGCGCATGGGACCCGACCGGCACACCGCGGCGTTGACGCTGGCCTACGCGGCCGAGGAGTCGGGTTTGCACCGGATGGCGGAGCGGATCGTGGGCGATCTGGCTGCCGTGGGCTTGGACGTTTCGGCCGAACCACTGCCTTCCCGCCTGTTGGCCATCCGGATGCACAGCAATCAGCTGCAGATGTCCCTGGGCCCCTCCGGCGGACCAGGCTGGGCCACCGGTGCCACAGAGGACCACCTGCCCACCGGCGCCACCGGGCGCCAGTGGCAACTCTGGCACGACAGCAGCGGCAGTCTGGGAACCGAACCGCCCGTTCCCATTCTGGAGTTGTACGAACTGGATTCCGTCCTGGCCTCGGTCCCGCCGTCGGATCAGGCTGCGCGCCGGGCGCGGACGCGGCTGGGCCCCATCAACGAAGAACAATCCCTGATCCTGCCGCTGACACCGGAGGCCGGTCAGTTGGTGGTGTTTGCAACCGGGTTGGGAAACCTTGCCCGAGGGGGACCGGTCGAGGCGGCCATGGCCGCGGCGGAGCTTTTCCATTGGACCGCATCCGACAACGCAGCGGCAGGCCAATAAACTTGCCGGCCATCCCTATCCTGGACGGACCGCGTTTCAGGTTGTGGGTTCCAGTGCCTCCGGGGTCAGTTCCACGAAGGCCGGCTCCGGCTCCAGCAAACCCAGCCAAGCCGTTGGCCGATTGCCGTTGAAGGCTACGGCGAAGGCCCGGGCGTATTCGTCCACTTGCTTCCGGAAGGTCTTCCGCGCCGCGTCGGGTCGTCGGGACCAGTCCCCGGTCTTCCAGTCCACGATGTGCCAATCCCCGCGCTCATCCTGAAAGAGCAGATCCAGCCTCAGGTTGCGGGTCCTGCCCTCCATCGCCACTGACATCGGCATCTCTGTGACAAGGCGCCGGGCGGCATTGATCCGCTTGCTGAACGAAAGTTCCCGCAACCGCAGCAGACCCTGATGGATGTCCTTGGCATCCGCGGTTCCAAGCATGGGATGGCCCGGAAGCCGGGAGACGACGAAATGCATCAGGTCGTCCTCGGACATGGGGAACCACCGGTGCCACTGGCCAAGGACCTCATGGGCCAGATCGCCCCTTTGTTGTTGCCTCGGGCTTTCAGGCAGGACACGGTCCGACGCGGCCGCCTTGGCATGGATTGTCAGGCTGTCGGCCACGGCCGGTTCCCGCGCCAGTCTCAAGTCGATTGCGATGTCGGCCTCGGAGCCCAACGGTTCCGGCGGTGCGGGTGACCGTGGGGCCGCTTCGACCTGCCGAGATTCCCGGTAGTCGGTCAAGTCACATGCATGCCAACATTCCTGAATCACCGGGGCTGTGGCTGCAAACAGCGGCACCGCCGGCGGTTGCAACCGGGGATCCTCCTGTTCCTTCGCCCTGGCACAGGCCAGGGCATCCGCAAGCTCCATCAGCCAAGAAGACTTCTTCCTGGTGTCCCAACCACTGAGAACAAGCAGATCCGCGGCGCGGGTGCAGGCCACGTAGAAGAGGCGCCGGCTCTCCGCGTGCTGCCTCCGTGCCTCCATGTCCTTGGCCAATTGGAAGCTGAAGGGCTCGGTCAGCTCCCCGTTTTCGTCCGGAACCTTGCAGACCAGGTTGTTCGGATTGAAGGCCTGGACCGGCGGGCGGTTGCGGGGACCGGCACTGGTCCAGTCGTATTCCAGGTTCGGCACGAATACCACGGGAAATTCCAGCCCCTTGGCACCATGGACCGTCATGATCTGAACGGCTTCCCCGCCCTCCTGTTCGCTGCCCCCTTCCCGTTGGTTGGCCTGCCGCTCCTGGGCTGCCAGCCGGCGCAGGAACTCGCCCATGCCTGCTGCGCGGCATTGGAACGCCAGCCACTGCAGCGACTCGAGGTCGTTCAGGCAGTCCCTTGCCCGAAGTGTGTCGCTGTTGCCGAGCAGGACGCTTTCGTACCCGGTCCCGCACAGGACCTCCGCCAGCAGCCGATCCGGAGAGAGCACCGGCGCCCGGTTCCGCAGTCCGGACAGAATCCGATGGGCATGCCGGATCCTGCCCCGTTGGTCGGCGTCCATGTCCGCAAGCGCTTCCTCATCCAGATGCGCCGCTCCCATCGCAGCCAGGTTCCCGGCCAGGAGCAACAGGGACTCGTCGCTGATGCCGAACAAAGGCGAACGCAGGGCGGCCGCCAGGCTGAATCGATCGGAGGGCCGATGCAGCCACCGCAGCAGGGCGGCCACGCTGCGAATGTGGGCCTGGACCTTCAGGTCCGTGCCGTCGACCACCCGGAAGGGAACCCCATGCTCGTGCAGCACCTCCTCCAACAGCGGGAGATGGGTGCGGGCCCGCAGGAGAATGGCTGCATCGCTGTAGCGAAAGGGCCGGACTTCCCTCTCCACGGGATGGGACAGATCCACGACGCGGCGCCCGGATTCCCGAATCTGCCGGAGTTGGCTCGCGATGAAGTCGAACTCGGCCAGCCGTTTTGCATCCGCCGCATCGTCCGACCGTTCCCGATGGACACCGGCATCCTCTGATTCGGCTTGCGAAAATGTATGCACCTCGAGGGACGGCTGCCGCTCAGGAGCTGCCCGGCCGGACGCCAGGGCCATGGGTTTGGCTTCATAGTCCTGATAGCCGTTCTGGCCCAGCGGATGAAACACCTTCCCGAAAATCGCATTGGTGGCCGCGATCAGTTCCCGGTGTGTGCGGAAGGATTCGGACAGGTTGCCAAGCGACTGGGCCGATTGACTCCGGATGCCTTCAGCCAGCTTCACGAACTCCGATACCTCGGCTCCCCGGAAGCGGTAGATGCTTTGCTTGGTGTCCCCCACGGCAAACAGCCGTCCCTGACGCCTGCCTTCAGCCACCACATTGCCCGTCAGGGCCGTCAGGCATCCGATGATTTCCTGTTGCAGGGGGTTGATGTCCTGGTACTCGTCCACCAGCAGATGGTTGATGCCCAGGATGGCGGATCGAACCCGGGAGGCTGGCTGGGCCGCATGGACCTTGAGCAGGTGCAGCGCCTTGAGTTCCAGATCATCGAAGGTCAGCAGGTTCCGTTCGCGCTTGATGTCGTCCAGATGGCCGTTGGCCTGTTGCCACGCCGAGTGCCACAGGCCCAGCAACCGCAGCGCCTTCCGGTCCTGCGTGTCCGGCTCCTCGCCGACGGAACCGGCCCGGACCCGTTCCAGGCGATCACACGTTTCATGTACGAGTCGCCAGGCCTTGTTGCAGAGCCGCTTGAAATCCGGATCCATCTTGCCGCCGCCCACATCCCGGACGGACTTGGGCCATGTCTCGGCGTTGAAAGCCGCCCGCGCCCGGATCCAGTCGCCGTTCATCAGGTGTTCCATTGTCCCCAACGCCCAGCCGCACCGCGTACCCAGCGCCCCCTTGACATCGGGATCGAGGAGCGCGGCCTTCAAGGTCCTCCGGGTTTCCGCCAATTCCGGCTGGCGGCTCGTGATCTCCGCGGTGACCGCCGCCTCCGCTTCGGCATGGGCTGCCTCCCAAGTCCTGCGCAGATATGCCTCGACCGATCCCGATGCGTCCAGTTGGGCCATCAGGTGCGCCTTGGCGAGCAGGTCCCCCAAGACCTGCCGGAACACCGCAGGCCGGAAGAGCACGACCAGTTCGCCTTCGGGTGGCTCCGAGCGATCCAGTTCGCGGCAGTAGCGTCGTACCGCTTCGTCGAGCATGGATGACGCTTCCGTCTCATCGGCGACCGCGAAATCCGGATCGATGCCCGCCTCCACCGCATGTTCGGTCAACAGCCGCTGGCAGAAACTGTGGACCGTGGCCACCTGCAGCGAATCGAGTTCCCCCAGCCGGTGCCGCCATACCCCGGGATTGCGGTCCGCCTTGGCCCTTATCTCCCGGCGAATGCGCTGGCGCATGGCCATGGCCGCCGCCTTCGTAAACGTCACCGCCGCCACCGCTCGCAGGGGCCAGTCCGGTTTGTGCTCCAGCACATGCAGGAACCGCTGGACCAGGACGAAGGTCTTGCCCGTTCCGGCTCCCGCCAGCACGGATTGGTTGCGGTCAATCGAGGTGATGGCCGATTGCTGTTCCGCCGTGATGCTCATATGGACTTCAGGCGGCGACGCCCCTTGTAGCGGCCCCGCCACGAAGGCTGGCAGAACTCGGCCTTTCGACACCAGGGGGCACAGGAGAACGTCTCCTGGTCCATGCGCCGCGGCGCGCCTGGGAACCTGCCGGCCGTGACATCGGCCACGATGTTGTCCAGCTGTTCCAGCACGGCCTCGACCAGCGGATCACCCTCGTTGTGCGGCTCCGCGATCTCCGGACTCGTCTTGCGGGCTCCGCTGCGTGTTCCCCGCGGCTCCAAGTTGCGCACATTCCAGTAGGCGCTGTACGTGACCGGCCCCATGGCGTTGTGCACCGCCCGTCCGTACAGGACCGCCTGCAGGGTCTTGCCCTCCCCCACGTCGCGTTTGGTTTTCCCGGAACGCTTGTAGTCGATCACGCGCAGGTTGCCATCGCCGTCCACATCGATGCGGTCGATGATGCCCCGCAGGCGGACGGAGCCGGTCTCCTTCAGGAGGTCGCTGTCCTCGGTCCACTCCATGTGTTCTTCCTGGTACATGGGTATCCACGCGTGCGAAGCCAGGTGATCTGCCTCCTCGCGGTCCCTGAGCACCAGTTCAATCAGGTTCCGTCGAATCTCTTCCAGGTCATGGCGTGCCAGTGGATAGGGCTGGTACTTCAACCGGACATGCCGGGAACGTTCGCCCTCGGCCAGCACTTCGGACACCAGAGCCTCAACCTGTTCCTTGTCCAGTTGTGCCAGGCTCCCTTCCTTCAACCTGCCGTAGATGCCGTCCAGGGCATCGTGGCAGATGTTGCCTTCCACGACCGGCGGCATCCCTTCCACGGGAGTTTCGTCGGGCTTCAGGCCCAGTACCCTTTCGGCGAAAAACCCCAAGGGGCAGACCGGGAAGTTCTCGAGGGCACTGGGACTCCAGCGGTAGTCCTTGCCGAATCTGTCCCGCAGTCGCCTCAGAACCGTCGGACTGGACAGGATGCCTTCGTAACAGGTTGGCGCCGCGGTGCCGGTGCGCAGTGTGTCCACGCGGGCCAGGTCCGCGACCCGTTCCACGTCCGCTTCAAGGCCGGCTGCAACGGCCCACGACACCTTGGCCGCGCCGCCTTGGACCGCGAACCGGAGCAGTTCCCGATCGGAGGCGGGAGGTGCCGGTTCCGGCCGGGCATGTATGCCGTCCGGCCAAAAGGGCGAAGCCGGGACGAGGCCGGACTCCAGGGCACCGCCGGCAATGGACTTGCGGGCGCGGCTCAGCCGAAGCCGCCCCGCGCAGCCAGCCACAAGCGTGTCCCACTTCAGCCAGGCCGTTCGATGATCATGGGTGCCCAGGTCAAGTGCATGGTTGGCCCGTTCGCGGACCGAGAAAATCGGGTCGGCCGGGGGCCCTGCCGGCAGCGACCGTTCGTTGAGTCCCATTACAAACAGATGCCGGGTCGGCACCATCCAGCCGTTGTCGAAATCGAGAACCCTGACGGACTCGTTGGGTTCGTACAGGGGGACGGAGAGCCTCTCCATCCGATCCAGCAGGCGACGCCTCAAATCCGGCCATCGCACGCGCCGAGTGGCCGGAGACGCGCGCAGCATGTCGACGACCATTCGCTCCAGTGCCTGGCGAACCGCATGGGCCAAGGCCCGCTCCGGGGGGGCAACGCCTTCCGGAATGCCGACGCCAACACCTTCAGGCTGCAACAGGCCCCGCACCCAGGCCAGCAGGTTGCGCTCATCCTCGGTGTCCGGAGGCGTCAGCCCGTCCAACAGGCGCAGGGCGACACCCTCCAAGTCCTGTCGGAGCCCGGCCGGCTCTTTCTTCAGGCCCATGTCCCGCAGCAGATGCCGATCCCAATCGGCATCCGCGCGAAAGGGACTGAGCCACTGCTCCCTCCCCCGGATCACGCCAAAGGCATGGGTCAGGGTGCGCAGGTGTTCCAGGCCATCGCGCTCCGCGCCCGGGTGGAGCAGCCAAGGTGACAGCAGCAGGTCCCACGTCTCCGCCAGCGGAAACAAGGGCGCCGCCCCCAGCGCCTGCCGGAACGCCAGGCACAACGGGTGTTCCGGGAGCGGCAGGGGCAAGTCCAGCGGAATCCGATACTCCTCCGCCACCCGGCGCAGCAGTGAATTCCAATCGCGCATGGTCGGCACACACAAGGTGATGTCCTGCAGCTCGGCTTCACCAGCCTGCAGCATCTGTTTGACGCGGCGCAGCACCCAGCGCACCTCGTCCTCGGCCGTGGACAACTCGGCCGTTTCAAAAGCGTGTTCGGGCGCCGGTTCGCGGCCCGTCGCGGGACTGCCGGGTTCCCCAAGCTCCTTGGCCAAATCGTTGGACCGGGCGCGGCCCAACTGCGATTGACCCACAGGCAGAAACACCTGGACCTCCGTGCCGCGTCGCTGCACCGCATGCAGGAAACGCCGTTGCAAGGGGGTGAACCCGGCGAAACCGGCCACCAGGAGGCCAGCGCCGGGCTCAAGGTCGACGGATTCGGCTTGCAACCATGAGCACACTCGGGCCAGGGCGGCGGCCGGATCCAAGGCGCCTGTCCGCTCCTGATGCTCAACATACCGGTCGTACAGCAAGGCCAGATCCCGGTTGCGCGGCCCGCCACTGGATGCGGCCCAGTCCCGGAAGGTATCGGGGGAGATGGCCTGATGCTGCATCTCCCTGAACCAGGCCAGCAGACGGCGCTGGAATCCCGGCAGGAGCAGCGAGTCCTGAATCTCGCTGTCCAGACCCAGGGCGTGGACTTCCTCGGCAATGGTCTCCACGAGCAGCGACCGGTCTACCGGGCGGAGGAGCCCGAAACCGGAATTGGCCCGGTTCAGCAGTTGACCCGTCAACCGCCCAAAGTTGAAGGAGTGTACGTTCAGTCGCCGGGCGGGACGCCGCCACCACTCCGCCTCCAACGCGGGCGGCAACAGCACCCAGACCTCGGCCAGGGAATCGTCGGACTGCAGTCGGCCGATCCCCTCTTCCATGCCCGCCAGCGCCTGCTCGCTGGTCTCGATCCGGACGACCTGCAGGCCGGGCATGGACATAACGAGAGCCGGGGGGGATTTCAGCCGGTGGCCGGCGACCGGGACTGCACCAGTTGCACGAATTCCGCAAACAGCCGGTCCGCGTCGTGAGGGCCGGGGCTGGCCTCCGGATGGTACTGGACGCTGAACACGGGTTTGTCCGTCAGGCGCAGGCCCTCCACCGTCTTGTCGTTCAGGTTCCAGTGGGTGATTTCCACGTTGTCCGGCAGGCCGTCGTGCAGCACGCTGTAGTTGTGGTTCTGCGAGGTAATCTGAACATTGCCGGCCGCCAGGTCGCTGACCGGCTGGTTGCCCCCGTGGTGGCCGAACTTGAGCTTGTAGGTCTCCGCGCCCAGCGCCTGGGCAATGATTTGGTGGCCCAGGCAGATGCCGAACAGGGGCACGTTGCTCTCAATCAACTGCCGGGCCGTCTCGGTCACATAGTGCAGGGCACCGGGATCACCCGGGCCGTTGCTCAGGAAAAGGCCGTCGGGCTTCATCGCCAGGACCTCGGCCGCGGAGGTGGAGGCCGGCACCACCTCGACCCGGAAGCCCTGGCTGGCCAGGCGGCGCAGGATGTTGTACTTGATGCCCAGGTCCCAGGCCACAACCAGAGGCTGCCGTTCCATCTCGACCGGTTCCGGCATTTCCCCCGAAGCCACCGGCTCCCATGGGGAAGCGGTCGTCTCAGCCCAGGCGTAGGGTGCCGCGCAGGTCACTTCGCGCACCAGGTCCCGGCCTTCCAGCCCCTCGAAGTTCCGAGCCCGGGCCAGGAGCTGGTCCGGGTTCAGGGAACCGTCCGTGCACAGGGCCGCATGCACCACCCCCTGCTCGCGGATGTGCCGGGTCAACAGCCGGGTGTCGATGTCGCTGATGCCGGGCACGCCGGCCTCGGCCAGCCAGTCCGGCAGGGATCGCGTGGCCCGCCAACTGGACACATGGCGGCTGACTTCGCGCACGATCAGGGCGGTCAGGTGGGGACGTGCGCTCTCGATGTCGTCCTTGTTGATGCCGGTGTTGCCGATGTGGGGCGTGGTCATGCAGACCATCTGTCCCTGATAGGAGGGATCCGTGATCACCTCCTGGTACCCGGTCAGGCAGGTGTTGAACACCACCTCCCCCACTGCCACCGTCTCCGCGCCGAACCCCTGGCCGACGAACACGGTGCCGTCCGACAGCACCAGATGGGCGCGCTGCCCGCTCACGGGACCGGCTCCGCGACGGCATAGTTCTGCAGGCTGCGCACGTCCGCATTCTGTGCCTGCAGGGCCCGAATGCCGGTCACGGCGGCCGCGGCCGCGGGCATCGTGGTCAAAATGGGAATGGCCAGCCGGGTGGCCAGGGCCCGGATGCGGGCACCGTGGCGACGGCTGCGCGGTCCCTTGGGGGTGTTGACCACCAGATCCACTTGGCCTTCCTCCATGGCCTCCAGCACGGTGCGGCCCTCCTCCCCGGCCTTGCGCACCTTTCGAACTTCCAGACCCGCCGCGCGGAAGAACTCCGCCGTGCCCCGGGTGGCCAGCAGCCGGAACCCGAGTTCGTGCAGCTCGCGGGCGATGGGCAGGGCATCCGTCTTGTCCTGATCATTGACGGTCAGCAACGCACCACCGCGGACCGGCAGCGGCGATCCAGCCTGTTCCTGGCTCTTGGCGAAGGCATTGCCGAAGTCCGGGGCGTGTCCCATCACCTCGCCGGTGGAGCGCATTTCCGGTCCCAGGATGGTGTCCACGCCGGTGAACTTCTTCCAGGGCAGCACGGCCTCCTTGACAAAGAAGCCGTTCACCGTCGGTTCCTCCGTCAGGCCAAGCTCCTCCAGCGTGGAACCCAGCATGACCTTGGCGGCAATCTTGGCCAGTTGCACACCCGTGGCCTTGGACACGTAGGGAACGGTGCGGCTGGCCCGCGGGTTCACCTCCAGGACATACACCTGCTCACCCTGAATGGCGTACTGCACATTCATCAGGCCCCGCACGTGCAGGGCCATGCCCAACCGGCGCGTATGGCTGCGCAACCGGTCCAGGACGCTGGCCGACAACCGATGCGGCGGCAGAACGCAGGCACTGTCGCCACTGTGCACCCCGGCGCCTTCCACATGCTGCATGATACCGCCGATCACCACCTGCCGCCCGTCGCAAATCGCGTCGACATCCACCTCGATCGCCGCATTCAGGAACTGATCGACATAGAGGGGATGATGGGGGGACACCTGGGCCGCGGCGTGGATGTAGGTCTTGAGGTCAACTTCGTCGTGCACGATGGCCATGGCCCGTCCGCCCAGCACGAACGAGGGGCGCACCACCACCGGATAGCCGATGGTATCCACCACCGCCAGGGCCTGCTCCAGATTGCGTGCCAGCCCGTGGGCCGGCGCGGGGATGTCCAGTTCCGCCAGCAGGTCGCTGAAGCGGTCCCGGTCCTCGGCCAGGTCGATGCTGGTGGGCGACGTGCCCAGGATCGGCACGCCGTCCCTTTCCAGGTCCGTTGCCAGGTTCAACGGAGTCTGTCCGCCGTACTGGACGATGACCCCCGCCAGATCGCCGTTGGCGGCTTCCCGCTGGACGATGTGCAGGACATCCTCGCGCGTCAGCGGCTCGAAGTAGAGCCGGGTGCTGGTGTCGTAGTCCGTGCTCACCGTCTCCGGGTTGCAGTTGACCATGATGGTCTCGTAACCCATCTCCTGCAGCGCGAAGCTGGCGTGGACACAGCAGTAGTCGAACTCGATGCCCTGTCCGATGCGGTTGGGGCCGCCGCCCAGGATCACCACTTTCCGGCGCTCGGTGGGCAAGGCCTCGTCGCCCTCGTCGTAGCTGCTGTACAGGTAGGGCGTGAAGGCCTGAAATTCCGCGGCACAGGTATCCACCTGGTGGTAGGTGGGACGGATGTCGTGTTGCCGGCGTACCTCCCTGACATCCACCTCCGACCATGGTTCCGCCCTGTGGTGGGAGAGCAACTCGGCCAGCTGTGAATCGCTGAAGCCCTGGCGCTTGGCCTCCCTGAGGCTTTCGGCGTCCGCCCCGGAAACCCGGTCGGCGGTTTCGAACAACTGCTGCATCTGATCCAGGAACCAGATGTCGAACCCGGTCATGCGGGCAAGAGTTTCCAGATCCCACTGTCGTTCCAGGGCGGTATACACCGCAAACAACCGATCGCGGTTGGGCGTTCGCAGCAGGTCTTCCAGATCGTCGTCGGTGACCGGTCCTGCCAGCGGTCCCCAGCCGTTGCGGCCGATTTCGAGGCTGCGAATGCCCTTTTGCAGGGCGGCCTTGAAGGTGCGGCCAATGGACATCGCCTCGCCCACGGACTTCATCTGCGGACCCAGACTGGACTCCACGCCACTGAACTTTTCGAAGGCCCAGCGGGGAATCTTCACGACCACATAGTCGATGGACGGCTCGAAGGCCGCCACGGTCTGCCGCGTAATGTCGTTGGTCAGCTCGTCCAGGTTGTAGCCCACCGCCACCAGGGCGGCCCACTTGGCGATGGGGAAGCCGGTCGCCTTGGATGCCAACGCGCTCGAGCGCGAGACCCGCGGGTTCATTTCGATGACCACGACCCGGCCGGTTTCCGGGTGCACGGCAAACTGAACGTTGGACCCGCCGGTCTCCACGCCCACGGCCCGCATGACCAGGCGCGCCTGGTCGCGCAGCCGCTGCAGTTCCCGGTCCGTAAGGGTCTGGGCCGGGGCCACGGTGATGCTGTCCCCGGTGTGGACACCCATGGCGTCCAGGTTCTCGATGGAACAGACCACGACGAAGTTGTCCGCGCCGTCGCGCATCACCTCGAGTTCGAATTCCTTCCAGCCGATCAGCGACTCCTCGATCAGGACGCTGCCGACCGGGCTTTCGCGCAGGCCCCAGGCCACCTTGACATCGAACTCGTCCGGGGTATGGATGGTGCCGGCACCGCTGCCGCCCAGGGTAAAGCTGGGACGGATGAAGATGGGGAAGCGGCCAATCGTTTCCGCGTGGCTGCGTGCCTCCTCCAGGGTCGTGGCCAGGAAGGAGTGGGGCGACTCGAGCCCGTACTCGGTAATGGCGTTCTTGAACAGCTCCCGATCCTCGGCCAGCTGCATCGACTCGAGACGGGCGCCGATGAGTTCCACACCGTACCGGTCCAGGACGCCGGCCGCCGCCAGATCGACCGCCAGGTTGAGTCCCGTCTGGCCGCCGACGGTGGGCAGCAGGGCATCCGGCCGTTCCCGTTCGATGATCTTCTCCAGATAGGGAACGGTCAGCGGCTCCACGTAGGTGGCATCCGCCATCTCCGGATCCGTCATGATGGTGGCCGGATTGGAGTTGACGAGGATGATGCGGAAGCCCGCCTGGCGGAGGGCCTTGCACGCCTGGACGCCGGAGTAGTCGAACTCGCAGGCTTGACCGATCACGATTGGACCCGATCCGATGATCAGGATGGATTCGATGTCGGTGCGGCGGGGCATTGGAGCGGGGGTCGGGGAACCGGAATCAACCTGAATTCTGCCGAAACCGCGGGATCGTACCACAGCAAATCCGGGTTGGGATTGAGTAACGCGGGGTTCATTTCAGGGCTGGGCCGGCGCGATTGGCTGAGGGTGTCCCGGAACCCCTACGGCAACGCGGTGCGCCATGTCCATTTCTGTGACTTGCATGCCTTCCGGCAGTGGCTCCCACCCCAGTGCCAAGCCCTTGACCTGCCTGGGACGCAAATGGAGTCGCCGACCGAGTAATCCAATCCTCGCACAATAGTATGGATTGGAACTTCGACTAACCCAGCCAGCGCGGCCACCAGAGCATCCGCTAGCAGCAGGCCAAATGGCTCCCGGGAGCGGGGACGGCACTCCGAGCAAGTAGCACTGCATTGGGTGACAACTTGATCTTCCGGCAAAACAAAAGCCGTATCCGTACGAGCCATGCGGCGCACAACATGGCCCACGGCGTGGCGTGGCATTCAAACCTGTTGCGCCGAAAGCACATCGCCAAGAGGCACACCATGACCAAAAGCAACAAACTGGGTGGAATCAGGCTCTGCCCAAGGGTCCCTGCAACAGCCTTGCGCGCCTCAACAGATCCCAACCATCGTGTGCGGGTTCTTCATGTACACTTCGACGGAAACGACGAGGGTTGCTGATTCAATACAGCGAGGAAGTCCCGCATGTCCGCTCCAGGCACCCAGAATGTTTTCGCCGATCTGCTGCCTCCGGCACGCCACGACGTAGCTTTGGTATCCCTGAACAGTGACGGCAAAATGTGGGTGCGCTACCGCGGCAGACCCAGCTTCGAGTTGTACCGAACGCTGACGACGGTGGATGCCGCGCTGACCAGCGTGCAAACCCTTACCGGGCAGACGTTGGAGGAAGCATCGCCGCGTTGTCTCGCGGATATACCATTGGCTGGTGAAGGTGGCCGGGACATCGTCGTGCAGGTGACGGCCCTCCATCCGAGCATTGCCCCCGGCACGGGTTTCCCGGCGGTGACCCTGAATGTTGTGGAACCAGCTTAGCGATCCGCCAGTTTGCAGGGTTGCCTTTCGGAGCTTCTTTCTGCAACCCGGGACAGCGCGTACCGCAGCCGCGGCACACCAATGCCTGGCTTGTTCCCCGTGACCAATCACTGGCTTGAAGGTTGCTGTCCCTTGACGGGAGAAGTGGCCCGTTTCGAGGGAGCGCACGGTGTACAGGATGGACGGTGGTGGGGTGTCTGTGTCTCACCCCGAGCGGGAGGCATATTTCGAATGCCTGAAGGGGGGCCGGACCTCTCATTGACTGATCGAGAGCGGGCCAACCTGTGCTACTGGATTTACCAGCACAATAGACAACAGGGCTTCCTGCCTGTATCGAATTCCGACGAGAAGACATTGCCGGTTTATGGTCCGGGAATCCTGTCCGTGACTTCCGACTGGATAGCGGAACGGCAATCGCGCACGCCTTCCATGCACGACCGCCTGTTGTCATTCCTGCAGGAAGTGATACGGCAAACTGATACCAAACCGCGGGAAATTGGCCTTGAACAATGGCAGCAAGACCGGCAGCCATATCTGCTGGCGGCCAGTGGTTGTGTTCAGGCAGGGGAACTCGCCGAATTCTGGGATCACAGCCTGCGTTGCCATTGGCTGAGGACAACACATACTGTAGAGGATCTGACCTGGGGTATTTTCTGGGACGGGGTCACCTTGGATGCCCGCATGCATCTGGAGGAGCAGGAACACATCAGGGGTCAGGGTGCCCAGGGCTTTGTAGCCATGTGGTTCCCATCGCCCATGGATCCGGCGTATCCCGAGATGGAAGCGACCGGTGACGTCATTGCGGAGGCCATTAAAGCCGCAGGCTATCAGTCATACCGGGTGGACAAGGATCTGGCGCACAATCAGAAACTAGATGACCGCATCATTGCAGCCTTGCGACAGTCCCGCTTTGTGGTGGCGGACTTCACCTGTGGGCCAACGGGCCAGCGCGGTAGCGTGTACTACGAGGCCGGATTTGCCCACGGCCAGGATCTGCCCGTCATTTTCACCTGCCGGCGGGATATCGCTGAACACGAGGGTATGGCCTTCGACACCCGCCAGCATCTTCACCTGTTATGGGACCCTGATCACCTAAAAGGAGACGACATCAAGCATGGCGAACCCAGTCTGGAACGGCGACTGCAGGCCCGGATTGAAGCCCTGCTTGGACCAGGCCCCGGCAAAATACTGGAGGATTAGGGAGCAGTTTGAAACCTGATCGGCTTCCGGTCCAGCAGTTTGTAGCTCCAGGAGCTGGAATGAGTCCAAAACACTCTCAACTACTACTACAGTTGTAGTTGATTCGGTTGGCGGTATTGTCGAGGGTAGTGACAGCACTGGGCCATCCACTGGTGGTGGCGGTCGCCAGTACAAACAGGCCAAGTCTCTCTGCGCCCCGACCGGCATGCGCAGGGGGCCAGTTGCGGCTTGGTCACGAAGGGGGTAGTAACTGTTCGCTGAAAGCTGAACCTTTAGGGCCGATTCTGTCAGAGGCAAGCAGGTCCTACCGTCACCGAACCTGCACCGCCAGCCGCACGAAGGAGGGACCGATAGCAGAACTCCCATCCTCATTCGTCGGTCCCACGACCGCCAGAAGCACGCGGACACCGCCCGCAAGACTTCTGCCGGTAGCCGGTCGCCCACCGCCTGCGACGGGGCCGCAAACACCGGACGCGGGGGGGAACCCAGCCTGCTCTGCACGCGTGGTCCAGACATGGCATGGATAGTGCGGACCTCCTCGGCAAGGGGCGCCTACGCTTGGCCCGCGCAACGAGGAGATCCCGGCCAGTTGCTTGAGGTTCGTTGATTCCACCGGATTCCGTCTTTGGCAGCTCAGCCCTTTTGCCTATAGAGTCCAGGGACTCGACCATGCACCGTAAAGCCGTCCAGGACCGTGTGGACACAGTCCCGCCCCATTCCCTGTCCGAGGGGCATGCATGATGCACGCCCGTCGGCTGACAGGCGAGATGTCGGCACATCTGCAAGGTCTCTGTCAATAAAATCGCCAAGTTGAGCCAGATTTTCCACGCCGGCAGCAATTTATTCTGAATTCCAGACCGATAGACTTACAAGAACCAACAAATCCACGACTTGAATCAATTTTGCATACCCCTTCGGTTATTTGATACGATGTCAGTTTGGATTCTCCCTAATTTGGCCTGAACGCAAGGCTGACACACGATGTCATCCCGTCTGCGCAGACGCGCTTGCTGTGCATCCGTTGTCACCTGCAAACCACCGCAGCCGACGACGTGACCAGTCCGTCCCCCGTTCAGCACAATGACTCGCACGCAGAGCAAATTCTGAGGAGATGTCGTTATGTCCGAAACCGCCCTCACCCCTTCCTGCCCTGATCAGGCCACACCCCCTTCACCTGCCGGCCTGCCAGCCAAGCAGGGCCTTTATGATCCGCGCTACGAACACGACGCCTGCGGCGTCGGCTTTGTCGTAGACATCAAAGGCCGGAAGTCCCACGCCATTGTGGCGCAGGGGCTGCAGGTGCTCCTCAACCTGGCGCACCGGGGCGCATGCGGATGCGAGCCGAATACGGGCGACGGCGCCGGCGTCCTGATGCAGATGCCGGACAAGTTCATGCGCAAGGCCGCCGCGGCTTCCGGGATCGAACTGCCACCGCCCGGCGAGTACGCGGTGGGCATGGTCTTCCTGCCCCGGCGGGAGAACCTCCGCTTCGAGTGCGAGGCAGTCTTCGAGAACATCGTCCGCGCCGAAGGACAGATGGTGCTCGGCTGGCGGACCGTGCCAACCGCCAATGGGGAATTGGGCCATACGGCCAAGCTGGGCGAACCGGTTGTGCGTCAGGTGTTCATCGGCCGCAATCCGGAGCGGTTGACCGGCAACGACGACCTGGCGTTCGAACGCAAGCTCTACGTTATTCGCAAGCAGGCGGAGAACCAGATTCGGTATTCGCGGATGCGCGAAGGAGGTGCGTTCTACATCGCCAGTCTCTCGTCACGCACGGTGGTCTACAAGGGCATGTTGATGTCGGAGCAGGTCAAGGGCTTTTACCCGGATCTGCTGGACAAGGACATGGAGTCGGCACTGACGGTGATCCACTCGCGCTTCAGCACCAACACCTTCCCCAGCTGGGAGCGCGCCCATCCCTATCGATACCTGATTCACAACGGCGAGATCAACACCTTGCGCGGCAACGAGAACTGGATGCACGCGCGCCAGTCCCAGTTAAGCAGCGGGTTGTTTGGCAACGACATCAAGAAAGTCCTGCCGATCATTCACCCGGATGGCAGCGATTCGGCCAAGTTCGACGAGACGCTGGAGTTTCTCTATCTGGCGGGCCGTTCCCTGCCGCACGCCATGATGATGATGATCCCGGAGCCGTGGCCGCAGCATGAATCCATGAGCGATGCCAAAAAGGCGTTTTACGAGTATCACAGCACGATGATGGAGCCGTGGGACGGACCGGCGTCGATCGTCTTTACGGATGGAGCCGTCGTTGGCGCCGTGTTGGATCGCAATGGGCTGCGTCCCTCGCGCTACTGCGTCACCAAGGACGACATGGTGGTCATGGCGTCCGAGACTGGCGTGCTGCCGCTGAAGCCGGATCGCATCCTGCGGAAATCGCGCCTGGAACCGGGGCGGATGTTTCTGGTGGACACGAATCAGGGCCGCATCATCTCCGACGAGGAGCTGAAGGAGACGATGGCCCAGGTCCAGCCCTACCGCGCGTGGCTGGACGAGCACATGGTCAGCCTGGATGACATCCCGCAGCCCGATGTCGAGGTACCGGGTGTGGAACACGGCACGCTGCTCGCACGGCAGCAGGTATTCGGCTACACGTTCGAGCAGTTGCGCATCCTGTTGGCACCGATGGCCACTGACGGTGTGGAGGCCCTGGGTGCCATGGGCAACGATACGCCGGCCGCAGCCCTGTCCAATCATTCACAGCTGCTGTACAACTACTTTAAACAGCTGTTTGCCCAGGTAACCAATCCGCCCATCGATGCCATCCGCGAAGAACTGATTACGGGCACCGAGGTGATGCTGGGTGCGGAGTTGAACCTGCTTGAAACCAAGCCGGAGAACTGCCGTCAACTCAAGCTGCGCCACCCGATCCTTACGAACCGGGAGTTGGCCAAGATCCGCCATGTCGGGGAAAGCGATACGCAGGGTTTCCGCGCCCAAACCCTTCCGATTCTCTTTGATGTCCGCGGCGGGGAGGAGGCACTGGAACAGGCACTCGAGGATATGTTCCAGGCGGCGACGCAGGCCATTGATCAAGGCGTCAACATCCTCATCCTTTCGGATCGGGGTGTTGGCCCCGGCACGGCCCCGATCCCGGCGTTGTTGGCGACCTCCGGACTGCACCACTATTTGATTCGCAACGAGACGCGCACGCAGGTGGCGCTGGTGGTCGAATCCGGCGAACCGCGCGAGGTGCATCACCTGTCCCTGCTGATTGGCTACGGTGCGACGGCCGTCAACCCGTACCTGGCGATGGAAACGCTGGCCCAGATGATTGAGAATCGGCTGCTGGTGGGGATCGACCACGACACGGCGGTCTACAACTACGTCAAGGCAGCGGTTAAGGGTGTCGTCAAAGTGATGTCCAAGATGGGCATTTCGACGATCCAGAGTTATTGCGGCGCACAGATTTTTGAGGCGTTTGGTCTCAGCCAGCGCGTGGTCGACAAGTACTTTACCTGGACCGCAAGCCGGGTCGAGGGGATCGATCTGCCGGAGATATGTGCCGAAATCAAGATGCGCCACGATCGGGCCTATCCTGTGCGCATCTTTGCGCCGGACCAGATGAACGGCAGTGCGCCCCGTGTGCCCGAGAACGGGACTGGACACGAGGAAGGCCAGCTGCTCGCACCCGGAGGCGACTACCAGTGGCGCAAGGACGGCGAACTGCACTTGTTCAACCCGCGCACGGTACACCTGCTGCAGAAGGCGACTCGGACCAAGGATTACGCCTCGTTCAAGGCCTATACGCAGGACATCGACCTCATGAACAAGGAATGGTGCAACCTGCGCGGTCTGTTGGAATTTGACTTGGACGGCGCACCGAGCATTCCCATCGAAGAGGTGGAGCCGGTGGAGTCGATCTGCAGACGCTTCAAGACCGGAGCCATGTCCTACGGTTCGATCAGCAAGGAGACGCACGAGACGCTGGCGATAGCCATGAACCGCATCGGCGGGCGCAGCAATACCGGCGAGGGTGGGGAAGACCCGGCCCGCTACGTCCTGGAACCGAATGGCGACTCCAAGAACAGTGCCATCAAGCAGGTGGCGTCTGCCCGTTTTGGCGTGACAAGCTACTATCTCGTCAACGCCAGGGAGTTGCAGATCAAGATGGCACAGGGGGCCAAGCCGGGCGAAGGGGGTCAGTTGCCCGGCAAAAAGGTGTATCCCTGGATCGCCGAGGTGCGGCACTCCACGCCCGGGGTCGGCCTGATCTCGCCGCCGCCGCACCATGACATCTACTCGATCGAAGATCTGGCGGAGTTGATTCACGACCTCAAGAACGCCAACCACCACGCCCGCATCAACGTGAAGCTGGTGTCGGAGGTGGGCGTGGGCACGATCGCGGCAGGGGTCGCCAAGGGCCATGCCGACGTCATTCTGATCAGCGGCCACGACGGCGGAACGGGGGCTTCCCCGCAGACGAGCATCAAACATGCCGGCCTGCCGTGGGAGCTGGGCGTGGCCGAGACGCATCAGACCCTGTTGATCAACAATTTGCGCAGCCGCGTCGTCGTTGAGACCGACGGCCAGCTGAAGACGGGCCGCGACCTGGCCATCGCGGCGCTGTTGGGCGCCGAGGAATTCGGTTTCGCCACCAGCCCGCTGGTCGCCCTGGGCTGCATCATGATGCGGGTCTGTCACCTGGACACCTGCCCGGTGGGCGTCGCCACCCAGAATCCGGAACTGCGGGCGAAGTTCACAGGCGACCCCCAACATGTCGTCAACTTCATGCGCTTCATCGCCCAGGAGTTGCGCGAGTACATGGCGCAGCTCGGGTTCCGTACCGTGGACGAGATGATCGGACGGACCGAGCGGCTGCAGGTGCAACAGGCGATCAAGCATTGGAAGGCGCAGGGGATTGACTTGTCGGCGATCCTGCACCGGCCGGACGTGCCGGAAGATTGGGGTCGCTACTGCCAGATTGATCAGGATCACGGCCTGGACGAGTCGCTGGACAACCTGACCCTGTTCGAACGTTGCCGGCCGGCGCTGGACAACAGCGTCGAGGATGTGCGACGTGCCCACGAGGGCGTTTCGAAAAACCCCTTGCGCACTGTAAAGGCGACACTTCCGATCGCCAACACGAACCGAGTGGTGGGCACCATCACCGGCAGCGAGATCACACGGCGCTTTGGCCCGCAAGGCCTGCCGGAGGACACCATCCGGCTGCATTTCCAAGGGGCGGCCGGACAGAGTTTCGGCGCCTTCATTCCCAAGGGCATGACGCTGGAACTGGAAGGCGACGGCAACGACTACTTCGGCAAGGGACTGTCCGGCGGCAAGATTGTTGCCTACCCGCCCTCCGGCTCCACCTTCAAGGCCGAAGAGAACATCATCATCGGCAACGTGGCCTTCTACGGCGCGACGAGCGGCGAGGCCTACATACGCGGGATGGCGGGCGAGCGGTTCTGCGTGCGCAACTCAGGCATGCACGCGGTGATTGAGGGCGTGGGCGATCACGGTTGCGAATACATGACGGGGGGCCGGGTCCTCGTGCTGGGCCCGACCGGTCGCAACTTTGCCGCGGGCATGTCCGGCGGCATCGCGTACGTATTGGATGAAGAGCCGGTGGACGGCATCTGGCTCGCCAATCGCGTCAACCCGGAGATGGTCGAAGTGGAGGAACTGTGTGATCCGGAGGAACGCGCCGAGGTGCGCGCGATGATCCAACGACACCATGCCCATACCAATTCGGAGGTGGCCGGAAGGATTCTGGCGGATTGGGATGCCTACGTGGACGCGTTCGTCAAGGTATTGCCGAAGGACTACAAGCGCATGCTCCAGTGTCTCGCCGAGGTTGAAGCCACCGGGCTTGAGGGCGAGGAGGCGATGATGGCGGCATTCGAGCGCAACAGCCAGGACCTGGCGGCCCGGGTGAGCGGCAACTGAGCATTGCGCAGGAACAGTTGGACACAGGGTATTGACTCGCAATACCCAGTCAGGAGCATCATCAATGGGTAAACCAACCGGCTTTCTTGAATTCGAGCAGCAGCCCGTGCCGGAACGCCCGCCGCTGGAACGAATTCAGGATTGGGATGAGTTCCACCTGCACCTGTCGACAGGGGATCTGCAGCAGCAGGGTGCCCGCTGCATGGACTGCGGCATCCCGTTTTGCCATACGGGGACGATGCCGGAAGGCGGTTGCCCCATCAACAATCTCATTCCGGAGTGGAACGACCTGGTCTACCAGGATCGCTGGCGCGAGGCGCTGGCGCGTCTCCACGCCACGAACAACTTTCCCGAGTTCACGGGTCGGGTCTGCCCGGCCCCGTGCGAAGGCTCCTGCACGTTGGGCCTGATCGAGCCGCCCGTCACGATCAAGAGCATCGAGTGCGCGATCATCGACCGGGGCTTTGAAGAGGGCTGGGTTGTGCCGCAGCCGCCCGCGGTCCGCACGGGCAAGCGAATTGCAGTGGTCGGATCGGGGCCGGCGGGGTTGGCGTGCGCCGCGCAACTCAACTCGGCCGGGCACACGGTCACCGTTTACGAACGGGCGGATCGGATCGGCGGACTGCTGATGTACGGCATTCCGAACATGAAGCTGGAGAAGGAGACGGTCCAGCGACGCGTGGATCTGATGTGTGCCGAAGGCGTGACCTTCGTGACCAACTGCGAGGTGGGCAAGGACATCCCGGCGGACAGGTTGCGGGAGGACAATGACGCGGTGGTTCTCTGCGGCGGTGCGACCAACCCCCGCGATCTGCCGATTGAGGGCAGGGAACTGGACGGCGTCCACTATGCCATGGAATTCCTGCACGGGAACACGAAGCAGGTGCTGGACGACAAGCACGGTTCGGTACCGGGCGAAGGGTACAGCTATCCGTTCATCTCGGCAGAGGACAAGGACGTGATCGTCATCGGCGGCGGGGACACCGGCAACGACTGCCTGGGGACTTCGATGCGCCATGGCTGCCGGAGCGTCAACATGTTCGAAATCCTGCCCAAGCCGCCGCCGGACCGGGCTCCCAACAACCCGTGGCCGGAGTGGCCGCGAATTTTCCGTGTGGACTATGGCCATGCGGAAGCGGCGGAACGCTTCGGCGCGGATCCGCGCACGTTCCTGATCAGCACCAAGCGCTTCGTAGGCAACGAACAGGGGAAACTGAAGGAACTGCATACGGTCATGATCGAATGGGAACCGGGTGAGGACGGTGGATGGCAGTTGCAGGAGGTTCCGGGATCCGAAAAGGTGTGGCCGGCCCACCTGGTCCTGCTGGCGATGGGCTTTCTGGGGCCGGAAAACCCCGTGCTTGAGCAACTGGGTGTGGAGCGGGACGCGCGCTCCAACGCCCAGGCCGAATACGGGCAGTTCGCCACGAACGTGCCCGGTGTCTTTGCGGCAGGGGACATGCGGCGCGGGCAGAGCCTGGTGGTATGGGCGATCAACGAGGGCCGGGGCGCGGCCCGGGAGTGTGATCGCTATCTGATGGGAGAAACGAGTCTGCCCTAATCCTACAGTAACGGTGATGCAGTTGACGGGTTGTCGGTAAAGTGGTAACGCCACCAAGGTGCAATCAAGCCAGAACCTGTCGGGCTGCGCGGGCACGCGCAGGACCACGCTGCGTTACCTGAACCCTCCCCCTCGAAGCAGAGAGCCTACAGGCCAGGTCATACTTGACGGTTAGTCGCAGTTACCATTGTCCGGGCGGGTGCGGGCAAAGCGCAGCACCTTCGGCCACTAAGGACGATGGAGACCTTAAACAAAGTAGGGCAGGACAAGACGGACAATGCTATAACGACTTAAATTGTAGTGCCAAACTGCACCAACTGTGTCCAGAAACAATTTTCTCAACCAAGCTCGACTTTCAACACAGTTACCAAACAGTTACGTCACTTCAACACACAGGGGCTCGCACCGAGATATCTATGATCACAGATCTTGAACAGCAGATCCGTAACCTGATCAATGCTCCGCGTAAACATCGCGAGATTTTCAATAAGCCTGCTGCTTACTACATGATGTGTTCCAGCTTGGATGTAATTGGAGACACTGAGATGGCTTTTCAAGCGCACAATGAGAGGCCAAACGAGTCGGGTTTTGGGTCATCATACCTCCTTGTGTATGGATATATGCAGGCTCTCATCCTCCAACAGGATGCTGTGCGTGACCTGTGTTATGCACTTGATTTTCAGTTTGAATTGTGTCCCCAGTTAAACAAAATCCGACAAATTCGTAACGATGCAGTTGGCCACCCAACAAATCGTGGAAATGGCAAGAGTTTCATTTTCATCAATCGAACCACTCTCAGTAACAAAGGTTTCCAATTGATGAAACATGATCGGGACGGTGGCCATATATACAAGACGGTCAATCTAGATAGTCTTCTCAACATCCAGCATGGGCAACTTGAGAAGATCCTTAAGAATCTGATTCAAGCACTGAGGGAGAAAGAGATGGAACATCGGCAGCAATTTCGAGAAGAGAAGTTGGAAGATTTGTTTTCATATGATATTAAATTTTTTATCCATAAAGTGTTTGAGTCCATTCCCGGCACATCTGCCAAGCCGTGGGAATTTGGCGGAGGGTCTATTCGATCGTTTATAGACACCGTTGATAAACTTAAATCAGCTTTGAAAAAGCGCGCAGCTACCGGTACGTATGAATGGGTTGAGTATCAAATCAGCGAGATTGAATATCCCCTAACATATCTTAGGGAGTACTTTGAAAAACATGGGGAAGGCAAGTTGAACGACGAGGATGCGAATATTTTCACGGATTTTGTGGGGCGCAAACTATTGGAACTCAAGGATAGGGTCCGGGAAATTGATATTGAATACTCAACGGACCCGGAGTAGAGTCTCACCGTAGAATACTTGGAATCCAAAGTGGTCGGTAACGATCCAGAATCAACTGGTCGCCGAGTGTAGCGAAGCTGGCAAGTTGCGGATGATGCGGGCCGACTCCACGGACACCGTGACCAGACGGGCCAGGTACAGTCCTAACTCCTCCGGGTCGGCGGCGAACCATGCGTTGGGATCGTTGACGATGCCGCTCTCCCGGTCCGTGCGGAAGCGGAGCCGGGCGACAGCCCATTCCAGCGGTGTGCGACCGTTCACGCTGTAGTCGTGTGCCTCGGCCGGGATGCAGTGCATGACGACATACGGCGTGACCTGCAAGCTGTCACGCAGGGCCTTGTCCAGCCAGCGCATCGGGCGGGTCAATTTCCAGATCTGAGAACTATCCCCGGCCTGTTGGAACTCCGCCGGCCAGGGACGACAGGTTTCAAATCCAAGGTGCAGGTCGGACAACCGTGCACCGGCATTCCGAAAAGCGGTGAAATCGGATGCAAAGGGAATGCGCGGCAGATCCTTGGAAAGGTCCGGTGCGAATCGTTCACGGTAGTCTGGGGCATGGAGTACCCCGTAGATGTAGTGCCAGATGTCGTTCTTGGTGATAGACAGGTCACTGTAGTGGGACTGGAATTGTTGTAGGCACCAGTCGGTGATGTTGTCGGTGCGTTCGTAGCCGTCGATGATCACGGTATTGGGTCCGACTTGATCCGTCCAGTCGTCCGCGTCGACCTTTCGGTATGACCAGCGGGAAAAACTTTGAGCACCTGCCTGCATCAAGTTCAGGTCAGGGATCGTGTTGGTGATCAATACTGAGAAGATGGTGTTTCCTCGGCCTGGTACTGAGATCACTTGGTTCGGAGTGTCGGCGGTGGGGAACATGGCATGGAGACGGAACACTCTCTCGATTACCCTTCGGTCGAAATACAGATTCTGTCGTATGAAAGGCCGGTAAGACCCAAGGCGGAGATGCTGAATTGACGGCTGCAACTTTCGGTTTCGGACAAGATGATTTTTCAAACTCACTGTCCACTTGATTTGGGTAGGAGCGTCATTAGCTTGTGCTGCTTCATGTGTGAGGAGCCCCTCAGCTATGTATTGCCGGCGTTTCTCGTAGAAAGCAAACATGTCCTGCACGCGCGCCCACAGACAATTTTGATCAAAACTGTATAGCCAAGAATCTCTATTTGTCTGGACTCCCATTGAGAACAGAGAAAATGCTGAAGATGGATTAGCTTGTCCTTTCTCATTCTTGATGGCCAACGGCATTAATGCTTCGTAGCCTGGATCGCGCTGGTCAAACCAGTCGTAGTGGTCATCCGGCTTGATGGTAGTCCAGCCATCCTGGCCTGTGATTCCATCGATGGAGCTGAACTCTCGCACCTGTGCCAACTTCTGTTCACGGGTCAGGTAGTCCCCTACGTCCCGGTAGTGGATGCGCGCCGGTCCCTCGTGCTTCGGATCCTTGACCAGCACGGACAGCACAATCGGTGCCCGCGAGCCGGAACCGAACACTTTGCCACCTTCGCGGCGAGAAACCTCACCTTGGGTACGCTGGTTGCCCCGCAGGTCAAACACATAGATCGCGGCGAACTCTTCCACCAGGCAGGCACGAACACCTGCATCGGCGTTACCGCGCAGGAAGGATGCGTTGGTGACGAACGCGATCACACCTTCGTCTCCAATGCGATCGCTGGACCAGCGCAGAGCCAACTTGTAGCTATCGTAAAGAGTCACTTTCGTCCCTGCACTACTCGCATTTGCATAGGTTGCCTCAATATGTCCAGTCAAGTGTGAGTAGACCACATTGGGGTTGTCATCCGTTGCGTTCTGCTGCTTGGCTGAATACGGTGGATTGCCCACAACCACCTGAACGGGGCTGGCTTGCTGTGCCTCGACCCTCTCGCTGTTGTCTGGCATGGTCTCTGCAAATTGGCTTTCGCCTTCGGCCAGCGTGAAGGTGTCGGCCAACGCTATACCGCCGAAGGGCTGGTACTCCGCGTCAATGGCCAACCTTCCGTGATATGCCTCCTCGATGTTGATGGCGGCGATGTAATAGGCCAACAGCACAATCTCGTTGGCGTGCAGTTCCTTGCTGAACTTCCGCACAAGGTCTGCATCCCGCATCAGCTTCGGGTTCTGCAGAAGACGCACGATGAACGTGCCGGTGCCCGTGAACGGATCCAGGATGTGCACGTTGACATCGCTTATGCTGCGGCCCAGATGCCGGCGCAGCGCGTCGTCGGCCGACTGCAACAGGAAATCCACCAGCTCGACCGGGGTGTAGACAATGCCCAGTCTCTCGGCATCCTTGCGAAGTGCCACTGAGAAGAAGCGCTCGTAGAGTTCCAGCAGCACGGTCTGCCGGGCTTCGGCATTGTCCAGGCTCCGGGCGCGTCGCCGCACCGACTCGTAGAACGGCTCCAGATCCCTGGTTTCGTTCTCCAGCCCCTCGGCCTCCAGCAACCCGACCAACCGGTCCAGGGCCCGCGACACGGGGTTGTGGGCCGCGAACTCGTAGTTCGCAAACAGCGCCTGGAACACCGGTCCGGTGACCAGGTGCTGCGCCACCATCGCCACCACGTCCGCTTCGGACACGGACGGGTTGAGCGTGCGCCGCATGTCGGACAGGAAGTCCCGGAACCCCTGTTGCAGGGTGATGCGTTCCGGATCGTCAACCAGTCCGGTCACGCGGGCGCGAATGCGGTCCGCGATGCCGGCCACGTCCTCGGCCCAGCGCGGCCAGTACTGCCGGTCGCCGCACTTCTCGACGATGCGGGAATAGATGGCCCCCGGCGGAATGTCGTACAGCAGGTCCAGCGGGATCTGGAGGATCGGATCAACATCGGGTGGCGGCGGTTTGACGACGAAGATGCGTTCGCTGCCTCCGCGGTTCAAGTCCAGCGAATTGATCTCGGCATCCAGACGCTCGTCATGGGAACGCAGGGCGCGCAGCACGTCCCAGACTACCTTGAAGGTCTGGTTGTCGTTCAGTGCCTGCTCCGGATCAACGCCCTCGGGTACCACGACCGGCAGGATGATGTAGCCGTACTCCTTGCCGGGCGCGCGGCGCATGACCCGGCCCACGGCCTGCACCACGTCGATCTGCGACTTCCGGGGATGCATGAACAGCACGGCATCCAGGGCGGGTACATCCACGCCCTCCGTCAGGCACCGGGCGTTCGACAGAATGCGGCAGCCGTCGTCGGACCCTTCCGACAGCCAGGACAGGAGGCGGGTCCGGTCCAGGGAATTGAAGGTGCCGTCCACATGCCGCACCTCGCAGTCCAGCAACCGGGTCCTTTCCCCTTCGTCCGCCCGGTCGCGCACGGTGTCGATCACCGGGTTCCAGTGACTGGCCACCAGCCTGGATTGCCGAATGGTGTTGGAGAACGCGATGGCCCGACGGACGGGATTGTGCATGTCCCCCGTACGGTAGCGTCCGGAAAGCCGGCCCTCCGGGTCGGCCAAGGCGTCCCAGCACCCCAGGAACAGGGCGGCGTCTTCCAGGTTCAAACCCGAGGCCCGTTCCCGCGCCAACAGGTTGGCCATCCATTCTTCAAGCTCGGTCGCGGAGAGCGTGAGGATGGCCACCCGATAGTCGGTCAGCCATCCCCCCTCGACGGCCTCCGAGAAGGTCATGCGATGGAACTCGGGGCCGTAGACCGCCTCGTCGTCCATCGAGTAGATGGTCATCTCCTGTTGCGAGGCCCGTTTCTTGGCCGACTCGGTATACAGCCGCGGGGTGGCCGTGGCGTACAGCCGCTTGGCGGCGCGGATGTGCTGCGGATCGTGCACCAGCTGGAACGGTGATGACGACTTGGCATCCGTTCCGGGCTTGACGGGGTTGTCCGCGCCGGTCGTGCGGTGGGCCTCGTCCGCCACCACCAAGTCAAAGTCGGGTGCACCGCCTTCCTGGGCCCGGGCCACCAATTCCAGGGACTGGTAGGTGCAAAAGACTACCGTCAGAGCCTCGTTGGCCGTTTGCTTCAGTCCGGCCGCAATGTGCTCCGGATCCGTGGTGACGGGCAGGTCCAGTTCGAGCAGGGACGCGTCCTCGTCGTTGCGGCCGGCACGCGTGTCGGAGCAGATGCCGATGTAGCGGTGGCCGACGGACTTCTGCCAGGCCCATTCCCGCATGGTCTGGGCCATCAGGGAGATGGACGGCACCAGATACAGCACGCGTCCCCCGCGGCCGACCATGGTTTCCGCGATCCACAGCGTCACCGCGGTCTTGCCGGTGCCACAGGGCAGGATGAGCTGTCCCCGATCATGTTGCCGGAAGCCCTGCACCACGACCTCCACGGCCTCCTGCTGATAGGGAAAGGGCGTGTACCGCGTGCGGGTGAAGTCCAGCCGTTCCGGTTCCTCAACGAAGTTCCGCCAGTCGTCCACCGGCCAAGCGGCCAGGTCCGCCAGTTCCAGCACCCGGCAGGGGGTCTTGAGCTGCTCCAGGGTCTTGAGCGTGTTGCTCCGGATGACCCCGCCCGTGTTCACGATCAGCCGGCTGGTGAAGACCTCGCGGTCCGAAGCCGAGATGAACTTGTCAATTTCGGACTTGGGTACCGGGCGATCCGGGGCGAAGAACTTGCACTGGATGGCGCAGTGGCCGCCATCCCGTTCCCGGGCCACCAGGTCGATGCCGCGGTCCGGACCGTCCCGCTCTGGCCACTCGCTCCACAGTCGGACCTCCTCGAACCGGTCGCCGTAGATGCCCGGGTGCTTCTGCAGGGCCGTCTTGATCAGCCGCTCGAAGCGGCGGCCCTGGTCGAACGGATCCGTGGCCAACTCGCGCAGGCGGTCAAGGGCTTCGTGCAAATGGGACATGTGGTAGATGATTCCCGGTTGACATGACAATCTCCAACCATCCCATGATAGTAACTGCTTCGGTTCACTTTCGAGCTCTGCGCAAGGAGATGTGGCACTGTTTCAATCTCGTTGATATTGGTTGCGGGCTGGCAAGGGACGAGGGGCCCTCGATAATTGGTTTGCTTCAACAACCAAAGAGGCCCCCCGTCGTGGACTTCAGTCCCAGCCCCTGCCCATCCCGAACGCCAACGGGCATTGCCCGACGACCCGGGCGCCTGCCCCCATTGCGGAGCCTGTGCCTGGCGCCGCAACGGCACCTACCCCCGCCATCTGGTCGTCCTCGGCCGGCTGCGCGTCCAGCGCTGGCAGCGCAAGGCCTGCCGCGGCAGCGCCTCGCCCCTGCCGCCCGACGTGACCTCCCGCCGGCCGCCCCGCCCGGCGTGGGCAGTGCAGGCCCTGCCGCGGCAGCGCCTCGCCCCTGCCGCCCGACGTGACCTCCCGCCAGCGGCCGCAGACCTTCCGCGAGCTGGTGGCCGACCTGTACGTGTCCTGTGTCAGTTTCCGGGGCCTGTCCCGGATCCT
>MKWU01000257.1_pt1 | contig 99981 bp, 92 predicted proteins | sample 809101 | NCBI WGS metagenome assembly MKWU01 (sample SAMN05860141, study PRJNA318959) | sponge metagenome | host: Aplysina aerophoba | place: Slovenia: Piran, Adriatic Sea, Gulf of Piran | collected 2013-05-07
CTTTCGGCGTTCAATCGCGTCTCCTCCGAGGGCTTGTGTAGTATATCACAATCAATTTCTCAATGTAAATTTATAGTTTACATGACGAATTACATGACCAGAAAGCAGACGACTCCGCCGGTTTTCGGCGGAGTCGCAGTAGGTTGTCAAGTTTTGTCCTTAGGGCGCTATTGGCGCGGTTGCGGGGCATCGCCCTGTTCCAGGTCCAGGTCGAGGGAGCCGATGAAGTCTTCGAAGGCGGATAGCTTCATTCGCTCTTCTTCGGTGACCGGGCGAATTTCCATATCGCCTTCATCGCCTTCGTCGTCAGCATGCACCGCTTTGCCAGTCTCGGCGTCCAGCATTATCGCTGCCTTCTCGACGACGGAATCTTCGGCGAAGATCGGTGATTCGGTACGGACGGCGAGCGCGAGAGCGTCACTTGGCCGGGAGTCAACCTCCATGGTGGAGCCATTGACCTGAAGCACTATTTTGGCGAAGAAGGTATCGTCCGAAAGGTCGTGGACGACAATCCTGTCCACCGTCGCGTCCAACGAGGATATTACATCGGAAAGCAGGTCGTGCGTGAGCGGCCTGGGCACGGTGACATTCTGGAGCTTGAGCGCGATGGCGTCCGCCTCGCTGGGGCCGATCCAGATGGGGAGGTATTTATCACTGTCCTTCACTCGAAGAATAACCACTCTCTGCTGGTTCATGAGACTAACGCGAATGCCGTCGATGTTTAATTCCAGCATCAGACCATCCCCTCCAAACTTATCCTCTCCGAATGTGTGCATATTGTAAGCACATGGTATATGAGTGTCAACGCATGGGTAAGGGTTGCCAGCGCAGATTTACGCCTGCGTCGCTTGCCGAAACGGCTTACCTTTCATTCGGCGTTGCAGGTCTGAGCGAGGCATTGTTACGCGGCGTTCACAGCCCGTGCAGGTGATGCCAATGTCCGCGCCGACACGCACAATCCGCCAGTTGAATTCGCCGCAGGGGTGGCGCTTCTTCAGCCGCACGAAGTCACCGATTTCGTACTGCGTTACCACGGTGCGCCCTCTTGCTCCAGAACGCAGTTGATCTCGTCACGCAGTTTTCCGGCGGCGTTCCGAGCGCCGTCCGGGAAGCCACCGGTGGAGCGGTCGGCGTAGATTATGCCGCGCGCCGAGTTGATGAGAACTCTTGGCGGAGTCGCACTGCCGTCTGCGCTGCGGTCGATGCCGTTCTTCACTGACATCTCAAGCTCGCCGCCCTGGGCGCCCACGCCGGGTATTAGGATAGGCACTTCGGGACAGCGAAGCCGCACGGTGCACAGCTGATCGGGAGAGGTTGCGCCTACAACCAGACCCAGATTGCCGTTGGAGTTCCACTCCGATGATCGTACTGCCATCCACTCGTAGAGCGGCATTTTTTGCCCCTGTCCGTCCATACCAAGTTCCGTGGTGTCCGGCAAAACCATCATGTCCTGGAATTCCTGGGCGCCAGGATTCGAGGAGCGGCACACGACGAAGACGCCCCTGTCGGCGTAGTCGAAGAATGGCGATAGCGATTCGCCGCCCATGTAGCCGTTCACGGTAACCGCGTCGAAGTCCCAGAAGTCGAATATTGCCCTGGCATATCTGATGCTTGTGGAGTCTATGTCGCCGCGCTTGGCATCGCAGAGCAGCACAACATCCGGAGCGACCTTGCGGATGTACGACACTGTGTCACGCAGTGCCTGCAGCCCTTCCAATCCGAGCGCCTCGTAGAAGGCGATGTTTGGCTTGTAGGCACAGACGAGGTCCTTCGTGGCGTCCACTATGGCGCGGTTGAACTTCCGAACATCCGCGATGGGCATGAGCGCGGGGTCCACATCCAAGCCTATGCACACGAGGCTGCGGTTGGTGCGTGTCGCGCTGTCTAATCTGCTGGTAAACTTGCTCACTGAATTAAGCCCTCATTAAGCCCTCAAATCGGGCCCTCATTCCATCCCTCTCCTGAAGGGTCGGGAGCGCGCACGCTCGTTGATTATTGCCTCACATCCAGTTTAATATCGCCCTGCTTACCTAACAAGTGCTCCCACGACTGTTTAGATGCGAGATTATCATGTCGGATTCGGCCTTAGATCAAGAGTTACTGAGCATCCATGACCGTATGCTGGCGCAATACGGGCGGCAGCAATGGTGGCCTGCCGACACGCCGTTCGAGATGATGGTGGGCGCCGTGCTGACGCAGGCGACGGCATGGACGAATGTGGAGCTGGCAATCGGCAGGCTGAAGGAGGCCAATGCGCTGTCGCCGGCAGCTATACGGGATATGGAGCCGGATAAGCTGGCGTCTCTGATTTACTCAAGCGGGTTCTACAACGCGAAGGCGCAGAGGCTGAAGGCGCTGGTGGAGTACCTTGGCGACACGTATGAGGACGACATCGCCGCGATGCGGTTGGAGGATGACGCGAAGCTGCGGCGCGAACTGCTGGCGGTCAGGGGCATTGGCGAGGAGACGGCGGACGCCATTCTGCTGTATGCGCTGGGTAAGCCGTCATTCGTGATCGACGCGTACACGCGGCGTCTGTTCAAGCGGCTTGGCATTGTGCCGGAGTCGGAGGGTTATTCTGCGTACCAGCGGATGTTCAGCGACAATCTACCGTGCGACGCGGAGTTGTTCGGAGAGTACCACGCGCTGATTGTGGAGCATTGCAAGGTGGCGTGCCGCACGAAGCCCGTGTGCGAGGGATGCTGTTTGCTGAGCGTATGTCCGACAGGCCGCGCAAAAACGGAAGCGGCTAGATGCCCCTGAACCAGTCGGTGAACTGTGTCGCGAGCGTCTCATCGCCGGAGAGCGCGATGCGCCCGCGACGGACGGACCTACGAAGTTGTAGCCTGCCGAAGCAATACAGGATGTAGGTGTCGGTATCGCAGCCGAATGTGACATCTGCCGGCGAGTCGTCGGAGGGAGCGTGCCTGAAGTTGTCGCCGTTCACGATCACATCGTAGCCGCCGTCAGAGTCCGTCAGGTCGAAGCGATAGCGAATGGGCTTGTCGAGCGGTTCCGACTTCTGGAAGCCGGTGCGAAGCCAGCGCCAGACGAAGTCCAGCATGAAGGGTCTGGCGCGGTCGCTGAGCTTCGCGCTGCGGTCTATGGGATAGCGGATGTCCCAGGAATGAATTGTCAGCTCTGATGCGCGAATGTCTATGAGGCGGTCCACGCTTATGACGAAGTAAGGGTGCCAAGTGGGAAGGGAATAAGAGGACTCTTCGAGTTCCACCAGCACCGTGTTGAAGCGCTTGCAGCTTGCATTGAAGTCATAGAAAAGGTCTTCGTGGATAGCATTTCGCGTGTCCACCAGCCGCTCCATGCCCTGCTCAGGGGTGTCCGGACGTGACCAGCCCATTGGCGGGCCGGTTATGCCTTTGACTGCGTTGGTGATGCTCAAGCCGAACACATTGCCACCGAGAATGAGGTGAGTGATGACATCGGCGATTTTCCAGCCTTCGCAGGCGCTGGCGTAAACATCTGGGTCGCGCCAGATGTTATCGGGCAGCGTGTGCAGGTACGCCGCCATCTCGTTGGACAGGTCGCGCACCAACTGGATGCGCTCCCTAACCTGCTGTGGATCGCTCATAATCTCGTCCTTGTCCACCACGAGGTGTCTGCCTATTGTTCGACGGGCTCGCCCACGAACGGATTGAGGTTAGCTACGAAGGGAATTGAGCCCTTATCTCCCTGGCGATTTCGCGCTCGCGCCCGATGTCGATTTGCACCCTGTCAAGAATGTCCTGTGAACGCCGCTCCAGTGCCGCGATGTGCAAGGGCCCGTCACCCCAGAGGCTGCTCCTACGGCGCGGCACAACATGCATATGGAAGTGCGGTACTTCCTGCATGCTTGCCAAGCCGTTGTTATTGTACAGGGTGATGCCGTCGGGCGAGTATGCCTTTACCATAGCGGCGGATACCCTGCGGACCGCGTCCATCAGCGCGGATGATTCTTCATCTGTCAGGTCAAGTATCGTTGGCGCATGCCTGCGGGGAATTACAAAGACCTGTCCGACTTCATATTGCCGAATGTTCACAATTGTGAGCGTCAGATCGGTTTCTTCCACAAGTCCCTTGTCAACTCTGCCTGCCAACATCTCGCAGAATACGCAGGGTGTCATGACGGGGAGTTCGAAGGGCGGGTCTAATGTTTTCACCATTTCACTTGAGGGGTGATCTTCTGCCGGCATTTCCCCTACCCTATTTGCTCTTCCCTGTATTTGTCGCAGACTTTTCCGATGCCGGCATCTTCTAAGGACACGCGAATTGCGAAACGCTGCCATTTTTGCAAGTCCTCGTGTGGCTTCTTCATGAGTGCGATGACATTCCTATGGACACCTTTTTCTTCTGCAACTTCAATGCAGGACTTGGGAGCCGCCGGAGTCGAACATGCCAATAGAGGTAGAGCGAGAATCGAGACGGCAACAGCCATGTGGACAAGTCTCACCCCCGCTAAATCCCCTTGTCCACGATGAAGGCGGCGAGGTCCGCAGTGCGGCAGCTGTATCCCCATTCGTTGTCGTACCAGCCAACGACCTTGACCATGTTCTTGCCAACGGTCATTGTCGAGAGGCCGTCGAGGATGCAGCTGTGCGGGTTCCTGGTGATGTCGCTGCTGACGAGCGGCTCTTCGCTGTATTCCAGCAAACCGCTAAGCCCGTTTGCCGCTGCCTCCTGAAAGGCATTGTTTACATCTTCGACGGATGCAGGCTGATTCAGCGTGGCGACAAAGTCGGTTACGGAGCCGGAGGGGGTGGGAACGCGCATTGCCATGCCATTGAGTTTGCCTTCAAGCTCAGGCAGGACGATGCCGACTGCTCTGGCTGCGCCGGTCGTTGTAGGTATGATATTGGTGGCACCAGCGCGAGCACGACGCAAGTCTGAGTGTCCGCCGTCGAGCATCCTCTGGTCGTTCGTATAGGCATGAATGGTGGTCATCAAGCCCTGCTCGACGCCGAAGCTGTCATTCAGCACCTTTGCCATGGGAGCGATGCAGTTTGTGGTGCATGAGGCGTTGGAAACGATGTTGTGCTTGTCGGGGTCGTACCTGTGCTCATTCACGCCCAACACGAGGGTGATGTCTTCGTTGCTGGCAGGCGCAGATATGATGACCTTCTTTGCGCCGCCTTCGAGATGCGCCGCGGATCTTCCCGCGTTAGTGAAAACACCTGTGCATTCGATGACGACCTCCACGCCCACATCGGCCCACGAGAGTTGAGACGGATCGCTGTGCGTAAAGGCGCGGATATCTTTACCATCTATGACGATGCCGTTTCCGGCTGCTTCGACTGTGCCGGGATAGATGCCGTATGTGGAATCGTACTTGAAGAGGTGCGCGTTGGTCTTGGAGTCGGAACGGTCGTTCACCGCGACGACTTCCAGCTTATCGGCGTGGCGCTCACTGATGGCACGAAACACCTGCCTGCCGATACGCCCGAACCCGTTGATGCCCACGCGAGTAGTCATTACGCTAGGACGCTCCCTTCACGACTAAACATCGGCCTACGATGTCTCAGTTCAATTATATCTATCGCGGTTGGGCACTACAATTGAATGCTGGTGAATGCTGGCAATCACTAAACGAGCGCCATTTCGCGACGCATCTGCGCCAGGCCCATTGGGCCGAGGTTCAGCGCGCGGGTGTGGAACTCCTTCAGGTCGAAGTCGGATCCCTTGCGACTCTTCGCATCCTCGCGGGCGTTCAGCCACTCACGTTCGCCAACTTTGTACGAGATTGCCTGTGCGGGCATTCCGAGATAGCGGTCAACTTCGCTTGCTACGAAGTCCTCCGGGAAGTGGCTGCGCTGCTTTATGAACACCAGTCCGAGTTCAGGGTTCCAGGTCTGGCCCGGATGGAAGTCGGAATCGGCAGGTATGTCTAGGCCCAGGTGCATTCCTATGTCAATAATCACGCGCACGCTACGGAGCGCCTGCGCGCGCAGCATGCCAAGGTAGTAGTCAGGGTTTTCCAGATAGCCAAGCTCGGCCATCAGGCGCTCGGCGTAGAGCGCCCAGCCTTCGATATAGCCGGAAGTGCCGCCCATCGCAGTCTGGAAGCGGGACAACTCGCTGGTGAGGTACTTGGCGATGCCGCGCTCGAAGTGGTGGCCCGGCACGCCCTCATGGTATGCGATGGACGCTTCGCCCCAGAGAGGGAAGCGCGTTTTGCCGCCGGTCGGATACCAGGTACGACCCGGACGGCTGAAGTCCTCGGACGGCGAGGTGTAATACATCGCGAGCGCGCCTCCGGGCGGCGCAATCATCGCCTCGATTCGCTTGACCGGATCGGGTATGTCGAAGTGGGTGCCGTTCAGTTCGGCGATGGTGGTGTCCTGCAACTCCTGCATCCAGTTCTGGAATGCGTCAACGCCCTCTATTGCGCGGTCAGGGTCGGTCTCCAGGAACTGCTTCGCTGCCTCAACTCCGGTGCCGGGCAGGATGCGTTCCGCCGTCTTCGCCATCTCGCTTTCGACCCAGCGCAGCTGTTCCCAGCCCCAGTTATAGGTCTCAAGGAAGTCCATGTCGGTGCCGTTGAAGGCACGGGATGAGAGTGCGTAGCGTTCCTCGCCGACGCCGTCCTGATCCACGGCATGCTTCATGTATTCTTCAGCCAGAAATTTTCCCATGTCCGCGTATGCGCCGGTGGCTGCATCTGCGCCGGCAACGAGGTCACGGCGGAGGGTGTCTGACGACACACCGGAGGCGTCAAAGGCGTCTAACAGGCCTTGAAAGAAAGGTTGTGCGCCCTTCTCGCCTGCCCATACCTGTGCCTGCTCGGCGCATCCGGCAGCCTGACGCCGGCTGCTCGTCCTGGACTGCCGAGTTCCTTCGACGAGACTCTGACGGAAACTCTCCAGTCCCTGCGGAACGAGCGCCATACGCGCCGCGATATTGCGCCAGTCGTCTTCGGTCTCGCGGGGCATCAGGTCGAATGTCATCCGAATGCCCTGAAACGGGCTGCCAAGCACACGCAGGCTGCGAAGGTGTTCTCCGGCGTCATGGGTGTCAAGGTCGGTCTGCAAGTCGTCGAGCATCGCGTCCCGTGCGATGCGGTCACGCTCGCCCTCTACCGTCGCCGCGTTCAGGGCGGCTATGGTCTGACGTTTGAGGTCGGCGTTGGTGTCTGCACCCTGCGGCGAGAAGTCGGACATCTTGTCATCGTAGCCCGGCACACCTATGGATGTTGCGCTTAGCGGGTTGAGTGCGGCGTAACGCTCAACGTAATTGTTCGCGATGTCATAGATTTGTGACATTTCTGTGTGGTTGCCTTTCGGTCATTATTTTCAAGTGTTTCACCTAAGGTTGAATGCCAAACAGATATTCCAATCGCCTTCTACCATGCACCACATGGACTATCTCAACGCCACCTTGAAGAGCAACGTACAGAATTGCATAGTTGTTACAAGGAAAGCTGCGGACATTCGGAGCCAGTTCAGGTCTTGCCCTTCCCATGAGCGGTTGAGTTGACAGCAATTCAAACCGCTCGAAAAACTGTCGATTGAGTCTGCGAGCGTATTCAACGCCTGCAAGATCTACTGCGTAATCCCAAATCTGGTCTAGCTCCAGCCGCGCCTGGGTCGATAACCTGAATAGAGCCATTTACTCTGATTCAGCGGTGTCGCGTCTTGCTTCCATCCTCTTTAAGCCCTCTTCCTCGATTTCGTCAAAGAGTTCATGAAGCGTTTCGCTAGTGTATTCAACATATTGCCCATTCGCAATTTGCTCTATCCCGACTTGCACTTTTTCCTTCAGTTCTTCCAGGTACGTGTCTCGCTCGTCCAGAAGCCGCAGTGCCGAATCAATAACTTCGTCCTCTGAGCGATAAAGACCAGATTCTACTTTGCGCCTGAGCATTTCTTCCCGCTCTTGTGGAGATAGTGGAGCATTCATTGTGACTCCCGTCATTCAACCGTGGATTGTATGCAATCCATCACTTTAGGCCCGCTGCGGCACGGGTGCGCCCTTGTAGAGGCGGCCCCTGTTCTCGATGGTGCGATCCCGCTCGAAGGACATAACCGGTACGCCGTAGCCGCAGCTTGTGCTGGTCTTTTCGATGCGAATGTCTATGACCTGGCGCATCGGGAGGGCGATCTCGTCGGCAGGCTGCGCCAGAAGCATGTCAGCTAGGGGCGAGTCCTCTATAGGCATTGCGCGAGCGCGTCCGTAGAGGCGTATTATTCCGGCGTTTTCTTCTTCGAAGGCGCAGACCATCACCGTGACAGGACTGCCGGTTTCCGAATGGCGCGCGGTCTCGTTGCCGCTGCCGGTGTAGTCGAGGTATGCGACGTGGTTGGGGCTAATCATGTGAAGCGGCACACCACCCTTGGGGGAGACATTAACCGCGTCAATCTTATTGTCCGATTCCTCGCCGAAATCTGCCGAACCGACAAAGAATAGAGGAGCGTTGCGGATCATCTTCGCCTGTTCATCTGTGATCCGGGAGTAGTAGTTTGCCATTCCAAGTCTCCATTCCTGTCATGCCAATTGACATTGTTGGTCGAGTCACTTAGCGGTTGTTTGAGTAGCGTTCATACACCTGCCTACCCGCGAACCGCGCCCTGCCGCCTAGCTCTTCCTCGATTCGAAGCAGGCGATTGTACTTTGCGGTGCGCTCACCGCGAGCGGGCGCGCCCGACTTTATCTGTCCCGCGTTTGTGCCTACGGCAAGATCGGCAATGGTGGTGTCCTCGGTTTCGCCGGAGCGATGGCTGATGACCACACCCCATCCTGCGTCCTGCGTCATTTTCACGGCGTTCAGCGTCTCAGTAACGGTGCCAATCTGGTTGAGCTTGATGAGCACGGCGTTGCCGGCGTTCATACCAATGCCCTTGCGAATGAGTTCGGTGTTCGTGGTGAACAGGTCGTCACCGACAAGCTGGACATTGCCACCGATGGAGTTTGACAGTGTGTGCCAGTCGTCCCAGTCGTCTTCGGCGATGCCGTCTTCGATGCTGACAATCGGATAGCGTTCAACCCAGTCCCTGTAGATGCCGATCAGCCTGTCGGCGGGATAGTCACTTTTATCCAGCTCGGAGGCTGCGACATCCAGAGCGATGAAGCACTGTTCGCCTGCGCGGTATCCGGCGCGGTCGATGGCCTCTATTACGAGGGCGACCGCGTCCTGATTGTCGCTGAGCGCGGGGGCGAATCCGCCCTCGTCTCCGACGCTGGTGCTGAGGCCGCGCTCTCGCAGAATATCGGCGAGCGCGTGGTAGATTTCGACGCCCGCCCTAAGAGATTCTCTGAATGTGTTGAAGCCTGCCGGTACGACCATGAACTCCTGGAAGTCAGTGGAGCCAGCCGCGTGCGCGCCGCCGTTGATGATGTTTAGCATTGGCACGGGTAGGGTGACCGAGTCGTTGCTGCCGAGATGCCGGTAAAGGGGCAAGCCTGCGCTCTGAGCTGCCGCGCGGGCTGCCGCCATGGAGACGCCGAGTATGGCGTTTGCGCCAAGCGTGCTCTTGTTTGGCGTGCCGTCGAGTTCGATAAGCAGGCTGTCCAGCGCTTCCTGATTGGATGCTGAATGTCCCACGACTGCGGGCTTGATATGGTTATCTATGTTATTGATGGGCGCGAGAACGCCCCGACCTCTGAATCGGCCGGCGTCTCCGTCGCGCAATTCGAGTGCCTCGTTCGCGCCGGTGCTTGCGCCTGATGGGACGAGCGCGCTGCCGACTGTGCCGTCTGAGAGCAACACATCCACCTCTACTGTCGGGTTGCCCCGCGAGTCCAGGACTTCTCTTGCCTTCACATCCGAAATGGTCGTCATATAAGCCTCGATGTCCTTATTTGTCGTAAATCTCCGGTATAGTCGAAATGCCAGCGGCTATGTCTGAGAGCCGCTGTTTAGCGGCGGCTATTGCTTTCTCGGCTGCATCCGCGGGGTCAAAGGCGCGTATGATGGCGCTGTCGGCGGGTTCGCGGCTGCGGGTCATTTCCCAGGTTTCGAGTCCGACGACGGGGATGCCGTCGCCGAGCGCGTGTCCGATCTCAGAGAGCGTGCCGTATGCACCGCCGACAGCCACGACAGCACTGCCCGTCTTGACGACAACGGAGTTTCTCGCATAGCCCAAGCCGGTGACTATGGGGATGTCTATGTAGTCGTTGCCGGAAAGCGGGTTGTCGCCGGGCAGGATACCGATGGTCGTGCCGCCCGCAGATTTGGCTCCCCTGCACGCTGCCTCCATCACACCGCCCAAGCCACCGCAGACGATAGCGACGTCGCGCTCTGCCAGCGCCCTGCCAACCTGCTCAGCAAGCGCGGCTATGTGCGGGCGAGCGTTGCTTTCGCCTATCACGGATATTATGAGCTGTCTTGTCATTGGTTTGTCCGTTCGCATTTCTGTCTCAAGGTTGAGCCGTCGCACCGATTATATTACATGCACTAGCGGCTCACATGCACTTGCGGCGGTGGGCGAAAGATACTAGGGTTACGACACATGAGCGGCGCAACACAGCAGATAGAGGCGCAATGTTTTCACGCTTCAGGCGGGCTGAACGCAAGGGATCGGTTCCTTCCGTCGTTGTACTCGGCGGCGGGTACGGCGGCGTCTATGCTGCACTCGAATTGCAGGGTGCAGCGAAGCGTGGTGAGATCAAGCTGACTCTCATCAGCAGGGAGAATTTCTTCCTCTTTCAGCCCATGCTTGCCGAGGTCATATCCGGCTCAATAAGCCCGCTGAATGTCGTCAGTCCTATACGCCGAATCGTGCCGCACGCGCAGGTCCACCAGGCGGAGGTCGAGTCGGTAGATACCGGCAGTCGCACGGTGGCTATTCGCTATCCCGGGCACGCTCGTCTTACCACTATAAGCTACGATCACCTGATTTTCGCAGTCGGCAGCGCCACCAACCTGTCGCAGTTCCCCGGTGTCGAGGAACACGGAATGTCGTTCAAGACGCTGGGTGACGCCTTCCGCCTGCGGAATCACCTTATCAGCATGCTTGAGGCGGCAAATGTTGAGGACGATCCGTTCTACAAGATGCAGGCTCTTACATTCGTAATTGCGGGCGGCGGCTACACGGGCGTGGAGGTTACTTCTGAGATAAACGAGTTCCTGCGCGTGGCAAGCAGGAGCTATCGCAACGTGAATCCGGAAGACTTTCGAGTTATCTTGCTGCACCGATCGGGACGGATCCTGCCTGAACTCGGCGAGAAGCTGGCAAACCTGAGCCACAGACTGCTGGAGAGACGCGGCATATACATACGACTGCACGCCGAACTGAAGGGGGCGACAGGGCAAAGCGCGCTGCTGGCGGACGAGGTGTATATACCGACGAAAACGCTCGTTGCCACCATTGGCGCATCGCCCAACCCGATTCTTGCCGATCTGCCTTGTGAGACGGAGCGCGGGCGGCTGGTCGTTGACGAGACACTAGCCGTGAAGGGGGGCGAGAACCTGTGGGCGGTCGGCGACTGCGCGCTTGTGCCTGATGTGCTGCGCGGCGGATTCTGCCCACCCACGGCGCAGTTCGCGCTGCGGGAGGCGAAGAGCGCCGCGCAAAATGTGCTTGCCACGATCAGAGGCACGCCCACGAAGCATTTCAGATATAAGAGTCGTGGCGTGTTCGTGCCCCTGGGCGGTTTCGCGGCGGCCACCGAAGCCTTCGGACTGGAAATGTCGGGCTTCCTCGCGTGGTGGCTGTATCGCACGTTCTACCTGCTTCAACTGCCTCGCCTGGAGCGCAAGCTGCGCGTAGTTACGGACTGGACGCTCGACCTGATTTTCCCGCCCGACATCGTGAAGGTGGACATCGAACGGCCGCGAGGCACTTCCCGGCGGCACTATGAGGCGGGCGAGTATATTTATAGAAAGGGCGACATCGCGTACGAGTTCTATGTCGTGCTGACCGGAGAGGTGGAAGTGCTACGGGAGGAGGACGGCAGGGAATCGGGCGTGGCGAAACTCGGCGTCGGGGAGTATTTCGGCGAAATGTCTCTGCTGAACAGCGCGCCACACGCTTCGTCGGTGAGAGCCAAGACTTCTGCCCAAATACTTGTGATGACGGGCGAGGACTTCCTCGCGCTTGCGTCATCGTCTTCGCTTTTCGGCGACATGCTCAGAGAGGTCGTCGAGAGGCGCGTAACAATTAACGCAGCTAACCAGTCTAAAGAGAGATAGAAATATGCTAGTCCTATTTCGCAGGCGCGCCAAGAACCAGCGCCAGATTGACGCGGGCGGTAATGTGCTCGTTACAGGGGCATCGTCCGGCATCGGGAAGGCGACTGCGCTGTACCTGGCCGAGCGGGGCTACAATGTCATCGCAACCAGCCGCGACGCGTCCCGGCTCGACGGGCTGCACGAGGAGGCGACAGAGCTTGGCGTTGCCGTCACCGGCGCGGAACTGGACATCAACTCGGACGATGCCGTATCGCGGGTAGTGCCAGAACTCATCCAGCGGCATGGGGTGATCGATGTGCTTGTGAACAACGCTGGGTTCGGGCTGTGGGGTCCCGTGGAGGTGCTGTCGGACGACGAGTTGAAAGCTCAGTTCGAGACGAATTTCTTTGCGGCGGTACGCATGATGCAGGCTGTTCTGCCGGCGATGATCGAGCAGCGCAGCGGCACAATCGTCAACATCAGTTCAGTGCTTGGGCGCATGGGCACGCCGTTCAACGGGGCTTATGTGTCCAGCAAGTTCGCGCTGGAAGGCATAAGCGAGTCGCTGAAGATCGAAGTGCAGCCGTTCGGCGTGCGCGTTGCGATGGTGCAGCCGGGACTGTTCCGCACCAACTTCTCGGACAACTCGGTCGATGGCAAAGCGACAGAAGACAAGAGCCTTGTGTATGCGCCGCACATCGCCCACTATAATCTCAACCGTGACGCCTTCAACTGGCTCGGCGGCAATCCTGTGCGCGTCGCCAAAGTCGTACATAAGGTCATTAAGTCGCAGTCGCCAAACTTCCGATACCCTGTGGGCCTGGATGCGCGCGGGGGAATGCTGGCTGCCAGGTTGTTGCCGGAGCGGATATACTGGCGAATCCTGAGCAAGGCTACAATGCGAGTTTAGGCGTTTTACCCGATAACGCCCTGCTCCCGCATCTGCTCCACCTCTTCCGACGTGCAGCCTAGAATGGACGTCAGCACTTCCTTGTTGTGCTCACCGTAGAGGGGCGCGCGCGTTACCGTATCGTCCTGGTCCGAGAGCTTGATGGGACAGCCGAGCATGGTGTAGTCGCCGCGTACGTCGTCCTCCACGCTGACAACCATGTTGCGGGCCTTCATCTGCTCGTCTTCCAACAGGTCGTTGGAGTTCATCGTCGCGCCTGCCAGCACTCCTGCACCCGCGAGAATTTTCATCGCCTCCTGCTTGGTGTGCTTGCGCGTCCAGTCCGAGATAATCTCCTCGATGTAGTCGGCGTGCTGCGCCACCAATTCGTAATCGGCGAAGCGTTCGTCGCCAATCAGGTCTTCCCTGCCGATCGCCACGAATAGCAGCTCCCACATCTCGCCGCGCGGGAATATCATGATGTAGTCGTCCGCGCCACCGGGAGCGCAGGGATAGATTAGCGGAATGCCTCGTCCGGCGCGGTGACCACGCCGCGCCTCCGGCAGCTTCAGTCCAAGAACGGGGGTCATCTGCATGCGCATCAGGTTCACAACCGCGTCTTGCATCGCGACTTCTACGCGCTGGCCCTCGCCGGTGATGTCGCGCTTTCGCAGCGCAGCGAGTATGCCGATTGCAGCGTGCAGGCCGCTGCCCGAATCACCGACGCCGGGCGAGAGATATACAGGGGGCCTGTCCGGGTAGCCTGTCGTTGCCATCGCGCCGCCGACCGCCTGCGCGACCATTTCCCAGCCCTTGTACTCGGCATAGGGGCCGTAGGTGCCGAAGCCCTTGATGGCGGTATAGACGAGGCCGGGATTGATTTCGTGCATCGCGTCCCAGCCGAAACCGAGCCTGTCGAGCATGCCGAGCGAGTAGTTTTCCACAAGCACGTCTGCCCACTTCAGGAGACCGGTGAACAGTTCCCTGCCCTTTTCGGTCTTGAGGTTTATGCTGACGGCGCGCTTGTTGTTGTTGAATATCAGGAAGTAGAAGCTGTCCGAGTCGCCATCGTGGCGCAAGTCCCGGCGTGTTGAGTCGCCTCCCCAGACGTCTTCCAACTTGATAACATCCGCGCCGAGAAAGCCGAGAATCTGCGTGCATGACGGCCCCGCCTGCACATGAGTCAGGTCGAGTACTTTCACGCCTTCCAATGCCTTGTCCATAAATCTTCTCCCTTCAGGAATCGTGTGCCATTTCTACGGAGTCGACATTTCTTCGCTACGCTTATTACTGGTCGATGCCCATCGCAGCCAGAGCAGACACGATACAAGCGCAATTGATGCCATCGCAGGCTGCCAAACCATATGATGGATTGTTTCGAAGTGATCAGGGAAGCCGACGCCCACGAGCAGCAAGCTTATCACGCGCACGAAGTTCAACGCGCATATCGCGGGAATGCCCAGCAGCAGCGCCCACATTCTCGCTCTAGCCGACACAGGGCAGACAAGAACAACGACGGTGAAGAGCAACAGTATCTCTATGGCTGTACACTGAGCGGCGACGATTGCGAGGAATCCGTCAGCATTGATGACCGCGCCTTCCAGCGAGGCCGGAATGCCGAGCAATCCCAGGGTGAATGCGGCAGTGCGCGCCAGAGCAAGTGACATAAGTTCGGCACCGGGAGGAATGATGGTACCAATCGTTATGCCCGATGCGATGATAAAACTTGCGCTTACCGCGGCGAGGCGAATTGCCACTCCCAGGGGACTCACCCGAGACACACTACACCTGCTTCAGGGCGCGAGTTGCGATGTACACGGGGGTGTACTTGGACAGCAGAAACTCGTAGTCATTTTCGTTTCGGTCGTGCGGAATACGCTTGTCCTCGTAGAAGGCGGTTATGACGAAGCCTGCGGCGCACTGTCCGCCGATCTGGTCTGTCAGTGTGTGCCCGAACTCCAGCGCATCTCCATTGTCTAGCAGGCGTTGCAACGCCTCCTGCGGCAGACTTTCGGCATCAGAGTATGGCAACGAGTAACGGACTTCGATCTCGCCCTTCTTCTCGATGCGCTCGCGGTCGAAGATGAACTCGAAAGGGTTGATAAAGCCTGCCATCAGAACGCCACCCGGACGCAGCACGCGATAGGCCTCGCGCCATACGGGGAGCACGCTTTCGGCGAAGAGATTGGAAATGGGGTGGAATACGAGATCGAAGCTGGCATCATCAAACGCCGAGAGGTCTGCCATGTCGCCCTGCATAGTGCGGACTGTCAGTCCCTCGCGCTCTGCGACGAGCCTGTCCTGTGCGAGCTGACGAGGCGAGTTGTCGTAGGAGGTTACTGTGTAGCCTGCAGCTGCGAGAAGGGGAGCTTGCTGGCCGCCGCCGGATGCCAGACACAGAGCGTCTCTGCCGGGGATGCCGTCGAACCATTCTGGCGGCACGGGCGTTTTGTCGGTCAGCCACACGCCGATATTGCCCTGCCGTGCCGCAGCGATGGCGACGGCGTCAACCGGCACCGACCACTCTATTCCGCCCTCCACATACTTGTCCCAGGCGGCGCTGTTGTGCTTCAGAACGTCCAAGAATATCTTCTTATCGCTAGGCTTTTCTTGCTTAAGATTCAGATGTTTTCCGGCCTGAGGAATCAGGGAATTTTGGCCACCGAAAACTAACTGCGAATCATTGCAAACGGGCGGCATTCATTATAACCTTTCGCCATCGCGGTTGCGCCAGAGATCGGGACTTCAGCGCCTGTGTTAAGAGGCGAAAAACATACTCAGTGGGAGGAAGGGATGATGACCGCTGGAAATACGAAGCTTGGCATACTCGTCGGTGGCGGACCCGCGCCCGGCATCAACAGCGCCATTAGCGCGTGCGCGCTGGAAGCGATCAGCAGCGGCGCGGAGGTGTTTGGCATCCTGGATGGCTTCAGCCATCTCATAGAGGGCAGCACCGAGCATGTCATACCTCTCAGGATGTCGGATGTGAGGTTCATCAACTGGGAGGGCGGCGCAATTCTGCGGACTTCGCGCGCCAACCCCACGCGCAATCCCGATCATCTGCGGAATTGCGTGGATACGCTTCAAAGGCTTGGCATCACACGCCTCGCATCCATTGGCGGCGAGGACACGGCGCTGTCCGCGGCGGAAGTGGCGAAGGCGTCCGGTGGCTCAGTGCGAGTGGCGCACATACCCAAGACTATCGACAACGACCTGCCGCTGCCGGGTGACATCCCCACATTCGGGTACGAGACCGCGCGGCACCTGGGAACTCAGCTCGTGCAGAACCTGATGCGCGACAGCCGCACGACAAACCGCTGGTACGTGGTAATCGTGATGGGGCGCATGGCAGGCCATCTCGCGCTCGGCATAGGCAGCTCTGCGGGGGCAGCGCTCAGCATTATCCCGGAGGAGTTTCTCGACCCGGTGATCAAGGTTGACGATGTTGTCAAGATGATGGAAGGGGCGATGCTGAAGCGCCAGGCTGTCGAGGGGCGCGAGGACGGAATCGCAGTGATCTCGGAGGGAGTCGCAGAGCGCTTCGATCCGGAGGAACTTGCAGCGCTCGCAGGGATTGAGGTAAACCGAGATCCGCATGGGCATATCCGGCTGGGCGAGCTGCCCCTGTCGGCGATGGTACGTCGGGCGGTGCAGCAGCGCTTTGCCGGCGCGGGGAAGAACCTCGGCATGGTCGACGTAACAATCGGGTACGAGCTGCGCTGCGCTGCGCCTCTGTCCTTCGACATCGAGTACACGCGCAGCCTCGGCTACGGAGCCGCGCGACTGCTGCTGTCTGAGCCGTCGGACGATAGGTTCGCGAACGGGGGCCTTATCTACCTCGAAAACAACAATCTGAGTACGCTGACCTTCGACGAACTGCGCGACCCCGACACCGGCAGGACTCGCGTCCGATTGGTGGATACCGAGTCCGAGCGGTACAAAGTCGCCCGCGAGTACATGGTGCATGTACAGCCACAGGATCTGGAGGACGATGGGCTTGTCGCGAGAATGGCGAAGTACAGCAATCGCAGCTCAGAGGAGATCATGGAGAGATTTGGCGGCAGCGTCTCGTAACCGTCAGAGGGAACAAGTAGAAAGCGGCAAGTTATCTAAGGAGGAACGAATTGGCAGAGCACAAAGTAGCATATGTAGGAAGGGCAGCGCCCGATACAACGCTCATCGAGAACGGACTGGAAGGTCTGGACTATGAGATTGAAGTGAGCATCGTCGAGACGCAGGGTGAGATCATCGAAGCCTGCAAGGGCGCGGATGTCATTCTTAACGGCGGCGTGGAGATGCCGCGCGAGGTCATCGAGGAGATAGACACGGCGCAGGCGATCATCGTCGGCAGCCACGGCTTCAATCATATCGACCACAACGCCGCGACGCACCAGGGCGTGATGACAATCAACAGCGCGGGTTTCTGCACGGAAGAGGTGTCGAACCACGCAATCCTGATGCTAATGGCTTGCGCGAAGAAGCTGACCATCCTGCACAACCTGGTGCGCGAGGGCAAGTGGGGCGCGGAGACGCGAAACGCCATTATGCCGATGGCGCCGATCGACGGGCAGACGCTCGGGCTGGTGGCGTTCGGCAACATCGCGCGCGCTGTCGCACGCAAGGCGCAGGCGCTCGGCATGGATGTCATTACCTATGACCCGTACTGCCCGCCGTGGATTACAAAGGAGTATCGTGTCAGGCCAGTATCCTCGCTCGAGGAGCTTGCAGCGGACTCTGATTTCGTGTCCATGCATACCCCGCTTAATGACGAGACGCGGGCGCTGGTCGGCGCGGACTTCTTCAGGGCTATGAAGCCCACTGCGTACTTCATCAACACCTGCCGTGGTCCCACCGTGGATGAGGCAGCAATGATAGAGGCGCTGCGAAACGGTGAAATCATGGGCGCAGGTCTTGATGTGTTCGAGGAAGAGCCGACTCCGTCGGACAACCCCTTGCTGAAAATGGACAATGTGATCGTTACGCCGCACTCGGCGGGCAGCTCCAACAACTCGCGCGTCACATCGCCAATCCGCGTAGGGCAGGAGACGGCGCGCGTGCTCAAGGGCAGTTTCCCGATGTCCATCGTCAACCCTGAGGTGCGCTCGAAGCTGCCGATACGCGAGCCGGCGCTCAACGTCTAGGGAGAATCCGCGTTAATCGTCAGCCTCAGCAACGAAAGTGACTGCAACAGGTTTGCTCGACTCCATTGCGGGGACGCTTTGGGCGTAAGGTGTATGGCTAAGAAGCGGAAAAAGAAGAAGTCTCAACCGGGGAAGCGCAAGAACCGGAAGAGCCAGAATAAGAAGCCGAAGGTCGGCTCCCCCAACTGGCACTGGGAGCGCATTGGCGGCTATCACCCTGCGTATTGCACCTGCGCCGCCTGCGTTAGCAAGCGGACCGGTGGGCGCAGCAGTCGTCCGCGCCAGGATGATACTAGCGGGGACACCTTAGCGGGTGACCTGTTGCTGCTAGATGTGCTGAGCGAGCTAGACTCCCGCGATGACGATAAATTAGAGACGGACAAAGGAAGTCGCTGAGCGGGCAGTCAGTGCCAAATAAAGACGTTCATAAGCGTTCATAAGTATAGGGACAGGATAGACGCAGTTATAGGGCGTCTATCCTGTTCCTGTTTTCTAGTCCACTGTAAGCACAAGCTTGCCGAAGAAGTTCGTTGCTTCCATCGCCTCGTGCGCTTTCGCAGCGTCCTCAAGCGGGAATGTCTCGTGTATGACGCCGTTGATCACTCCCCTGCCCGCGAATTCGACTATCTGCCGCAGGTCTTCCTTGCGCCCCATGAAGACGCCGAATATGGTGTGGTAGCGCAGGAACATCAATCCCATCTGCAGGTCGGCGCGGTAGCCGCTCGTGACGCCGCAGATACCGTAACGCCCGCCCATCGCTAGCGACCTGATCGCCGCCGGGTAGAAGTCCTCGCCCACATGGTCGAGCACGACGTTGACGCCGTGTCCGCCGGTAATCTCCTTTACGCGCTCGGAAATGTCCTCAGTCGTGTAGTTGATGACCTCGTCTGCGCCGAGTTCGCGAGCCTTTTGCGCCTTTTCCTCGCTGCTGGTGGTCGTAATGACATTTGCGCCTATGACATTCTTGGCGACCTGAATGCCTGCCGTGCCGACGCCGCTTGACGCCGACGGGATTAGCAGCGTCTCCCATGCCTTGAGTTGCGCCCTGCGAACAAGAATCGTCCAGCACGGCAGGAATACGGTCGGCAACGACGCTGCCTGCACATACGAGAGCGAATCAGGAATCGGCTCCACATTTACGGCGGGCACGCTGACATACTCCGCGTAGCCGCCGCTGATGGATGAGCCGAGCATGCCTGCGCGGACGCAAAGCTCCTCCTCGCCGGACAAGCATTCCCGGCACTGGTTGCAAGTGATGCGAGGATTGACGACGACACGCTCGCCGACGCTGACACGGCTTACCTCGCTGCCTACTTCCACGACATCGGCGGAGACGTCTCCGCCGAGGACATGGGGGCCCTTGAAGCGTATGCGCGTGCCGCGCGCGCCCTGCCGGGTATAGACATCGAGCCGGTTCAGGGCGCAGGCGCGCACCCGAACCTTCACGTCATTCGGACCCGGTTCGGGGTCCGGCAGGTCACCGTAAGTCAGGACCTCCGTGCCTCCGTGTTCTGTGATGTAAACAGCCTTCAATTCGATCCTCCAAGTATCAAGTAAGCTGGATGGCGACAGGTTCTGCTGGGTCGCAGCATAGAGCGTCGCCTATATTCTTGCTATTATACGACCATGCGTAGGAGCGTATTCTACGAGTCCGGTACGAGACAGGAGGATATGAAGATGACTAGCCGTTATGAGGAACTGCTGCTGCCCGAACAGCGCGACAGGATAGTGGGGAAAGTTGTCACAGCCCTGAAGACTCAGGGGCAACTGCCGAGCAAGACGCTCAACGAGTTCAGAGATTTATTCAAAGCGGGGAAACCAATTCCGGGCTTCAAAGACCCGCTTCGCGCGATGCCTCCACTTCTGAAACAACAGTTACTGGAGCGCCTGGAGCAGAATCCCGATATAGAGGGCCTCGTAGTGGGGACGTGGGCGGATATCGAGCCGCAGTTGCTAGAAGCAGTCAGCGAGCATGTCGGCAGCCTAGACCCGCAAGCCTACGTGGGGGACGATCTGGATGAAGAATTCTGGGATGCGCAGGTAAGTCTGCTGGCAGAGAAGCATGGGAGCTATGACGAGAACGACATACTTCTAATGACGAAGGTCTGCTACATGCGTGCGAATTTGGAGGCATCGCCGGAGGGTGCCGAAAGTGAGCGCAAGTCGCGTGAGCCGTATCCGATGGAGACGGCGCTGGACGCCGTGCTCGAATCGCTGGGGAATATGCCGGCGGCTTCTCCGCAGTGGCGTGAATCCATACCGCAGTTCGTGGAATCGGTCGAGGAGCTGATCAAGGAGAAGAACCAAGAACTTGTCCGGGTAGAGGGCATTACCAGCGATCTGACTCACATACAGAGCGTATTCCAGACAGAACTGGCTTTCTTCAGCGAACAGGATGAGGAGTGGGACGCGCCAGCAGTCGCCACACTGCTTGCCTCCGACCGGGGCGTGGATGAGGCATCACAATTTCTATCCGAGCTGAAGGATGCGCTGACGACCTACCGCCGCATAAAGGATCCTGCCGGCACGCTTTCTGAAGAGCGGGAGCGCCGTGAGAAGCGCCACGAACTAGAGGAAGTCATCGAGGGCAAACTGAGGGAGATTGACGAAATTTCTCGCGCCGCACCCGCAGCCAACGAGGTGGATGCTTCCGAGCCTGCAGGCCATTCGGAGGACGCTGATGCTCCCGAACAGATAACGACTGAGGCAGACACAGCGCTTCTCGAAGACATACGCGTACTCAGGGATGAGCACGAAGTCCTGGCTGCCAGCAACCGCGAGCTTAGCGGCGAAGTTGTGGGGCTGCGGGCGGACAAGCAGGTTCTCGCCGACGAGGTGGCAGAACTGAGAGATCAACTGCGGATAAGCGAAATAAGTGAGACGAACTGGCGGAACGCATACGAAGCAGGGATGAGCAGCGAAGACTCGCCCGCGCCAGAACCCATCCCGGCGGAAGTCGAGAGCGTGAATCGGGCGTTAGAACTAGCCAAGGCGCGATACAGCGACAAGCTTGTCTATTGGCCTAACAAGAAGTCGGATCCTGACTACAACTACAGGAGGCCAAAGGAGGTCTGGGATGCACTGGAGTGGCTGGCGACAACTTACTACGAAGTGCAAACAGGCAAGGAGCGGGTGATTGATCTAAACGAGTCCATTCGGAATACTTGTGGGGGATGGGAGTACAAAGCCAATCAGACGGACATCACATTCAACGTGTACCGCGAGTGGTACATCACCACCAAGGACCGCAAGGTTTATGAACTGCGGGAGCATCTTGCCAAGGGCACGGGTCGTGACGCTAATGTTATTCGGATCGCGTTCGCGTGGGACGAGGACTCGGAGCGTGTAATCGTAGGGTATGTGGGGCCGCACCAGCGCAACCGCGCGTCATAGTGGCAATATCCCGGTCGCAATATCTTGGTCAGAGGCGGTTGCGACTCGTTAGCGCGTTGTGGAGTTGGCAAGGATGTGAGAGTATAATCGCCCCATAATTTCGATGAAGCAGAATATACGCCACAATCAGGAGGTGTCCTAATGGAGTTTGGATTTGGAGTGCCCAGTCGTGGCCCGCTCGCGTCGCTGGAGAACATTGTAACGCTGGCAACGCAGGGCGAGCAGATGGGCTTTGACATCCTGAGCGTCAGCGATCACATCGTCGTGCCCACGACCATTGATTCCATCTACCCGTACAATGAGACGGGCGCGTTCGTGTCCTCGGCGTCGGGCGAATACATGGAGCAGCTCGCCACGATCAGCTACCTCGCGGGCATCACTTCGAGCATCAAGCTGCTCACATCCGTAATGGTTCTGCCGCATCGCGCGCCGGTGCTTACGGCAAAGATTTTGTCCACTATTGATGTCGTGTCAAACGGCCGGCTGATAGTCGGCTGCGGAGTTGGCTGGATGCAAGAGGAGTTCGAGGCGATCGGGGCGCCGCCATACGAGGAGCGTGGCGCGGTCAGCAATGAGTATATCGCGGCGTTTAAGGAACTGTGGACGAGCGACAACCCGTCATTCGACGGCAAGTACTGCAGCTTCTCTGACATTAGCTTCGCGCCAAAGCCGGTGCAGCAGCCTCACCCGCCGATATGGATTGGTGGAGAAAGCCCGCCTGCACTGCGGCGCGCCGCCCAGCTCGGTGATGCGTGGTATCCGATATGCAGCAATCCACGCTTCCCTGTCGGCACATTCGAGCAGTTCGCCGAGTACCAGAGCCGGGTGCGCGCGAATGCCGAGAACGCGGGCAGAGACCCGGCGACGCTCGACTTCGCGTACAGCGTCAACTGGTACAGCGACACTGGCGCGCAGGAAGTGGACGGCGAGCGCAGGCTGCTGACGGGCGATCCGGCGCAGGTGGCGGACGACATCAAGCGCCTCGAAGGTATGGGCATCAACCACCTGATGCTGAACTTCCCGGGCGACACCGTTGACGAGACGCTGGCTGGAATGGACAGGTTCGTGAACAATGTGAAGCCGCTGGTTGGCTAACAGGGCTGATACGCTTCACACATATCTATTCGGGTACGAGCTATGTAAGTGATGGAGGAGGAGACTGATCGTGTTACAGCGAATGATTGGCGCGGCAATGTTAAGAGCTTCAACCTATGAGGAGATCGAGGCTGACCGCAGCGCATTGCCTCAAGCCATAGGCATCGTGATTCTGGTCACCCTATGTGGCATTGTTGGCAATGTAATAGCGAGTGCCGTAGGCGGAGGCGTACAGGTCGGCGGGATATTGGGCGCGGTCTTGAATGGAACCTTATTCGGAGTGCTCAGATGGGCCTTGTGGGTGACTCTTATCCTTCTGATCGGCGCGAAGATGTTAAAGACGGACAGCACCGACACGAACTGGGCGGAGTTGGGCAGAGTCGTGGGATTTGCATATACGCCGGGCGTACTGGTTCTTCTCTCGTTTCTGCCGGGCATTGGCGGCATTATGGGGTTCATCGCGTTCGTATGGACGCTGGTTGCAGTGGTGATTGCCATCCGGCACGCGCTGGACTTTGAAGGCACGGGACGCGCAATTGTGGTAGCAGGCATTACGGGCGTCCTCGGCTTCATACCCTGGGTGATTCTCCGTGCCATACAGGGTGGAGTGGCTTCCTCATAACATCCGATGAATGCTGATATACCAGAGGACGGATAAATGCAATCTGACAGACTGCTTGCCCTGAATGAAGACTGGAACAAGATGCTCGCCATTGCCGCGCATCCGGACGACCTGGAGTACGGGGCGGCAAGCGCGATTGCCCGCTGGACTTCGCAGGGCAAGCAAGTGATTTACCTCATGGTGACGAGCGGCGAGGCGGGCATCGATTCAATGACGCCCGAGGAAGCTGGTCCACTGCGCGAACAGGAGGAGCTTGCAAGCGCGGCGGTCGTTGGCGTGGACACCGTGGAGTTTCTGAACTACAAGGACGGTGTCATAGAATACGGCCTGCCCCTGCGCCGCGACCTCGCCCGCGCCATACGCAAGCATCAGCCGGATATCGTGATGACGAACAACTTCGATTTGCGATGGGGCGGCGGCCGCTTCAACATGGCAGACCACCGCGCCGTAGGACTGGCAACGCTCGACGCCGCGAGGGACGCGGACAACCGATGGATATTCCGGGAGTTGCTTGACGAAGGCTATGAGCCTTGGCACGGTCTTCGCACCGTGCTGACGAGCGGGGCCGTGGGCGCAACGCATGCCGTGGATGTAAGCGACTTCATCGACAAGGGCATCGAGTCGCTGGAAAAGCACCGTGTTTATATCGACAACCTTGGCACGGACTTCGATCCTGACACATTCCTCAGCTTCAACGCGGCCGCGATTGGAGAGCAATTCGGCTGCGACTACGCGGTCGGTTTCGAGGTCTTCAATATTTAGTTCGTTACCCGAATGACTTGTCGGCTGCATGAATATCGCCTCAAGAATTTACTTGCAAATGTGTGAAATTTGTTAGAACACTTGTCTTGACAACGTGGCGGCGCATCTGCTATGTTTCAGTTGCGGGGCGTTCAGAGGACGCTCCTCAGACCAGAACACTACTAATCTACGGAGGCGGCCATGCCGAGACGAAACGGGACAGCCAAGAACACCGGAGTCAGCACGGAGAGCAACAAGGCCAAGGCCCTCGAACTTGCGATGGGCCAGATCGATCGACATTTCGGACAGGGCGCGGTCATGCGTCTCGGAGACGCAATACAGGACAACGCCTCCGGCTCCATATCCACCGGCTCCATATCGCTTGATGTCGCGCTGGGCGTGGGCGGCGTGCCGCACGGTCGCGTTGTCGAGATATTCGGCGCCGAGTCGTCCGGCAAGACGACGCTCGCATACCATGTGATGGCGAATGCGCAGGCGGGAGGCGGCACGGCAGCATACATAGACGCAGAGCACGCGCTAGACCCCAGCTATGCCGCCAAGTGCGGTGTGGACATCGAGGAGTTGCTGATCTCGCAGCCTGACACCGCAGAGCAGGGCCTGGAGATATGCGAGTACCTCGTTCGCAGCGGCGCGCTGGACATCGTTGTCGTTGACAGCGTGGCGGCGCTCGTGCCGCGCGCGGAGCTAGAGGGCGATATGGGCGACACGCATGTCGGGTTGCAGGCGCGGCTCATGTCGCAGGCGCTGCGGAAGCTGACATCGGCAATCAGCCGCTCCAACACCTGCGTGATATTCATCAACCAGCTTCGCGAGAAGGTGGGGGTGTTCTTCGGCAACCCGGAGGTTACGCCGGGCGGTCGCGCGCTGAAGTTCTACAGCTCGGTGCGCATCGACCTGCGGCGGCTGGAGTCCATAAAGCAAGGCACCGATGTGCTGGGCAACCGGGTGCGCGCCCGCATAGTCAAGAACAAGGTCGCCCCGCCGTTCCGCGTGGCAGAGTTCGACATCATGTACAGCGAGGGCATCAGCAAATACGGTGAACTGCTGGACATCGGCTCGGACGAAGACATAATTCGCAAGAGCGGCTCGTTCTACTCATTCGGCGAGATACGGCTAGGGCAGGGACGCGAAAACTCGAAGCAATTCCTGAGCGAGAACGATGGAATCTCAACGGAGATCGAAGAGCTGGTGCGAAACAAGCTGTCGCCGCAGATCGTCATCCCGGAAGAGGAAGAGACGGCGGAAGAAGACGATGTGCCGCTGACTGTGATCGGGGACTAAATCGGCTTGATTGATTAAGCCAAAGCCGCTAGATTCTATTCAAATGAATCAGGGAACGCTAAAGTGCGTGCTTTACGCAGTGGCTTTGGCTTGATAAACTAGGCTCGGCATGGGTATCATCCCCGTCAATAATCGGAAGGGCTCAAGCCCGCACCGCACAGGGAGTTTGCAAGGTCCGCGTGACCTGAAATGAACGAAGAAGACAGCGACAGTGACCAGATGAGGCGCGCAAGCGCCTCAGCCATACGCCACCTCGCGCGCAGACCCAGGACCGAATCAGAGGTCCGCACTCACTTGCGCCGCAAGTTTCCCCACGACATCATTGAGCAGGTCGTCGCAGACCTGCGCGAGCGTTCCCTCATCGACGATGCCGAGTTCGCACGCCTTTGGACCGAAAGTCGCCTGCGAACGAAGCCGCGCAGCGCCTGGCTTGTCAAGCGCGAGCTTATGAGTAAAGGCGTCGCCAGCGACCTCGCGGAGCAAGCCGTCAGCGACTTCGACGACTCAGAGAACGCATACCGTGCCGCTTCCGACTATTCCCGGCGCCTTGATCGTGCGGACTACGAGACTTTCCATCGCAGACTATTCGGTTATATGGGCAGGCGTGGATTTAGCGCATCCGTCAGCCGCAGCGTCATATCCAGCCTTTGGCGCGACCGCGAACAGAGCGAAGTACGGAGGTAATAGTTCATGGCGGACGCACAGTTATTAAGCTTATTCCTTATTGGCATCTGCACCCTGCTGTCTGCATTCTTCTCTTCTTCAGAGACGGCGTTCGTCGCACTTGAACGAGTGAGACTTGCCCATCTCGTAAACACCAACAAGCCAGGCGCACAGCGCATCGCGCGCATGCTGGAACAGCCGGAGCGGCTGCTGTCCACCATCCTTCTGTGCAACAATATGGTCAATGTTGCACTAACGGCACTTATTACGATAGTGGTCCTCAATCTGCTGGGAGAAGGGAACGAGGCCCTCGCGACCGTCCTCGCTACAGTCGCGGGTACGGCTCTGCTGCTGATTGTCGGAGAGACGATTCCCAAGACGATAGCCGTGCATCAGTCCGAGCGGCTTGCCTTCTGGTACTCCCGCCCGTTGCGGATGCTCGAAAGAGTATTCTGGCCAATCGTGTACCTGCTGCAGAAGCTCACGAATTCGACGACAAAACTGCTTGGGGTTGACACTGAGGCTCGCGATTCCATCACGGAGGGCGAGTTGCTTACGCTGATCGACCTTGGAGAGGCCGAGGGCACTTTTGCTCCGAGCGAGGCGGAGCTGCTACGGGATGTATTCCGATTTGGCGACAGGCAGGTACGAGAGGTGATGACACCCCGCCCGGAGATGGTCGGGGTACAGACGGACGCCACATTGAGCGAGTTCCTTGCCGTGTACGACCAGCACTCTCACACACGCTTTCCCGTGTACAACGACTCCAGCGAAGACATCGTCGGCATCCTGTCGTCTAAGGACGTGCTGAGAGCGATGGCGCGCAACGGTGGAATGGCATTGGATGAAGGCGTAACAGACCTTATGCGCGACCCTCTATTTGTTCCCGAAACCAAGCGCACGGCGGAGATGTTCGAGGAGATGCGCAAGGACGGTCACCAGATGGCTCTCATCGTGGACGAGTATGGTGGGCTCGCGGGGCTGGTTACGCTAAAGCGACTATCTGAAGAAGTCGTGGGGGCACATGGCGAGGAAGGCGAAGCGCCCGAAGAGGAGTATGAGAGCCTCGATGAAAACACCTTCCAGGTTGAGGCCGCAATGAGCATCGACGAAGCAAACGAGGAACTCGAACTCAACCTGCCGGATGGCGAGTTCGATACGGTCGCAGGCTTCGTGCTGGACCGCCTTGGACGGATTCCGGACGAGGGCGAGTCACTGGACTACGAGGACCTTAAGATCGAGGTCACCGATATGCGCGCGCTCAAGATTGAGACCGTAAAGGTGACTCGCGCCAAGACTGCCCAATTTGGCCGGCAACGCAACGCAGACGGCGATGACTAGCGCCAGTAGCGCAGTTATCAATGCTCTAGAAAGGCGAGTGGGTAAGGCTCTCACCCAGCACCACCTTTCAGGCAAGCGGCTGATGGTCGCTGTATCCGGCGGCCCAGACTCGATGGCGCTTCTTCACGCTTTGCAACGACTTCGCGACGATTTCGGGTTGAAATTGCATGGCGCCCACCTGAACCACAAACTGCGCGGCGCCGAATCGGACGCCGACGCCGAGTTCGTGGCACGGGCATTCAGGGAGATGGGCATCCCATTCACGCTGGATAGCAAGGATGTGGCCGCATACCGCAACAGGCACAGGCTATCCCTCGAAGACGCCGCTCGCAGGGTGCGCTACGCATTTCTCGCCGATGCCTCTGAAGAGCACAGGGCGGACGCGGTCGCGCTTGGCCACACGACGGACGACCAAGCCGAGACAGTGCTGATGCATATCATTCGCGGCAGCGGACTGGAAGGGCTGCGGGGTATGCAGACCCTTGACGAGAGATGCATTGGGTCCAAGCCCGTGGCGTTGTTCCGCCCTCTCTTGGGTGTGAGCCGCGCTGAGACGCAGGCATACTGCGATGCACTTGGGCTGAAGCCGCGCATTGATGTCTCCAATTCATCACCGGAGTTTCTGCGTAACCGCATTCGGCTGCAACTTGTGCCTCGGCTGGAGCAGATAAACCCGTCAGTTCAGGATGCCCTGGTAAGACTGGCGCAGAACGCCACACAGGACAGCGACTACATCAGAGCGCAGGCGGACGCGGTGTGGAATGATGTCGCGCGGCTGGAACACGCCGCAAATGGCGATGTGATTTCGCTGGACACAGTGGCTTTGAGCGGAGAGCATCCGGCGATTCAGAGCTATGTGCTGCGGAGAGGCGTTGAGGCGGCGGGCGGTGAAGCATTTCAGCGGCATGTTCTGGATATGATGGGCTTGTTGGAGGGCGCGCCGGGCAAGACGCTGAACTTGCCGGGCGGACTGGTTTTCACAACGGACTACGGCAGGGCGCTAATCGGGAGACGAGAAGCGGTTGAGAGCATGCTGTCGCCGCTGCCCGCACTGAATGGGGAGTCCTTCATTGCTGTGCCGGGCGAGACGCAGGTGGGTGTGTGGCAGGTCAGTTCTTCAGTTGAGAATGTCGTAGCAGGGCCGATTGTGCAGGACTTTGCCCGAGGTGACAGGCAGTCTGCGACGGGAGAAGGTCGGCGGGAAATAAGGGCTTCGGAGATACTGGACCTGGATTGCGCGGGAGACGGGCTGCGAATTAGAGCGCGGCAGCGGGGCGACAAGTTTCGGCCTCTTGGAATGGAAGGATCGAAGTCGCTGCGGGAGTTCATGATTGACGCTCGCATCCCGCAGAGATGGCGCGACGGACTGCCGCTGGTTGTTTCGGAGCGGGGAATCGTGTGCGTGCCGGGATGGCGAATCGCGCACTGGGCACGGGTAACGGGCGCGACAAGGCGCGTGCTTCGCCTGAGCATCTCTTACGGCATCAGTCAGTAGGTGACGAGATTAGTAATGGGTATAGAAACGCCTACATGATGCGGTCGAGGCGCGGGCTGGGGGTTATGCCGGGCATCCTGCCGCGGCGTGCGACAGGCATACCGTCGATTTCGTGAATCTCGGCGCTGAACCCAAGCGGAGGCGCGCCGCCGATCGCTTCGTCCACACTGAAGCCATTGACAGGAGTGCCCTCCTCAACGAAACGGCGGATAGTATCCTTGTTCACGCCGTCCGTTACGAAGATGTCAACATGTTGAAACCCCTGTGCATCCAGCTTGGCGCGTATTTCCTTTATCAGACCGGGCGTAACGCCGCCACGTTCCATGGGGGTGCTGAGGTTCACGCCGCGCAGCCTGTCACGGAATGCGCGCGCGACATTGATCGCCTCCTCCGCCTCGTCCTTGAATGTATCAAGTATCGCAATTCTGGGGATTTCCAGCGGCAGGTGACGGTCGTAGGACTGAAGCGCCTTTACCGTATCGCCGAGCAGGAGAGGAAGGGCGTGCTGCATATATCCGGTCGGCGTAACGGCGGCAAGTCGAGCGCCGAGCATCGAGGAGACCGCGACGCAGCCGCCAATGACTGCCGCGTAGTCTATGAGCGGGACGACGTTGGGATGGGCGTATGCCGGCACGGTGCAGACCACAGGTATGCTGCCCGCCGCATCGACGCATTCACGGGCGGCTGTTGCCCAGCCGCTGGAAGACGCGAGCATTCCGCAGATCGTCATTTCATATAGCCCGATCACGCTGTAGGCAGCCTTGATGCGCAGAGCGACCTCGCCTGCGGTCATCTCGCGGCCCTCGCTTAGCGCCCAGACTTCTTTTCCGGTCTCAGGGAGTACCTTTTCCAGCAGGGCGCGTACCTCGCCCATACCGCATAGTATGCCATCGCGGTCAGGGCTAAACTCCAGCGTTACGCCCGGGCTGACGTTCTCACTTCGAAGAATCGTCTGCGTCCTCTGGGACTGCACATCGCTGCGGTCGCCAATGAGAACTGAAGGGGGGACATCGAATTCGGGAGTGGTCATAAGGTTTCTTTGTTACCATCCGGTAATGAGGATTGCCGATTGGTCGGCTCAGATGTGACTATTGCTGAGAATTCAGCAGGCGGGCACCCAGAATTTTCTCCATGTGCTGCAACGCGTTGGCGTGCGCCTGCGGGTCGAAGGACGCGACGCAGTCGGTGGGAACATCCACCGCATAGTCGCGGTTGCGCGCGTCCGCCACCGTATGCATCACACAGATGTCCGTGCAGACGCCGCAGACGATGATTCGCTCCGGCTGAAGGTCAGCGAGCATGCCTTCCAGGTTGGTTTCGAAGAACGCGCTGTATCGTCTCTTGGGCAGATGAACCCCATCATAACCGCGCAGTTCGGATATCAGCTCAGGCTCTTCCGTGCCGCGAACGCAGTGGACCGGAAACATCTGGAACTCCAGGTCATCGGGATCATGCGTGTCGCAGATGAAAATGACGCTTCCACCCGCAGACTGCTCGGCCTCGATTATACGCTGCACATTGGGGATTATCTCTCTCGCGGCATCCCCGCAATACAGGTTATGTCCGTCCTCCATGAAGCCAACTACCATATCGGTTACGAGGACTACATTTGCCATTTGCTGCCTCTATCAAGCAGTATTTTGCGTTTAAGAACATCTTAATTGAGAGATGGTGCAATCGCAATAGCGTTGTCCGCCGGGTATATGCACGACATCGTGCTAGTAAATGGCAGATAGCCGTCCTTACCTTTACGTCGTACTCCAATTTAATGTATTATGGACATGATATGCGTGTCCTTAGCGGACACGACAGTTCGCTAATGCAGGCGGCACGATCGCCTGTGAATCGGTTGGTACGGAGGAGCGATGAGTCCCCGGTTGATGCGGAACAGCTTCATTTATCTGCTCATAACAGTAGCTGTGCTCGCCATTTTCTTCACACTGTTCTCTGACGCGCTAGGCGGGTCGCAAGAGATACCGGTCAGCGAGGTCATCTCGCGCTCTGTGCGAGGCGAAATCGAGCGAATCGAAGTGCGGGGCGACCGTCTCGCCGTTTTCACAACATCTGGCGAAAGCTACTCTTCACGCAAGGAGCAGGGCGCGAGCATGCACGAGATGCTCATCGCGTCCGGCGTTGACCCTGCGACCTCTCCTGTCAGGGTGGATGTCAAAGGCACAGGCGGCCTTAGCAGTCTTTTCGGAATCCTGATCAATTTCCTGCCGCTCATTTTCTTTGGTGCGATCCTGCTGTTCATGATGCGCCAGGCGCAGGGCAATAGTAATCAGACCTTCAGCTTCGGCAAGAGCCGAGCCCGCATGTTCGTGGGCAACAGCCCTGCCGTCAGTTTCGAGGATGTCGCAGGCGTCGAAGAAGCGAAGGAAGAGTTGCAGGAAGTCGTTGAGTTCCTGAAAGTGCCTGAGCGCTTCGTCAGCCTCGGCGCGAAGATACCAAAGGGCGTGCTTCTGATCGGGCCTCCGGGCACGGGTAAGACGCTGCTCGCTCGCGCTGTTGCGGGCGAGGCGGGCGTGCCCTTCCTGTCCATAAGCGGTTCGGAGTTCGTAGAGATGTTCGTTGGCGTGGGCGCGAGCCGCGTGCGCGACCTCTTCGAGCAGGCAAAGCGCAATGCTCCCTGCATAGTCTTCGTGGACGAGATAGACGCCGTAGGAAGGCATCGCGGCGCAGGGTTGGGCGGCGGACATGACGAGCGCGAGCAGACCCTGAACCAGATTCTCGTTGAGATGGACGGATTCGATGTGAATACGAACATCATCATCGTGGCTGCCACAAACCGACCGGACATTCTCGATCCTGCCCTATTGCGCCCCGGTCGCTTCGACCGTCGTGTCGTTCTCGACAACCCCGATGTGCGCGGGCGTGAACAGATTCTGAAGGTCCACTCCAAGGGCAAGCCCCTCTCCGAAGACATCGACATGGAGCGCATTGCCAAGCAGACGATGGGATTCAGTGGCGCCGACCTCGCCAATCTCGTCAACGAGTCTGCAATACTGGCAGCCCGACGCAGCAAGGTGACCATAACACACGATGAGTTCGCGGAGTCCATTGACCGTGTGATCGCGGGCCCCGCCCGCAAGAGCCGCGTCGTCAACGAGCGCGAAAAGGAAATCACCGCATACCACGAAGCGGGGCACGCTCTCGTGGGTTACATGCTTCCCAAGGCGGATATGCCTTTTAAGGTAACCATCGTAGCCAGGGGTATGTCCGGCGGGCACACCCGGTATTTGCCTGACGAAGACCGCAACCTGTGGACGAAGGGGCAATTCGAGGACATGATGGCTGCTGCTATGGGTGGGCGCGTCGCTGAGGAGCTTATATTCGAGGACGTTACAACGGGCGCCAGCAACGACCTTGAGCAGGCGACAAATATCGCCCGGACGATGGTCACGCGCTATGGCATGAGCAGCAAGCTCGGCCCGCGCACATTCGGCAAGCGCGAGGAGCTCGTCTTCCTCGGCAGAGAGATCTCCGAGCAGCGCGACTACAGCGACAAGATTGCAGAGGACATCGACGCTGAGGTGTTCGGCTTAGTAGATAACGCCTACTCGAAAGCCACCAGGGTCATCACGGACAACAAGGAACGGCTCTCGCAACTTGCCCAATATCTCATCGCTAACGAAACCGCCGAATTCGACGAACTGAGAGATATACTCGATCCTGAGGCGGACAGCGCTACGCCTCCTGAACCCGCTCCGGCCCCCGCATAATCGCGGATCGGCGCACCTGAACTGACGCAAACGAAGAGGCGGCTCAAATATGAGTCGCCTCTTCGTTTTTCTTTTATCAGAGTCATGGGGACCTAGCGCATTGGAGGTGCGCTGAAGGTGCTTCAAAGCCTGCGGGCGTTGAAGTTATCCGTGATCGCCTCTCCCGCCCGAATGCTTGCCTCTTCGATAAAGTTAGCCAGGTACGCGATGCGTTCCTCGTCAACCTCTTCGCCTGCGTCCCTGTTCGCCCGCAGTTGCGACAGCTCCTCCTTTGCCTGAGCGATCTTGTCGGTGATGCTCAACGCCTCAAGCTCCGCCTCCGCCTGACTGCGGATTGCCGAAAGGTGCTTGCGCTGCGACTCCACGCTGTCTAGCCGTTCCTGTATCTCACCCATCATGTTCAGGGTGACTTCTAGCGGGTTTCCGCCCTGAATGGCGTAGCGCGGCGCGCGCTCAAGTTGTCGCCGGAACTGGCGCGACAGAGCTTCTAGTTCATCGTCCTTAGCGCGTACCGATGCCAAGAGCAGCCGTAAGGTCGAAATCGCCTGCTGCATCTGCGGCATCTGAGGTATTTGCGGCATCTCTGGCGTTGTCATACTTCAGCCTAAGAATGAATGCACGAATCTGAAATGAGAGTTGAGGCAGAATTCACCCTGTACGGACCATCACCCCATACGCAGTGGACATCGTTTAACATCCGCTATCGGCTAGAGAACCTGCTTGATGGCGTCCAGTACTTCGTGAATCTCCTGCTCAGTGGTATAGCCCAGATGTCCGATGCGGAATATCTTGCCACCCAGCGATCCCTGTCCGCCCGTGAGTATGACGCCATGCTCGTCCCGGAGTGTCCCAACCAGCTTTCCACCGTCAACGCCCTCAGGTACATTCACTGCGGTCACGGTGTCCGAAGCGACGCTTTCGTCCGGGAAGAGGGTCAACCCGATCTTCTTTACACCGTCGCGGGTCAGCTGGCCTATCGTTGCGTGTCGCTCGTATATGCTGCCCATCCCCTCGGCAAGGATTCGCTTCAGAGCGACATCAAGGGCGAACATAATGGAAATTGCAGGCGTGTAGGGCGGCTGGCCGATTTCGTAGTAGCGCTTGTACATCGCCATGTCGAAGTAGTAGCGGGGCATCTTCGCCTCGGCGTGAGCCTCCCAGGCTCGCTCGCTGAAGCTAATAAATGCCAGTCCGGGCGGCAGCATCCACCCCTTCTGTGACGCCGTTGCCACCACATCGCAGTCCCACGCGTCCGTGCTGATGGGAATGGAGCACACGCTGCTGATGCCATCCACGAGAAGCAGCTTGTCGAACTCGCCCTTAACGACCGCGGCGATCGCCCGAAGGTCATTCGTAACGCCCGTGGAGGTCTCATTGTGAGTGACGAGCACGGCTTTCACATCGGGGTTGTCGTTGAGCGTGTCCCTGATCTTGTCCGGGTCCGCCGCGATGCCATATTCGAAGTCAAGGCTGATGACTTCGGCACCAAATAGCTCGGCAATCTCGCCGAATCGTTCCCCGAACACGCCGACACAGACATTAACGACCTTGTCACCGGGGGACAGCGTGTTGACTATCGCCGCCTCCATCGCCCCCGTACCTGAGGAGGTCATGATGTAGAGGTCATTCTTCGTCTCGAATACCTGCTTCACTCCCTCGGTGGTTCGAAACAGCAGGTCCTTGTACTCGGGACCTCTGTGATTGATCATCTGCCAGGACATCGACTCGAGGATGTCATCAGGCACAGGTATGGGACCAGGGGTTCGCAGGTTCACTTCGCCATTGCCTCCGTGTTCACAGTATTTATCAGGGCTTTACCCAATTCGGCTCATTATTCAGGCGCGCATATCAAATTATTCGGCGTTCGGCACTGCGTCCGAGTGCTGAAAATATATGACCGCACAACAGATAATTCTACCACATCGGCATGATATAGGCTAAAATATAGCCTGCGTTTTTGCCGTTTAGATTATATAATGCTCGGCACAACTGTCTGGCCAACTAATCATCCACATGCTTGGATCGCTGGTCCTTGCAACTTCCAGAACACATTTGATCAGGAACCTTTTAATGCCAACCGTTCCAACAGCCGTGCATCGCAAGTGCCTGAAGTTCCTATCCGCTAATGCCACCAAGTGGGTTTGCGCGCTAGGTTTGCTGGCAGCAGCGTCCGGCGCTCTAGCTACAACAGGCACCACCCAGGCCGCTCCTCCCTCTCAGTCCGGCGGACTGGAGGTGCGCATACAGCGCGTTACGCTGGTAAGCGACTTCGAAGACACCATAAGAAGCACCTTCGACCGCGGCGCGCGTATTGACGCCGTGCTTGAACTGAAGGACCTTAGGAATCCTGAAGACTTCGCCCGCGACGACCCCGACTACGATGCCACTTACACCTTGTCTTTCTTGATCAATAGCCTTAGAGCGGGCACAGTGCTTCGAGGCCGGGACGACCCGGCTAACCTGACAACAGTGATGCTGGAACCCGGCGAGGAAAGCACAGCCACCATTACCTGGAATGTGCCCTACGACTTTCCGGAAGGAGAGTATAATTTCCGCGTTGAAATCAGCACTGAGGACAACCCCAGCGGAGTGGAGCACTATCTTCAGAAGGAGTTCAGGATAACCTCCGGCTTGGACTATGTGTTGATTTCCAATAATCGGATTGACTTCGGCAACGTCAAAGACGAGGAGACGCCTCGCAGCGAACGCATACTTATTGCGCCAATAAACGGAAGGGCGGGTGACCTGAAATGGCGAGTTACCGATTGGCCTTCTGAATGGCTCGAACTTATAGAGCCGCCGATTGATCCATTGGATCCAACGCGCTCGGTGGAGGTCATTGACAATGACCACATATTGATATTTGAGGTCAGCGAAAAGGCACTTTTCGGCAATTACTCCGATGAGGATGTAGTCATAAGCGCGAATGCCGGTGAGTTTGTCGTCAATGTGAGCGCCAGAATTAACCGGCACGCCAGCGGTGAGATCGAGGCATTCAGCGTCACCCGTCCCAGGCGTGTAGATGCCGGCGAAACTATCAACATTCGCTATCGCATCGACAACAATGGGCGCACCGATGTCCTTTACCGCGTGACATTTATCGTTGTCAGTCCGTCTAATGCCGTCATTTACGACAGCAGCACAACAGGAGAAGATCAGATCATCGAAGTCCCGGACGGGGACACATCGGGGAATCTGGATTTCCCGTGGCACGTGCCATTCGGCGCGCTCAAAGGTCGCTACAGTGTCGGCGTCGAGCTGCGCAACGCGCACGAATTTTCGTCGTCTCCGTTTGATTCTATCGACCCGTCGGACTCCGACGCAGCGTACTTCGATGTGCTCGAAGGCGCCAAGATCAAGGTAACTCCAACTGAATGGCAGTTCGGTTCTGTCCTCGAACAGTCTTCTCAGCAGCAAGAGGCGACTTTCGCAGTTACCAATACTGGCAGGCCTCCTTTCCAATGGGAGGTCAAAGCCATACCGGCATGGACTGAACTCGTAAGGCCGCTTGGGAAGGAGACGGGAGACGGCGGAGTGACACTGCGTCTCAAGGATGATATTCCAGCGGGCAGTCACACAGCTGTCTTGATAATCGATTCCAATGGCGGCGAGGCCGTAGTGGATCTGGCGGTCAATATTCGGTCTGGGCCGAGGCGTTCTCCCACGCCAACTCCGACCGCAACACCTGAGGCAACAAGCACGCCAATGCCTACAGCTACGGCGGGACCTACGGACACGCCAGTGCCCACGGAAACGCCAGTACCGCCTACAAACACGCCTGTGCCAGCTACCGCCGAGCCGGAATCTACCGCAACCCATACGCCGGAGCCTACAGCGACTCCTGCGCCTACGGATACGCCCGTGCCGCCGACAGACACGCCCATGCCAGCTACCGCTGAGCCGGAACCTGCCGCAACCCATACGCCGGAACCTACAGCGACTCCTGCGCCCACGGACACGCCCGTGCCGCCGACTGAGACACCTGAACCTACGGCGACCATCACTCCCTTACCTACAAACACGCCTGAGCCCACTGCAACGCACACGGCTGTTCCGCCTACACACACCGCGGTACCGCCGTCAGCGACGCCCACGCCCGAACCGGCAGCCACGGATACGCCGACTGCGGAGGCACCGCCGAGCGACACGCCTGCGCCTCCTCCGCCAACTGCGATACAGCCGGACACGAGTGATACACCGCCCGGCGGAGCGTGCAGTGAGTCGCCTGTGCCAGTGTCGCCGCTGACCGGAGCTACGAACTTAGCGCTGCTACTCCTGCCTATCGCCTTCGCTGGCGGCGCTCGCTGGCGGGCACGTCAAAGGCGGAATGTAGATCAGCAGAGGATTCGGGACGCCTCAGATGTCGGCTGAAACCTCAATCCGCTGACATTTGATTATCTCGCGAGTGTGTTAATATACCGCCATGCGTTACGACTCAATCGTCATAGGTGGAGGGTCTGCGGGCGCGGTGGTCGCTGCCCGACTGTCCGAGGATCCGGCGCGGTCCGTGCTGTTGCTCGAAGCAGGTAGCGACTATCCTGCCTTCGACAATATGCCCGACGACATCAAACTAGGTCTGGGCACCGGCGCGGATTTTTTCAACATCGAAGACCGCCACAACTGGCTCTTCAGCGGGAAGGCGACAGACACTGCCCCGCCGATGGATGTGCCGCGCGGCAAGGTAATGGGCGGCACCAGCGCGATCAATGGGCAGGTCTTCCTGCGCGCCATCCCGGACGACTTCGACCACTGGGTCTCGATGGGCAATGACGAGTGGCACTACGAGGACGTGCTGCCCTACTTTCGCAAGCTCGAAACCGACATGGACTACCAGGACGACTTTCACGGCAGCGATGGCCCCATAATCGCCAAGCGCCACAGGCTTGAAGACCTGCTGACTGACCAGATTGCGTTTTACAACGCCTGCCTCGATGCGGGGTTTCCCGCCAATCCAGACCACAACCATCCAGACGCAACAGGCGTCGGACCGTATGCTCTCAATAATCCCAACGGCATCCGCTGGAGTACTGCGCTCGGCTACATCAATCCTGTGCGGCATCGCCTCAACCTGACAATTCGCCCTAACTGCGCCGTGCAGCGAATTCTATTATCGCCGGACGGCACGCGCGCTACGGGCGTCGAGGTCGAGAGCGGCGGCGAGCGGTTCACCGTCGAGGCGGATGAGATTGTGCTCAGCGCAGGCGCGGTCGGATCGCCTCACCTGCTGATGCTTTCAGGCATCGGCGACACCGAGCAGCTTGAAGCGGCAGGCATCTCAGTGGCCCATCATCTCGCGGGCGTGGGCAAGAACCTGCGCGATCATCCAGCCGTGCATGTGCGCTGGCGCTGCAATCCAGAATTCCCCATCCCACCGGACGGCGTAGGCGCGCAGAAGGTCGCCCTGCGGTACACGGCCGAAGGCTCACAACTGCGAAACGATATGATCAAGATAATGCGCTTCAATTCGGAGGAGCGCCTGCTCATTATGTCTGTCGGCATCTATCTGGCTGCATCATCCGGCGAAATGCGTGTCGTGTCGGCCGACCCAAACACCCAACCCGCACTTGAGTATAACTACCTCAGCGACCCGTTCGACATAGAGCGGCTTCGCATGGGAGTACGTCTGGCTAACAGGCTTTCCGAGCACCCGGAACTCGCACAGATCATTGACGAGTTGCACGAACCAACACCCAACCAGCTTGATTCGGACGACGCACTCGATGAGTGGATCCGGCGTGAAGTCTCCACGATGCACCACATTTCCTGCACCTGCAAGATGGGGCCAGAGTCCGATCCACTTGCGGTCGTTGATCAGCATGGCCGTGTTCACGGCGTAGAAGGTCTTCGCATCGCGGATGCTTCCATAATGCCTGACTGCCCGCGCGCCAATACCAATGTGACCACGATCATGATTGGCGAGCGTGTTGCCGACTTTATCAAGTCCGGCGAATAGAAGTCGCCGCATATATGCTCCAGCACTTCAAGCACCTGTACTCTGACGCTATCCGCGCCGAGGCATTTCGTCGCTTCGGGTTCACTCCCGTCTCGCTGGAAATCCTGCCCGACGCCAGCCACAGCTACGTGTACGACTGCTCGCGTGACGGCATACCTTACATCCTCAAGATTACTCATACGATCCACCGACAGCCGCACAACATACTGGGCGAGCTAGAGTTCATCAACTTCCTTGCGGATGGCGGAGTAACAGTGCCCCGTGCCATCCCGTCTGTCGGTGGCAACCTTGTGGAGACCGTTCCGGCTGAGGATGGGGAGTTCCTCGTAGTCGCCTACGAGAAAGCGGAGGGTGCGCTGGTGGACTGGCGCAACTGGACGCCTCGAATGTTCGAGCAATGGGGCGCGATCATCGGCAGCATGCACGCGCTCACAAAGGACTACGAGCCGTCAGTGGAAGGCATCCGTCGCCGATTCTGGTACGAGGACGCTGACTGGAACATGGACATCGAAGTGTATCGCGAGTATCCCGCGTTCAGAGAGAAAGCCCGCCACATCCGCGACTGGCTGCTCACGCTGCCGACGGACCGCGACTGCTTCGGTCTAATCCACTCCGACCTGCACCAGTGGAACTTCTTCTACAACGAAGGCAACATCCTGCCCTTCGATTTCGATAACACGCACTACGACTGGTTCATATCAGACTTCACCACCGTCATTGTCAATGTAGTCAACTGCCAGCAACACCACTACGGGCGCGGCGAATACGACCACTGGACGGCGGGCACACCTATGAAATCAGAGGAATTTCTCGACTACTTCTTCACGCCATTCATCGAGGGTTACAGGCAGCACAACCGGCTTGATCCCGTCTGGATGCACAATCTGCCCGCATTCCTCAACCGGCACTGGCTCACATTCCTGACAGACTCGCTGCGTGATCCGGAATTCGGTGACCTTTCTCCGGAGCGGCAGGCTGCCGGTTTTCCCTGGCGCACGCTTTCGCAGTCGTGGAACGAGGTGATGAACGATTACTGGAGCCGCTTCTCCTTCGATAAGTACGCCTGAGTTTTCGCGCCAACTCCAGTATCAATATGCGCTAGAATAGAACTATACTGGACAGGCGCAATTTCGAGGCTATAATTCCTGAAACTCTTGGGAAGGCTCGCGGGTGAAATATGGTATCAGAAGCTAGATACCCTGCCATTTCTGACTACGGTCTCATCGGCGACATGCATTCGTGCGCGCTGGTATCAACCGCCGGTTCCGTGGACTGGTGTTGCTTCCCGCGCTTCGACAGCGACGCTATCTTCGGCAGGCTGCTGGACTGGGAGCGAGGTGGCTACTTCAAGATTGCGCCGCGCAACGCACACCTGGTCAAGCGCAGCTACATTCCTGGCACCAATGTGCTCCAGACCACATTCACCACGGTGAACGGTCGCGCCCGCCTGACGGATTTCATGCCGGTTCACCACGACGAGGATGCGCCTATCGAACCGTACAAGATAGGTGAGTCGCACCAGATTATGCGCATCATCGAGTGTATCGAGGGCAGAATCGACATGACGCTGGAATGCCACCCACGCTTTGAGTATGGCGGCGTCGTCCCCCATGTTCACCTGGAGCGCTCCAACATCGGATTCGCTCATGGAGGCTCAGGCGCAATTTCGCTGTACTGCTCGGCGCCGCTGCGCATGGTCGAAGGCGGCTTCCGCTCCGAAGGCACGCTGCGGCAGGGGCAGAAGGCGTTTGCCATTGTGACATACGAGACTCGATTCTCCTACGACGCGAGATTACTTAACAGCCGGGAGATTGAGAAGAGCCTTGCGGAAGCTACCACTTACTGGCAGAAATGGAGCGACATCTGCACCTACGATGGGCCGTACAGGGAGCAGGTTCTACGCAGCGCGCTCACGCTCAAGGCGCTCACCTATGCGCCGTCCGGCGGCATGGTCGCCGCGCCGACGACATCACTCCCGGAGAACATCGGAGGCGAGCGCAACTGGGACTACCGCTATACATGGATTCGGGACGCCTCCTTCGCAATCTACGGGCTGCACATTCTTGGCTATCAGAATGAGGCTAAGGCGTTCAGAAACTGGATAGAGTGGGCAACGGTTGGACGAGCGCGCGACGTGCATATTATGTACGGACTTGGCGGAGAACGAAGGCTCACCGAGGTCGTGCTTCCCGAACTCTCGGGCTACCGTGACTCAACTCCGGTGCGAATAGGAAATGGCGCATATTCGCAGTTCCAGTTGGACGCCTACGGCGAATTGATGGACTCGGCGCACCTGTACCGACGCTTCATTGGACCAATCGACGAAGAATACTGGTCATACCTGCAACGAGTCGTAACCTACGTGCTCGAAAACTGGAACGAGCCGGACGAAGGCGTATGGGAGGCGCGATCGGGACGTCAGCATAATGTATTCTCCAAGGCATGGTGCTGGGTCGCGCTCGACCGCGCCATCAAGATGGTGACTGCACTAGACCTGGAGGGCGACGTCGAACTCTGGAAGAAGGCGCGCACCGAGATACGCGAGCAAATACTGACGCAAGGCTTCAACGAGGAGCGCGGCGTCTTCGTGCAGGCTTACGGCAGCGACATTCTCGACGCCTCCAACTTGATGCTGCCGCTGATCGGCTTCATCAAGGCGGACGACCCGCGCATGCTCGCCACCATTCGAGCCACTCAGGCCGAACTTACATCGGAACAGGGCTTCGTATATCGGTATCGGGGCTTCGACGATGGGTTGTCCGGGGACGAGGGCACATTTAACATCTGCTCGTTCTGGCTGTGCGACAACCTCATCATGCTTGGCGAACTTGACGAGGCTACCGAGCTATTCGACCGGTTACTGGAGCATACCAGCGACCTCGGTCTGATGAGCGAGGAGATAGAGCCTCACACGGGAGAGATGCTGGGCAACTTCCCGCAGGCGTTCTCGCACCTGTCCATTATCAACACCGCGGTGCAGTTGCAGCGCGCAAGGCGGCGGCTCGCCCGCAGCGCGGCGAAGTAGCACACTCATCCCATCCGGTCAGGCTAGAGGATAAGGGTCACCACGCCAGAGACGATCAGGCTGAATGCCCACAGCCTGTCGAGGTTGAACCATGCGCGGCGCAGAATCGCAAGGCCGACCTTCTCGAACACCAGCACGGCCGTAACCGCCATCACGGAGAACATTGCCAGCGTATGAATTGCCACTGCCGTCAACTGCCACACGAGCGTGGCAATGCTCGGCGGCGCGCCAATGCCCATGAAGTCAACATGCTGAAGTTCGCGCAAATCGATACCATCTGCGGTGACACCCAACAGTGGCAAGGTGAAAAGTATGGGCACTAGCATCAGTCCCGCGCCGTGCGCCGATGACATGAGGAACGACCACGCGGTAAGCGCTCGAAAGCCCACACGCATCCTGACCCAGCGGGGATGGGAGAGCGGGCGCATCAGCTTGAACACGCCAAGCCCTATTACAATTGCAGCGCCTATAATCTTGAGCGCCGTCAGCGGCACGATGACGCGGGCGAACAGGACAACTACCACAATAGCCGCCACCGATGCCGTATGCCCCAGCACAATCGGAGTGAAGGCGGCATAGACGGCGCGGCGGTTTTGCTCCTGCAAGCCCAGCGTCACGGCGAACAGCCAGCCCATCGCCGGATTGATACCGTGATACGCGCCGAACCCCGCAAGAGCCAGCCAGGGAACGAACTCTCTCACCTCCAAGGCTGCCTCCCCTTAAAGCTGCACAGAGCGACAATCTGCTCAGAGTCAAGAAAAGCGGGAGTCATCCGAAGACGGCTCCCGCTTTGCTTACTGAGTTTCGTTGCCCGCTAGTCCGGGTAGCAGAATGTGTCGGAAGACGAGTCTCCGCCCTGCAGCCTTATCTGGTGTACGCGTTCTTCGCCGAACTCCATGAAGAAGTCCTCGTCAAGTGACATGCCGCCTTCGGGAGAGGCGTTCACCTTGACCGCCCAGCCATTTACGCCTTCGGGGTAGAACTGATTGTCCCACGCAACATAAAGCGAGTTCGTGATGTAGATTCGCTGCCCGTCCCGGCTGACCTCTACCATCTGTGGACCGCCGTTAAGCTCACCCTTCGCCTTTGGGTGGCCCGCCTTGCGAATTATGCCACCAACCTGCACAGTGTCTTTCAGCACAGGATTGAACGGGTCCGACACGTCATACTGTCGGAATTCGCCCGTCGCCCAGCAGGATACATAGAGGAACTTGTCGTCAAGCGACAGGTTGATGTCAGTGACAACCGGCGGCACAGCGCCGAAGCCCTGGAGCAGCGGCGGCAGGTCCTCGGGGTCGGCGGGCTCCGCCGGAATCTCGATGACCTTCTTTGCCTTCCAGTCGTCGCCTTCCTCGTACCACAGCCAGATGGAGCCTGAAAGGTTCTCAACATTGGTTACAACGCCTGCGAAACCGTACTTCTTGCGCGGGTCTCGCGCCTGGCGCAGCTCAAGGACCATCTGGTTGTCATCGCCCAGATCGATAGTTTGCTTCAGCTTGCGGGAGTCAACGTCCCAAACATGAAGCTGGTGGCCGTACTTTCTGCCGAGCAACAGTTCCGGCACCACACCCGACTCAACCATGTCCGGCGTGCCCCACTCACTCGTGACCATCGTATCGTAAAGCAGATGCCATACGAAGTCGTAGGAGAGGTGCTGCTCGCCGCGGTCCGCCTCCCAGGCACCCTTGACTTCAAAGGTCTCCTGGTCGAGGCTGAAGACGCCGCCGGGGCCGCCACCATCCGGTGTGCCCAGTGCGTTGATGTATATGGCGTCCGGCCCGCAGTGAACCGTGTGCGGTCTGCTGTAGCCAGCCTTTTCAGCGAGTTCATCCGCTTCGATAATCCTCTTGATAGTCGGGTTGCGCGGATCCGGCTTGGTGTCTATTACGTAGATTCGTGAGGAGCGCAGACCGCAAAACAGCAGGTAGCGGCGTTCCACATGGGGGTGCGGCATATTCGGGCAGAGCGACGCGCTGCACGCGTTCCAGCCGAAGTGGTGCAACTCATCCCCAACATTGGGCAATTCCAGCCGTCCCACAAGTTCGCCATAGGTATCGGAGTCAGGGAACACGTCCATGACTCCTACCGAGTCCGGTTTACCAGACCCTTCGGGGCTGACCATTGCAACATACGCAAGTTCCTCTTGCGGTGCGTCCATAGCCATCTTTGGAGATGGATAAAATGTCGGGTCCGGCGTCCATGTAACCAATATCATTCCTCCTCAAATTTCGGCCCATTCACGAGTCCTTCCAGGGCGTAGTCGGGCCCATTATGTCTCTCTATAATCCCGTTCCTAATGTCGCTCCAGACGGAACTGCGCTACTGCGAGAACTCGGAATCTCCAATTCACACGGCAGCGTCTTCAAATAGACACGCAAGTCGGTATTTTACCTCAACAATTGGTGCGTTTGTCAATTGTCTATTCGCCGTAATATTAATTCCATATTGGGAATAGTACAAATTAATATCTCGGCAAGCAGGAATTATACACCCATAGCATAAACTAGCGCAATATCTGACATAACTTTGGCATAATGCCAGATTCGTGCTATTCCTGGCTCGCTGATTCGGTAACGCCCTCAGAAACTTGCTGCGTTTCAGCAGTTTGTGACTCCTCCACTGACTCAGTTTCTACTGACGCATCTGTACCTTCGCTCCGCCAGACACCCAGGAAATACAGCAGCACCTCACGCGAGGCGGCAGCAAGCGGGGGACCGAGGATCATGCCCCAAAGACCGGCAACCTCGCTGCCCACGATGAGCGCCGCCAGCACCATCACGGGATGGAGGTTGAGGGACTCGCTCTGAATACGAGGCACAAGGAGGGAATTTTCCAGGAGCTGCACTCCAAGGTATAGCAGCGCGACCCAGACGAACTTTTCAGGAGCGGTGGCGAGCACCACCAGTAAGCCCGGAATCGCGCCGAGCCAGGGGCCTATGACCGGAATGAGTTCGGTAATTCCGGCGACAAGTCCAAGGACCGGTGCGAAGGGAACGCCCAGAAACCACAGCCCAAAGAACACCATCGTGCCGACCATCACGCCGAGTAACAGTTGACCGCGAATGTAGGCGCTGAAAACGCCATTCAGGAGGCTGAGGACGTTGCGGGTATGCTCACGGGGCTGCGGTGAAAGCGTGTTCAGCATCCCTTCGATTATCTTCCCTCTATCCTTCAGGATGTAGAAGAGAATCAGAGGCACCATCGCCAAGCCGAGAAGTAGCGACATCGTCTGCGAGATGACGCCGTAGGTACGCACAGCGAATACCTGCGCCGCCCCGACTATTTGCCTACCCAGGTCCTGCGCCGCGTCGTGAATTAATACGACAACTTCTTCCGGCAAGCGGGCGACCAGTTGAGCATCCACGTCCTGAATCGTGGCGCGGGAAGCCTCTATGAGTTGAGGAAGTTCCCTGATAAAGGCGCGGATCTCGTGGATCAGGATCGTCACGCCTGCCACCAGGGCAACGATCGCAACGATTGCGGAGATTATGAAAATCAGCGCGATGATAAGCACGCGCTTGAGTTCACGTCGGGAGGACATCCAAGGGATACGCCGTTCGAGCCAGGTGACGAATGGGTCAAGAATGTAAGCCAGCGCGCCACCGACTACGAAAGGAAGCAGAGCGCCCCTTAGCTGGTACAGAAGGACGGCTATAACCAGCGCGCCTAAGACCAGCCAGACCAACCGGCTTATTTTGAAGGATGAAGGTGCCACTAGAGTGTGCAGGCCGACGATTGCCTGCCGGCTCTGTCCGATTCGGAGAAGCTACTCCTCGGGATGAATGACTACTTTACGCCTGTCTCCATGGCCGTCGCTCTCAGTGACCACGCCATCGTAGTCTGCAAGCGCCATGTGGACCTGTCGGCGCTCATTCGGAGGCATCGGCTCCAGGGGTATGGACCTGCCGCGCTGGGCTACACGGTGCGCCACACGACGCGCCAGGTTTGCTACGGAGTCGTAACGCCGCTGCTGGTATCCCTCGACATCAACCATTAGGTTGGTGCGCTCACCCATCCTGCGGCTTACGAGGAAGCTGACAATGAACTGCAGGGCGCGGAGGGTTTCGCCCCGAGTGCCGATGAGCAGACCGGAATCGTCGCCTTCAATCTCGAACACGGGGCCTTCCTCATCGCCGGTGTAAGGCTCCCTGAGGTACACGTCCGCGACCACGCCCATTTGGCCAAGAAGGGTGCTCAGCACATCATAGCCGACACTGACGACCTCCGGAGTTTCTTCCTCTTCTTCCTCATAGTCGTCATCGTCATCGTCGTCCAGATCGTCTCCGAATGCGGCAAATTCCGCCAGAGCATCGGGTATCTCGGCGTCATCCTCGGATTCAGCTACATCCGCAGGGGCGTCAGCCGACTCCAAGAGGGTCACTCGGACAACCGCCGGCTCGCTGCCAATGCCGAGCAGACCTCCCCTGCCCTCGCTAACGACGTCTATTTGCACCTCGTCGCGACCTGCGTCTAGCTGGCCTAGCGCGGTTTCGATTGCCTCTTCGGGTGTTTTTCCCGTTGTTTCTATCGTCCGCATCGGTCGTTGTCTCCTCTGACTCGGAAGTCGCCGTTGCGCCGCTGGACGCAGACGCGCCCGCTACGGCAGGCACAGGCTCTTCGCGCTTGAACTTAAGCATATCTATGAGCGGGGTCCACCCCGTTACGAATCCCTGTATTATCATTCCCACGATGTTGGACACAACCCAGTACAGTGCAAGCCCGCTCGGGAAGGTCGTGGTGAAAAAGCCGAACATTATCGGCATCATCCAGAGCATCATGCGGCTGGTCTGCGCCTGGCGTGGGTCTGCCGAGGGCATGGTTGTGGTTTTCTGCATCAGGAACATGGATACGCCAACGAGGACGGGCATCACGGGGAGCGAATCCGGCTGTGCAAGATCCAGCCACAGGAAGGTGTTGTTTATCGGTATGACATCGTTCACACCGGGCAGCCAAGGATAAAGTCGGGACGATAGTCCCACTAGCCGCTCGGGCGTTGACGGCAAGGTCTGAATGACCGCCTGGAACAGGCCAATCCAGATGGGGAACTGAATGAAGAGGGGACCGAGGCAGCCAATCGGGTTAACGCCGTTAGTTTTGTAAATCTCCATTGTGGAGCGGGAAAGCTGCTGCCGGTCGTCCTTGTATTTTTCCTGTAGCGCCTTGAGTTGCGGCTGAAGTTGCGTCATCTTCAGCATCTGGCGGCTCTGGCGGACCGTGAGCGGAATTAGCACGATACGCACAATGAGCGTGAAGGCGATGATGGCAATGCCGAAATTAAGGAATGAGAAACTATAAAGCAGAACCAGGCAATTTATCATCGGTTCGATGATCGCCATGTTCCAAATGTCTATGAAAATCTGAAGAAATTGCATCTGTTATCAGCCGGCTCCCCGCCTAGCAGTCTTCGACCCTGCCTCTAAGAACCGGGTCGTCCTCGTCCGGCTTGTGTACCCACTCCTCGTCCGGGTTGCCATTGGTCTTGATCCGCAGCGCGCGAATTGTCTTGTCCTTACCACTAAAGAATATGACGTCCTCCTGCACCGCAAGCATCGATCGAATCTCGGTCCGCATGTTGCAGGAGTCGACGGGATTGCCGTCGCTGATTCGTACGATATGGAGACTGCCGTCGTCGGAGCCTACCGCTATCATATCAAATATGACGGTGGGAGAACCGACGATTGGCCCCTCCGTCGTCAGAGACCATCGCAGATCGCCGGTACGCTTGTCGAGAGCATACAGTTTGCCATCCAGAGACGGGGCATACACGGTGTCGCCGTGGACCAGGGGGCCGCCCCAGTACCAGCTGCCGGCGCCGTTGAACTTCCAGCGCAAGGTGCCGTCGGAAGCGTTCACAGCGTAGAATACGCCGTCGAATGAGCCGAAATAGACCGTGCCTGTGTCATATGCGGGCGTTGCGGCTATTGCGCCATTGGTTGAGTATTGCCAGAGCTTACTGCCGTCTTCAAGGCTCAAGGCGTACAGGTTCTTGTCCAGGGAGGTTACATATACGACGCCGTCAATCCCAATAGGCGAAGACCAGACCTTATTTCCGGTCTGGTAAGTCCAGCGTGGCGATACCGACCACCGCCCCTGGTCGTCTACCTCTTGGTCGAAGGCGTACACCTTGCCATTGTCGGCGCCGACCAATACCACATCGCCTATCAAAGTAGGCCCGCCCACGATCTGCGTATGCTCTTCTTTGCTTTCGTCCTTGAAAAGCGGCTCTGACCATTTTGTGTCCAGTCCAGGCGTGGTGAGAGAGTAAAGCACGCCATGGTAACCGCCGAAATAGAGGCTGCCATCGTGCAGGACCGGCACGCCATAAACGCCGAGAAGGTCCCTGTTATCCTCACCCCCAAGCTCAAAACGTCTGAGGGTAGAGCCGTCCCTTATACTCAGGGCGCGAAAGTCGCCTTCGCGCGTGCCGATGTACAAAGCTTCCTCGTCTGCAACTCCACCGGACCAGGCTTCGGGAGTAGCGATGCGACCTGCGCAGCCTACGAGCGCAAAGAGCAACAGGGGCAGCGCAATCAGTGATATTTTCTTGGTCATCTTTTATTTCTACTCATGCCTTCCGGCATATCCTGACGAATCAACTAATTTCGGTCGTCTGCAATCTCATTAGGGTACGGGATCATAACCGTTACTTCCGCCCGGTCTGCACCGAGCGAGGCGCTTGATGCCGAGCCAAACGCCTTTCACGACACCATATTTATCGATGCATTCATACGTATAGCGCGAGCAGGTGGGTTCGTGCCTGCACAGTCCGACAGAGAAGTATGGGGAAAGTGCTTGCTGGTAGAACCGAATAGCACCCAGTGCAACTGTTTGCATCATGGAGTTCCCGCCTCCTTCGGCACCGGGATGTAAATGAGCATCATAGCCCACATTAGAACTCCCCGTGCTCCGATGATGATGAACTCTTCGCCGTAAGCAGCTTTGCTCGTTGAAACAGCCGCTGCAGCGAGTGATTCAGGCGACGGTAGTCCGCATCGGCGGCGTCCTTGCGGGCAATCACAACGAAGTCCCAACCCGATTCTATTCGGGGCAGAAGCTCAAGGCGGGCGACCTCTCTGAGCCTGCGCTTGATACGGTTACGCACAACGGCATTGCCCAGCCTTTTGCTGACGGAGAAGCCGAAGCGGCAGTGAGGGTTATCTGTGCGTCTCGCAATGAGCACAAGCATCCTGTCCGCCCAACTCCTGCCCTCGCGCCGCGCCGCCGCGAAATCTCTCGATTTTCTCAAGCGATGTTGCTTCTGCATGCCGCTCACGCCGCGCCGCGCGTCCACATTATAGCCCCCTGCGAGGAGTATCAGGGCCGATCAACGCTCCACGGTGAGCTTATGACGTCCCCTGAACATCCGGCGCTTCAGCACGTTGCGCCCATTCTTGCTGCTCATGCGCGATCGAAAGCCATGCACTCGCATCCTTCGACGCTTCTTGGGTTGATAAGTTCTTTTTGGCATTCTTTTGCTGCTTCCAGACCTTCCGCTAGCCTGTGTGCTGCGGACGCGCACTTCTAAACACAGACAGCGGACTTGAAACAAATTTACGAAAGTCCAATAACCGATTATACTTATAGCCTAAAAGAAGGTCAATTGAAATTCTTCGCATGCCTGTCCATTCTAGCCTTGTCAGAGTGACTTTCCTTCCCTCTGTCAGATGACCGGCTCCTGCATTATTCGTGATGGTAAAACCAACGGGAACGAGGACGCAATGAACAAGTTGTGGATACTGCTCCTGTTGGCGGCGGTGCTGCCCGCTTGTACAACGGAACAGCCAACTGCCACGCCCATTCCCGCACCCAGCGCGCCTCCGGTTGCCGCTCCTACCGCCGCGCCGACAGTGGCAGCACCGACCGCGGTACTCCCGGCAACTGCTGCTGCCGTGCCTTCCTCTCCCGCGACACCCGCCCCAACTGTGATCTCTCCGCCTGTCGAACAGCCTGACATCCGCTGCGAAGCGCCTGAAAGCGCAATAGACGTGCCGGAGGAGATAGAAGAGGTCGTAGAGCAACAAGGCTTCGCCATGCATCCGACCCACCTGCCCTCCGGCTTTCGACTAGCCGGAGTGTCCAACGCCAACAACGAGGTCAGGCAGATATATCAGATGGACGGGAAGAATATCATTCTGGCATATCCAATAGAGTTCTCAGCCGACATCCTGTCTGATCCTCTTGGCTGGGAGCGACCGCAGGACGCCCTCAATAGTGTGCAAATCGGCGATCAGATGGCACACTTCATGATTGGCGGCTGGTCGGACGCGAGTATCATCGCGGGACCTGCGCTCAAGCCGGACAGGGCAGAGTGGGACTACGAAAAGTCGGTGGCGCTGTTCTTCATCTGCCGGGTGAGCGGTGGACGTGATCTGGGCATGGCGATACAGGCGTTGCCGGGGCCCATAGACTGGATTGACGCCGACGGAATCATCAGCATAGCGCATTCTCTGAAGCGCATACCCCGTACGCGGTAAAGAAAGACATGCGCCAAGACGACTATTTGGTTGATCCTCCTCTCGAATCTGACGCCGACAACGAGCCTGCCCCCAGTGCATCCGGCCGTATCAGCCCACTGCGCGTTGTCGCAATCGTGACTGTCGTAGCGGGAGTGCTTGCGCTGACCGCGCTGCTTGCGCTAGGTCTGGCAAACCGCTCACCTGTGACGGGCCGCAGCGGCGTTACACGCATAGACAAGCCTGCGCCGAACATCAGCATGCCGCTATATGGCGGTGGCGCTCTCACGCCTGCGGACTACGCGGACAGACCTGTGGTCGTGAACTTCTGGGCGTCCTGGTGCGGGCCGTGCAGACAGGAGGCGCCGGTATTCGAGCGGCTGTCGCAGGAGTACGGCGAGCGCGGCGTGATGTTCATCGGCATCAACATACAGGACGCGAATTCCGACGCAGAAGCATATCTCAGCGAGTTCGGCATCACCTATCCTAACGGGAATGACGAGGACGGCAGCATCTCGGTTGATTATGGTGTCATCGGTATTCCCGTTACATTCTTCCTCAACAGGGACGGCGTGGTGCAGCGACGCTGGGCCGGAGTGATGCGCGAGACGCAGCTGAGGCAGTGGATCGACGAACTGGTTCTGGGAACCGTGCCGACGGGTGAAACGCAGTGGGAGAATCCGGAGGGGTACGAGCCGCTGCGGTAGGTTCAATCCAACTATGTCAGTGGAATCTGTCAGGGCAAAGTGAGTGATGACCTGGTTTCGTCCTCACAGAAAGCGCGAATTTCCTCGTGACTATTGCGAAGCAGAGAAACTACACTCGTGGTCGGGGCATTGCCAAGGCTCAACCGAACGACCTTCGGTGGATGTCCTAATCGCTCGCTCAATTCCACAAAGTCAAAGTCCTTTGTCACGATTACTAGATTTTCAGACCTGGCATGCTCCCACACATTGATGTCGAGGTTTGAATCTAATCTGACGTCCTGCACGTGAAGGGAATCAGGGTATAGGTCTTTCAGGAGTTGCTTAAGGCGGTGGGACAGATTTTGATCGAACAAAAATCTCATGCCGATTGATGCGACTTTATCCTGTACTTAGGCGAGGCAACAAAGGCGAAGCAGGCACGTATGTCCTCGTCCGTTAATTCCGGAAAGTCGAGAAGAACGTCCTCCACAGACATGCCGCCGGCGAGGTATTCGAGCACATCGTATACGGTGATACGCATGCCTCTTATGCACGGCTGACCGCTACGCTTGCCAGGTTCCATTGTGATGATGCGCTTGTAGTCAACCGACATATTTCAGACCTTATGGAGCGGATGATGCATTTTACCATATCCGACTCTTATGAGAGCGCGCTCACTCAGACAATTTTCCCCGCGCCAACCGACGGTAGTGCGCGGCATCAGGGAAGTCCTGTTCGAGGCCGGCAAGCATGTCGAAGTCGGCAATTGCCCTGCGGTGGCTACCCTTGCGGTAGTGGGACATGCCGCGGTGGAAGTAGGCTGCGGGATAGTCTGACGGAGACGCCACCACATCTATCGCCTTGTCGAACAGGCGGATTGCGTCATCGTAGAGGCCGGTGTCGTAGTAGGCGACTCCGCTCTGCAAATAGACTTCGTGCATCTCATCCGTGTACAGGTGGATGAGTTGCGGGTCTATGAGCTTGCGCGCCTTGTCCATGTCGGCGACAGCGTTGTCGTAGTCTGACGCCTTGAGGCGATCAAGGCCACGCTCGTAGTGGAAGATGCCCTGCTCGTGGTCTTCCAGTTGCTGCGCTTCGCTTAGTTGCTGCCGAGCTTCTTCGGCACTTTCGGCCGCTACATCATCAAAGCCGATTTCCAGTGCCTGCGTAAAATCCTGACTTGCCTGTGAAATATTGCCAAGCCCGGCGTGGGCAAGTCCTCGCTTGTACAGCGCGAATGCATTGTCGGGGTTGATGGCGAGGGCAGCGTCGTAATCCGCTAGCGCCTTTTCATCCTCGCCTTTGAGGTAGTAGGCGCATCCCCGCCACATATACGCCTCATCTTCGTCGGGACTCAGCCGCGTAAAGGTATCGTAATCTGCTATAGCCTTGTCATAGTCGCCGTTTCTCAGGTATATCGTCCACATCGTGAGTGAGCCGAGCCACTCACCGTGCTCAAAAGCGGCGTCCTCCGGGGAAAGCAGTTCCAGTTTCAGGACGCCCCGATGGTCTGCTATAGCACGTTCGTAGTCCCCTCTTATGCCGCTGACAACCCCACGATAAAGGTATGCTCTGGCATCGTCGGGATCGAGAGCAATCGCCGCGTCGAAGTTGGCTACTGCATCATCGTAACGTCCCTCTTTTGCGGAAGTGATTCCGTTTTGTAAGAGGTTTTGCGCGTCGCTAGTTGTTTCTGTGACACCGTCGTCGTATTGCTGTTCAGCCTCTCCAGATTGCCCAGATGCAGGAAGCTCAGCACTCTTGTCAGCGTCATCTTCCGATGACATGCAGGACAGAATAAACGCCGCGACGACAAAGAGAGCTATTAGCGGCAGGCATTTTCCTAGTGGCATCAGAATGAGGCACCTTAGAACAGAAGACCCGCGCAATGCGGGTCTTCTTAGGTTACTTAGGTTGAACTCTGTGTCTACTCGGGGCGCGACTTTCGCGGCTCCATGTTGCTGTGGATGTCCAGCAGGACGGTGCGGCCCTCCGCGTTGTGGTTCTGCGCCTGTCGGATAGCGTCTGCGACCTGACCGGGATCTGTCACCGTGATGCCGACCGCGCCCATGCCTTCCGCTATCTTGGCGTAGTCGCCCGTCATCTCGGTTGTGCCGAACAGCTCGCGGGCTGTGGGGTAGCCGCCGGGGTATGTCGCCATACCACCGTTGTTGAGCACGACGGTGGTGATGGGCGCGCCCGCGCGAGCGGCAGTCTCTATGTCGAGGCCGGACATGCCGAATGCGCCGTCCCCCATGAAGTTCAGACAGAACTTGTCGGGGGCGGCGAGCTTTGCGCCAATCATCAGGGGTATGCCGTATCCGAGGTGCGTGGTCTTGCCCCAGCCGATGTAGCTGTGCGGCGTGGTAGCCGTGTAGAAGGGCATGATGGAGTCACGGGGCGCACCCGCGTCGTGCGTAACGACGCTGTTGTCGTGGTCGAGAACGCGCTCAAGCTCGCCGATGACTCGGTAGGTGCTGATCGGCGTCTCCTCGGAGTTGAGCAAGTCTGTCCAGCTTGCCATCCAGTTGTTGCGGATGGATGCTATCTCGGCTGCGACGCCGTTCTTGCCCTGACGCCCACTCTCGCCGAGCTGCGACTTGACCTCTTCGATGAGCGCCTGAAGTGTCAGCTTAGCGTCGCCAGGAACGCCGATGTCCACTGTGAAGTCCTTGTTGAGGTCCTCGATGCTCTCGGTGTTGTGAATCATGATCTTGCCGCCGGGGATCGACTGGCCATAACCGGTGATGGATAGGCTGGAGCCGACCGCAAAGAGGACATCGGACTCGTTGAGCCAGGTGCGCGCCTGCTGCGTGGTGGCGCCGCTGCCGGAGCCTAGCGAGAGAGGATGGCGCTCGTTGAAGCCGGACTTGCCCGGCATTGTGCAGTACACAGGTATCTCGGTGAGTTCGGCGAATTCGCGCAACTCTTCGGTTGCGCCGCCGAGCAGAACGCCCATGCCGGACCAGATCATCGGCTTGCGGGCGGCGAGGAGCGCCTTCACGGCATCCTTGATGTCGCCTGCCGATGGCTGCTGCGGGTGGCGCTTGGGGGGCTGGTAGTTGAGCGCCGACTCAGAGACTTCCATGGTGCTGACGTCGCCGGGTAGCTCGACTACGACGGGGCCGCCGCGACCATTGCGGAGGTTGTGGAATGCGCGGCGCATGGTGCTGCTGACCATGTCAGGCTGGAAAATGACTTCACTATACTTGGATACGGTTTCGTAAGTGCGCGCCGGCGAGAAGTTGGGGCGCACCTGCATCTGAGCGACGGGTGAGCCGCCGGGCAGATAAAGCATCGGGACATTATCCGCGAATGCCTGCGCCAGACCGCCCATGCTGTTCTCAGAACCTGGCCCGCCCTGCGTTATTACAACGCCGAATTTGTTGCGGTCGTTCAGGCGGCTATAACCGTCCGCCGCCATCAGTGCGCCGCGCTCCTGCCGGAACATTATTGTGCGTATGCCGACTTTTGCGACCTCTTCAATGAGGTTGTTCGACGGGAAGCAGGCGACCCATTCGACGCCTTCTTCCTTCAGTATTCGCGCGACGGCTTCCATCGAGTTCATAGGGTATTCCTCCGCTTGATTCGGGTTTGACTGTCAAGCAGGTAGGATACCTCATAGCAAGCGTGCGGGCAAGAAAGCTTCTGGCTTGCGACCGTCTAGCAACGGGCATCATCAGGACTGGCGACAAGCGCTTACGCACACATTTCTGGCTGGACAGGCTCAGGGCAAACGGTCCTAGGTGATGTGCTACACTGGGGCGCAAGTTGACAGAATGATTACGAGCACGCATTCGGAGGGGGATATGAACGGCAACGCGACCCTATCACAGACGACTAAATCTTACGGGCCTCTGGCGGGTGTGAAGGTGCTGGACTGGACGATGTGGCAGTTTGGGCCTGTGGCGGCGTCGATGCTGGGCGATATGGGGGCGGATGTCATCAAGCTGGAGGCGCTGGACGGCGATGTGGGAAGGGCTGTGTCCTCGCTCGAATCGGCGGAGGCGGGCATGCCGAATGGCCGCAACGCATACTTCGAGACCTGCAACCGCAACAAGCGAGGCATCGCGGTCAACCTGAAGACCGCGGAGGGCCGTGAAATAGTGCATAAGTTGGTGGCGGAGGCGGATGTCGTCATCGAGAATTTCCGCAACGGAGTGGCGGACCGGCTGTCAATGGACTACGAGACGCTGAAGGAGATCAACCCTAAGCTGATATACGCGTCGGCGTCCGGCTTCGGGACGAAGGGCCCCGACGCGATGATGCCGTCACTCGACGCGTGCGGACAAGCGCGCGCCGGGCTGATGATGTCCGCAACTCCGCCGTGGGCGAAGCATCCCATCTCCGTAAGGGGCGCGCCTTCGGACCAGATTGGCGGCATCATCCTCTGCCTGGGGATACTGTCGGCGCTGTGGGCGAGAGAAAGCCAGGGCGTGGGGCAGAAGGTCGAGGTGTCCCACATGAGCAGCACGATGTGGCTGCAGGGTCTTGCGATCGGCATGGACCTGCTAATCGGCAACCACATGCCCACGCTCAACCGCGAGGACGTGCGGAACTATATGTACAACATTTATAAGTGCAAAGACGGGAGCTGGCTGCGATTGTCGAACCCGCAACCGAAGCGTTACTGGCGGCCCTTCGTGGAATCCCTGGGCATCCCGCATGTGCTAGAAGACTCGCGATTCGATGGTGTTGAAGAAGGTGCAGCAGTTGTGCCTGAGTTGCTGTCTTTGATCGAGGATACCTTCGCCACCAAGACTTATGCAGAGTGGGATGCCATCTTCCGTCAGTACGGGTTCATCTACGCGAAGATACAGAGCGTTGAGGAACTTAAGGATGACCCGCAGGTGATCGCCAATGATCTTATCACCGACTTCGACCACCCCGACATGGGCCCCATCCGCGTCTGCAACTTCCCGGTTACATACAGCGAAACACCGTCGAACATCGTGCGTGGTGCGCCTGAGCTTGGACAGGATACGGAAGCGGTGCTGATCGACGAATTGGGGTACGATTGGGACGATGTGGCGAAGTTCCAGGAGGCTGGGGCGATTCTTTAAGAGAGAATGACTGGCTCTCTGGTGGATTCCTGAATTCGCCGGACTGACGGAATGAAGAAATGAACGCACGGCTCACATGATAAATGCCCGCTTCCGAATGTAGTAAGCGGGCATTTCACTTTCAGACTTTGCGCCAGTCTAGTTACGCGGCCACCAGTTCGTGTCTGGGACGTCCACGATGCCGGGGTGTAGCTCGTCAGGACTGGCACAGCCAACGTAAGCCAGCGCGCGGTCGAATTCGACCTTGAGAATCTTGAGCATGTGCTCGACGCCGTCAGCGCCGCCGTAAGCCAGCCCCCAGTAGAGCGGTCGCCCGACTAAGACGGCGCGCGCGCCGAGGCAGAGCGCCTTCAGCACATCCAGACCACGCCGCACGCCGGAGTCCAGGTAAATCTCCAGGCGGCCGCCTACTGCCTCAGCTATGGGCGCAAGCGTCTCGATGCTGGAAGGTGTGCCGTCGAGCTGCCTGCCGCCATGGTTCGAGACCACGATGCCGTCAACGCCGTACTCTGCGCACTGGATAGCGTCTTCAACGGTACGGATGCCCTTGACGATGAGGGGCAATCCCGTGAGATCGCGCAGCCAGTCAAGCCTGTCCCATGTCAAGCCGACATAGTCGGGCGGCGCCCAGTCGGCGAGGTCGGGGACGCCTACGTTCCTGCGATTGATGAGGTCAGGCCTATCGCGGAGGCTGCCCCAGTGCAGGCCCGGCTGTGCCATGTAGAGGTTGCGAACATCGCGCTCTTTGGGGCTGCCGACGGGAGTGTCCACAGTGAGACAGATTGCCTTGTAGCCGGCCTGCTTGGCGCGCTTGACGAGAATCTCGGTTACCTCGTCGTCCTGGTGGTATAGCTGGAACCATAGGGGCCCTGTCGCCACCTCCGCTACCTCTTCGATGCTGTAGCCTGAGCTGGTGGGGAGTGTGTAGAGCGTGCCTGCGCGACCTGCTCCTGTTGCCGTGGCTCGCTCGCCGTCGGGGTGCGCCTGTCTCTGTCCGCCCGTTGGCGCAACCATTACGGGGAAGTCAATCTTCTCTCCAAGCACTGTTGTGGAGATGTCGCGGTTGGAGACATCCGTGAGGAATCGCGCATTCACGAGGATGCGGTCGAAGGAATCCCTGTTCCTGCGCTTAGTGATTTCGTCGTTAGATGCGGCATCGACGAATGTCCACATGTTGTGGGGCATCGTTTGCTTGGCGAGTGCTTCCATGTCGTAGAGATTGACGGGGTCCATCGGCGTGCTCCCTCCATTGTTCCGCTGGATTGTTAATATTTGTTTAACACCGAGCCGAATTATACTCCCGTCAAAGCGATTGTCAAAGGGCTTTTAGGCGCAACACAGGGAGAGAAATGCACCGGAATGATCGCCTTGAAACCGATCCGTATTTGGGACTGTGCAGGCACGATTAGAGTATAATTTTGTTTACGGGAGACTTACCTTAACTTGCAGCTTTTTCGATCAGCACTTTTGAAGCTAGGTGGAGATAACAGATGGCATTAAATGTAACGGAGATTGCGCCCGGCGTGCATCAGATGGTGGTGGGTGAGGGCGCGCACGAAGGCGTGTACGCACCCAATGTCTATCTAGTTGTGGGCAGCGAGCGCGCCGCGATTATCGACACGGCCTATGGGAAGGATGAGGAGGTGGAGGCTTACCTGGGACATTGGCGCTCAGTGGGATCGCCGGATGTTGCGGCGATTGTGCTGACGCACAGGCACGGCGACCATATCGGTGGCGCGACGCGGCTGCGCGATGCGACAGGCGGCGCGGTTACTTGCAATGCCAACGAACGGGAGGCTATCGAATCGGATCTAACATCGGCACGTATGCCGGAGGAACCCTACCAGCGAATGGCCGGTGCTGATGACGAGCCGGATAGCGTGGAGCGAGTGAGCGTGGACGCGACGGTAGGAGACGACAACACGCTGGAGCTTGGGGGCGCGACGCTGGAGTTCATACACACGCCAGGGCATACGATGGGCAGTCTGTGCATCTTGCACAGGCAGGCGGGCGTGCTGTTCAGCGGCGACATGATCCTGGGCACGGGCACGACTGTCATCAGTCCTGAGCATGGGAATATGGCATCGTACATCGAGTCGATGCGGAAGCTGCAGGGCTACGACTCGCGCATGATCGCGCCCGGGCATGGTCCGATCATCGACACGCCGCAGGACAAGCTGAACGAGCTGATTACGCACCGCCTTGCGCGGGAAGAGCAGATTGTGAGCCTGGTGGAAGCGGGCAATAGAAGTGTGGACGCCCTGCTTGATGCCATCTACGCGGGCAATATACACCCACAGTTGATGGAAACGGCGCGGAGTCAAATAAGAGCGCACCTAATTAAGCTAGAGGATGAGGGGCGGGTGTCCGATATTACATGAAACTGACTTAGTTTTGACAGGACGAAAAGGATGGGAGCGGGAATGCTTGATTTTGAGAAGTACAGTGCGCTGACCTTCGACTGCTACGGAACGCTGATCGACTGGGAATCCGGAATCGCAGGCGCACTGAGGCCGGTGATGAGGGCGCACGGGATAGAAGTGAGTGATGCGGAACTGCTTGAGCTGTACGCTCAGATTGAGCGGGAAGGCAAGTCCGGAGAGTATCACCGATACAGAGAGGTGCTGCGCTCCACCGTTAGGGGTATCTGCGCGCGCCTGGGGTTCGTGCCGTCTCTAACTGAGGTGGAGTGTCTCGCCGAATCATTGGGTAGCTGGCCGCCGTTCGATGATACGGTCGATGCTTTGGAGCGATTCAAGACAAGGTACAGGCTGTGCATTGTCTCGAATGTGGATGACGACCTGTTCGTTGGGACTGCGCGGACGCTGGGCGTGGACTTTGACTACTTGGTTACGGCTGAGCAGGCCGGTTCCTACAAGCCGTCGCACAACAACTTCAATATGGCGATAGAGCGCATGGGTATCTCCAAGGGGCGCGTGCTGCATGTGGCGGAGAGCGTGAAACTGGACATCGAGGCGGCGAAGAGCTTCGGGATGGATGCTGTCTGGGTGAACAGGCACGCCGGTCTGGAGCGCGAGGGCAGCGCATCCGGCAATCCGTCGTCAGGAGATTCAGGCGCTGACCTCGAAGTGCCCGACCTGAAGACTCTCGCGGAACTGATGGGGTTGTAAGCTTGTCAGACAGGACGGGCAAATTGGACGGGATGGCGGCTGTTCTCGAGGTGAAGGGCGTTATCTTCGACTTCGACTACACGCTTGCAGACTCGTCCGATGGCGTCATTGAGTGCGCGAACTACGCACTTGGCCGGCTGGGTTTCCCGGCTGCTCCGGACGACGCTATTCGCCGCACGATAGGGTTGTCGTTGCCGCACTCCCTGCCTGCGCTGGTGGGAGATGAGCACGCCGAGCTTGGCGATGAGTATATGCGGGTCTTTCAAGAGAAGGCATTCAAGATTATGCCTGACGCAACCCTTGTTTATGAATTTGTCCCATCGCTTGTGGATACGCTGTTGGACCGGGGCATAAATATCGGAATCGTGTCGTCGGGGAGAAGGCGGCGCATTAACGCGGTGTTGCAGAGGTATGGGTTGGACGGACGCTTCGGGGTTATCGTGGGCAGCGAGGATGTGGAGACGATGAAGCCTGACCCGACGGGACTGCGACGGGCTGTGGATGCGCTGAGCACGCCAATAGAGAGCTGCCTATATGTGGGGGACAGCGTAACTGACGCCGAGACGGCGAGGCGTGCGGGTGTGCCATTTGTGGCTGTGCTGTCGGGCGTCACCGAGCGGGAAGCGTTCGCGGAATACGCGCCGGCGATGGTTCTGGGGAGCGCGGGGAAGCTGCCGGGTGCGCTGGGACTTGAGGATTGATGGCGATGGACGGGACTGACGGGTTGACTGCTGCTCACGATTTTCAGAGCGTCATCTTCGACTTCGATTATACGCTGGCGGACTCGTCCGATGCGGTAATAGAGTGCGCGAACTACGCTCTGCAACGGCTGGGTTTGCACGTGGCAACAGATGACGCTATTCGACGGACGATCGGGCTCTCGCTGCCACGCACACTGACGGCGCTGGCGGGGGAGGAACATGCGAGGCATGGCGACGAGTTCCAGCGTCTGTTCACAGAGCGGGCGGACGTGGTGATGCATGATCTGATCGTGATGTACGATTTCGTGCCGTCCATAACGGATGTCCTGCTGGGCAGTGGAATAAGGCTGGGCATCGTATCGTCGAAGTTCCGGAGGCGCATCGAGCGCGTGCTGAAGCGGGACGATCTGGAGGGGCGGTTCGAGGTAATTGTTGGCGGCGAGGATGTGGAAGAACTGAAGCCGAACCCCACAGGGCTGCTGCGAGCTATGGAGGCGCTCAGCACGCCAAGAGAGCGCTGCCTGTATGTGGGAGACAGCGTTACGGACGCGGAGACGGCGCGGAGAGCGGGTGTGCCATTTGTGGCTGTGCTATCGGGTGTTACGGGGCGGGAGGCGTTTGCAGAATACGATTCTGTGAACGTGCTGGAGAGCGCAGCGGAGCTTCCCAGGGCGTTGGCGTCGGTGTAGGTCGCCAGTTCCATGCCTGACCTCACCAGAGGAGTTTCAAAATCCGTTTAACATTTCGTTGAAATTCCCCTTACATGCTTCCCAATCCTATGCTAGCATCGGCTGACTAGGCTATTTCTGATACCTGCGGTTTGGTTGGGAGACATAGGTGACATGTCTGACATCACCCTTCCGAAGCATGCCAGAGCCGTCATTGTCGGCGCGGGCATCGTAGGTTGCAGCGTCGCCTATCACCTCACCAAGCTCGGCTGGCGGGACATCGTCGTGGTCGAGCAGGGTCCCCTCTTTGAGACTGGTGGCTCCACCTCCCACGCGCCTGGACTCGTCTTTCAGATCAACCCTTCAAAGACTATGGCGGACTTCGCCAAGTACACGGTTGACCTGTGGAGCGAACTGACGCTCGATGGCGAACCCTGCGCCAAGAATGTGGGCAGCCTAGAAGTGGCGTGGACGCCGGAACGCCTTGCCGACCTGAAGCGCAAGGCGGGATTCGGCATGAGTTGGGGCATTGAAGCTCATGTCATCAGCCCTGCCGATGCGCGCGAGTTTATCCCGATGCTGTCCGAGCATATCTTAGGCGCCCTGTATGTGCCGTCGGACATCCAGACGAAGGCAACTCGACCCGCAGAGGCGATGGCACGGGAAGCCCAGCAAGACGGCGCAAGTTTCTATGGCGGAGTGAAGGTTACAGGCTTCGGAGTTGACGATGGGCGAATTACGACGGTAAACACCTCGCATGGCGACATCCAGACCGACCTGGTAGTTGCATGCGCGGGTATCTGGGCACCGAAGCTCGGCGGGTATGCGAGAGTTCCGATTCCCCTGTCGCCGATGGAGCACCAGTACGCAGTTACAACGCCCGTTGAAGGGCTTGCGGGCGCTACGGAGGAGATAAGCCAGCCATTGTTGCGCCACCAGGACGAGGCGATGTACTTTCGCCAGGAGGGGGAATCTTACGGCATAGGCAATTACAATCACGAGCCTCTGCTGGTGGATGCCGGGGACATACGCGCTCACGAAGATTCGCCGGTCATGCCATCCGAGACACCATTCACGCCGGAGCATTTCGAGCGAGCAATGGCGGCGGCGCACAAGTTGCTGCCGGGCCTGAAGGGTGCGGGGCTGACGCGCAAGTTCAACGGCATGTTCTCTTTCACTACGGACGGCTTTCCGGTGCTCGGAGAAGCGCCTCAGGCTCGTGGATTCTGGTCGGCGCAGGCGGTGTGGGTCACGCAGGCGGCGGGTGTAGGCAAGGCGGTGGCGGAGTGGATTGCAGACGGCGAGCCGACCACGGATTTGCGCGAGTGCGACATCCGGCGCTTTCACCCGCATGCATACACACGCCCTTATGTGCGGGCGCGGGCGGCGCAGCAGTACCGTGAGGTGTATGACATCATTCATCCGCGTCAGCAGATGGAGAACCCGCGCAACCTACGGCTGACGCCATTCTTCGCAAGGCAGCAGGAACTAGGTGGTGTGTTCTTCGAGAACGCCGGCTGGGAGCGTCCGCAGTGGTACGACTCCAACGAAGGCCTCCTCGATTCGCTGACTGTAACGGGCGAGATGCGCACAGGCTGGGAGGCTCGTGAGTGGTCGCCGACTGTAGCAGCGGAGCATGTCGCGACACGGGAACGGGTTGCCATGTTCGACATGACGCCGTTCGCCGAGTTTGAGGTTACGGGGCCTGGCGCACTTGCGGCCCTTCAACGATTAGCCACGAACCAGATGAAAAAGCCGGTGGGCAGCATCACATACACGTCGATGGTTACTCCGAGCGGCGGAATCAAGTGCGATCTGACGGTTACGCGGCTGGGCGAGGAACGCTTCATGGTGGTGACGGGTGGCGGTATGGGACTACATGACCTTGCTTGGATAGAGGCGCAGATGCCGACTGACGGGGCTGCACAGGTGACGGATGTGTCGTCTGCGCTGTGCTGCATCGGGCTGTGGGGTCCTCAGGCGCGCAATCTGCTGAGCCGCGTGTGTGATGACGACCTGAGCAATGAGGGCTTCCCCTACATGAGCGCGAGGCAGATCACGATAGGCGAAGTGCCCGCGCTTGCGCTGCGCATCTCTTATGTTGGCGAACTGGGATGGGAGATATACGCGCCATCAGAACAGGGACTTCGGCTGTGGGACATTCTGTGGGAGGCGGGGCAGCCGCTCGGCGTGGTCGCGGCGGGAGGCGGCGCGTTCGACTCGCTGCGGTTGGAGAAGGGTTACCGGCTATGGGGGAACGACATTCACACGGAGTACAACCCTTATGAGGCGGGCATCGGGTTCGCGGTGAGGATGCGGAAGGGCGATTTCATCGGAAGGGACGCGCTCAGGCAGGCGCGCGCGGAGGGTGTGAGCAGGAAGCTGTGCTGCATGACGCTGGATGATGCGGATAGGGTGGTGATGGGTAAGGAGCCGATAATCGATGGCAACTCGGGCGGAGACAGGGTACTGGGATATGTGACGAGCGCGAACTACGGGCATTCAATCGGCAGGGGGATAGTGTACGGATACCTTCCCGCCGAATATGCCGATGAGGGGACAAAGGTGGATGTGGTGTACTTCGGGGAGAGACTGACGGCGACGGTTGCACGGGAGTCTCTGTACGACGCGGATGGCAGCAAGATGAGGGCGTGAACTTCGGAGGGCCTGCCCTGGTTGTCAATGGACAATGGCGTGTATCCAGATTCGTGCTTATTCTTAAGCTTCACCCTCATCCCCTGTGTCTACGCAGGGACAGGCTATGACCTTCCTCCATGGAGGGCGACAGGACCATAGGGAGGACTCAGATGGTCAAGCAATTGAGTCATAGGGTAAAGAGACCCGGCAGGCTCCAAGGAGACCCTGAAGTAGAGATACCGGTTGCAGAAGACCTGGCGACTGTCCCCGGTGTTCCGCTGAACCCGGCGGATGTGGCTTTCTACAGCCGGGAGTATCCGCTGGAGACGCAAGCCATCGAGAAGTCCGCTGACAGGCAGTGGGCGCTCGCAAACCAGTCGAAGGACTTCGACGACTTCAGGGAAGGTCATGACGAGCGAATGACACCGATGTACGAGGCTGCGCTGGGATCCGGCGATGTCGAGCCTACGGGAACGCCTGTGCCCGGAGAGGATCTGACCGACGACATCCGGCGGCTGGCGCGCGAGATGGGCTTCGGCGAGGTGGGATTTACGCGGTATGACCGACGCTACACCTTCGCGGGCAAGAAGCGCTGGGCAAGGTATGAACACGCCATCTGTCTTGCGATGGAGCAGGACTATGTCAAGACACAGTCAGGTCCCAGCCCCGACTCTGATATCGCGCGCTTCGAGACATACGAGATACAACAGGAACTATGCCTGAAGCTGTGCGAATACCTGAGATCGAGAGGATACCACGGGCAGGTCCACGACGGCAGCGATTGCAGTGGGCCGTATATTCCCATGTTCGTTGCCGCCGGACTTGGACAGCTTGGCGCCAACGGGCAACTGCTGTCGCCGCACTTCGGCTCGCGGTCCCGGCTGATGCTGGTAACTACCGACGCCCCTGTGACCTACGACGAACCGGCTGACTATGGCATCCACAAGTTCTGCCAGGAGTGCCAGGTCTGCGTGAACCGCTGTCCTGGGCGCGCAATTCCACGCGACAAGGTCTGGTGGAGAGGCGTCGAGAGAAACAAGCTGATTTACGACCGCTGCCGCCCTGTGATGGTCAAGTATCACGGCTGCGCGGCATGCATGATTGTCTGCCCGATCCAGAAGTACGGGATGAAGCCCGTGATGGAGCACTACGTTGAGACGGGAGAGGTGCTGGGCAAGGGCAGCGACAACCTAGAGGGATTCTCGCTGAAGGGCAAGGGCTACTTCGCATCTGGCGAGTTGCCGCAGTTCGACCGGGAGTTCTTTGAGTTTCCACACGGACGTGAGGAGGACTGGCTGTTCGAGAAGTTCAAAGAGCGATTGAAAACGGCGGGTGTCCCCGGCGAGGCGGAGCTTGCGGACTTCGCGAATGAAGTAATGGAAGTGCTGGAGAAGGGTGAGACGACATTCGATTTAGCCTGATTCCAAGAACGACAAAGGTGGACAGGCGCTTGTTCCGGCGGGAGTAAAGGAGGGGTGCGTAGAGTTTAGCGAAACACAATCTATATGCGTTGCGTAAAGTCGAATTGGCTTTAGGGCCAAGAGCTGGAGGTCTAGTAAGGTGGCGCAAACTCTAGTTATTGACGGTCTCAAGCGGCGTAAATTGCCTATCAACCTGCGACAGAGCGGAAACAGCGACGCGAAGATGCTGATTTCCACGCGCATCAGGAAGTCGCCCTGGTGGCATCTGTCGAAGGCTGCGGGCTGCTGGGCATACACGACCTACAACCACATGTATCACCCACGCGCGTACATCAAGCCGGAAGATGGAGGGCTCCTCGAGGAGTACAAGTACCTGACGAAGCATGTAAGCATGTGGGATGTGGCGGTGGAGCGGCAGATTCAGGTGAAAGGGCCTGATGCCGCAGCGTTCGTGGACTATATCATCACACGGGACGTAAACGCTGTCCTGCCTCCGATGCAGGCGCGATATGTCATTCTGTGCAATCAGCACGGTGGTGTGATCAACGACCCCGTGTTGCTGCGCGTGGCGGAGGACGAGTTCTGGTTCAGCATCTCGGACTCGGACCTGCTGCTATGGGCGCAAGGGGTGAACCATACGGGCAGATTCAATGTGAGTATCAACGAGATTGATGTCTCGCCGGTGCAGATTCAGGGGCCGAAGTCGGTGGACCTGATGGAGAAGATGTTCGGGGAGATTGTCCGGGCTATCCCCTACTATGGTCTGCTGAGGACAACGTTGAATGGGCGGGATGTGACCATATCCCGCACGGGATTCTCGGCGGAGGTGGGATTCGAGATATACCTGCACGACGCGATGCTATATGCGGACGATGTGTGGCCTTACATCATGGAGCAGGGCAAGGAGTTCAACCTGCGGGTCATCGCGCCCAGCCACATCAGGCGGCTGGAGGCGGGCATCCTGTCATACGGGCAGGACATGGACATAGAAAACAACCCATACGAGGTGAGGCTCGGCTGGCAAGTCGATCTGAACAAGGGTGACTTCGTGGGCAAGGAGGCGCTGGCGAAGATCAAGGAGAAGGGTGTGCAGCAGCGTTTAGTGGGCCTGAAAGTGGGCGGCGAGCCTATTGCATGGTACAACGAGAGCTTCTACCTGGTGAAGGATGAAGACTCCGGCGACGATGTGGGCTATTGCACGAGCGCGTTCTGGTCGCCGAATATGGGATCGAACATCGCGCTTGCGGTGATGCCGCGCTCGCACTGGAGGCGTGGCACGCGGGTCAAGGTGGAGCTTCCGGCGGACGGCATCGTAGACGCGGAGGTAGTGCGGGTGCCGTTCTTTGACCCGACCAAGGAGAGGCCGAAGACCGAGCTGTAATTCGTGCCGTATGGCATTGCCTGAAGAGACCCCGATAATCGGGGTCTCTTATTTTGCACAATGCATTCCGTAGGGTTGAGGAGGTGGCTCCTCTACTGCACCGCTCTTGTTTTGCTAATGGCGCGCATTGATATAACATAAGCGGCGAATGAGAGAACATACGCTTATGGAGTATTGAAAATGAGCTTTGAGAATATCAGCCTCTTCCCTTTCACAGCGGAGGTTAACGGCGACGACCATCTGGTTATCGGAGGATGCGACACGGTTGAGCTGGCGGCGGAATTCGGGACACCGTTGTATGTGTTCGATGAGGACACGCTGCGGGGGATGTGCCGCGAGTTCAGGACAGAATTCGGGACGCGCTACCCGAATAGTCGCGTGGCGTACGCATCGAAGGCGTTCGTGAACCCGGCGATTGCGCGCCTCGTTGCCGAGGAAGGGCTTGGGCTGGATGTGGTCTCCGGCGGTGAGCTTGCGGTGGCGCGGGCTGCCGAAGTAGCGCCTGACACTGTGTATTTTCACGGGAACAACAAAACCCCGGACGAGCTGGAGTTCGCGCTGGATTACGGCATCGTGCAGATCGTGGTGGACAGCTTTCACGAGCTTGAGGTGCTTGACTCCATCGCGGGACAGCGCGGTGTCCGTCAGGACATTATGCTGCGGCTGTCGCCGGGGATAGACGCACACACACACGAGAAGACGACGACGGGGATTCTCGACAGCAAGTTCGGGTTCTCGATCGAGACGGGGGACGCAGCGAAGGCAATACGGCAGGCGTTGTCCGCTGAAAATCTCGACCTTGTGGGCATTCACTTTCACCTTGGATCGCCGATATTCGAGCTGGAGCCTTATGAGTTTGCTATTGAGGTCGTGCTGAATTACCTGACGCAGTTCAAAGAAGAGGGATTGCAATTGAAGGTGTTCAGCCCGGGTGGCGGGTTTGCCATCGGTTATGTGCGCGATGAGCCGCCGCCGGAGATCGCGGAGTATGCGGAGGCAATTACGAAGTACACGGCGCGTCTGTGCGACGAGCTTGGATTCGGGACGCCGCAACTCGTTGTGGAGCCGGGCCGGTCTGTCGTGGGACGCGCGGGGGTCGCGCTTTACACGGTGGGCGGCATCAAGGACATTCCCACGGTGCGCAAGTACGTGTCGCTGGACGGCGGGATGGGAGATAACATCAGACCCGCAATCTACGGCTCAGAGTACGAGGCGGTGCTGGCGAGCAGGATGTCCGCGCCACCGGCAGAGGTCGTTACGCTCGCGGGCAAATACTGCGAGTCGGGGGATGTGCTTGTCAATGACATTAAGATGCCGGCGATGCAGCCGGGCGACATCGTGGCGATACCGTCATCGGGGGCATACGCACCCTCCATGGCCAGCAACTACAACCTGAACGGCAGGCCCGCAATCGTGATGGCAAAGGATGGGGATGCGCGGCTGATCCGACGGCGGGAGACATACGCTGACATGATGATGGCGGATGTGTTCTAAAGAGGGCTAACTGGATAGACAGGATTTAAGGGGCTTGATAGGAGAGCAGCGCACGTGAAAGTTACAAAGGTTATGTACATGTTGTGGGTAAGCGACATGGACAAGTCGATTGGGTTCTATCGTGATGTGATAGGTCTGGACGTGCAGGTGCAGTCGCCCGGCTGGTCAGAACTGGCATTTGGCAATGCGACGGTCGCATTGCACGTCGGCAACGATGAAAATTACAGGATGACCGGCCTCAACTTCGAGGTCAGTGCTATTGAAGACGCCTGTCAGGAGCTTGAGTCGGCGGGCGGGCGTGTCGTGGACGGACCTTACGGTGGAGGCGTCCCGGGACTTCGGCTTGCAGACGTTGAAGACCTTGACGGCAACAGATTTCAGTTCAGCTATCACGGGGAGTGAGAACGCGGCTTAAACTATCACCTTGTGCCTGTGTGACGGACGCTATTGAGCGTCAACACCGATCGACATGACAACAGAATAGCTGCTCGCCTGAGCAAGCGGGAGGTTCGACACTATGACCGACACGAACGATATTATCTACGCATCCGCCAAGACTATGGCGCGGGCGATTCAGGACAAGCAAGTGTCGGCGGTGGAGCTGGTGGACGCCCATCTTGCGCGCATCGAGGAGGTCAACCCTACGATCAATGCGGTGGTGCAGCTAGCGGCGGAGCGGGCGAGGGCTGAGGCGGTGGAGGCTGATGCTGCGCTTGCGCGGGGCGAGAGCAAGGGCGCGTTGCATGGTGTGCCGTTCACTCTTAAAGATTCCATCGACACCGAGGGCGTCATCACGACCGGCGGCACGCTTGGGCGCAAGGACTATATGCCGGATGCCGATGCGACGGTAGCGGCTCGACTCCGAGCTGCGGGCGGGATTTTGCTTGGCAAGTCGAACACGCCCGAGCTTACGCTTGCCGCCGAGACGGACAACCTCGTGTACGGTCGGACTAACAACCCGTTCAATGTCGAGCGCACGACAGGCGGCAGCAGCGGCGGCGCGGGAGCTATCGTGACTTGCGGTGGCGCGGCATTCGACATTGGCAGCGACACGGGCGGCAGCGTGCGCTATCCCGCGCATTTCTGCGGGATTGCGGGACTCAAGCCCAACTCAGGGCGAGTTCCCCGCACAGGCCATATCGTGCCGCACAGCATGGGAGCGGTGGACTCGCTGACGCAAAATGGGCCAATGGCGCGTTATGTCGAGGACCTTGCGATGATTCTGCCCATCATATCGGGCCCGGACTGGAGCGACCCGTTCATCGTGCCGGTGCCCCTGGGCGATCCGGCGGATGTGGACCTCAGTAGTCTGCGAGTGTGCTTCTACACCGACAACGGCATTGGCACGCCGACACCGGAGACGATTGCCGCAGTGCGTGCAGCCGTCGAGGCACTGGCGGACACGGGCTGCTCCATCGAAGAGGATGTACCCTCCATAATCGCGGAGAACCCGGAAATCTCCAACAAGCTATCGGGCGGAGACGGCAGGGAGTGGACGAAGCGGGCGCTGGAGAAATGGGGCACGACGGAGTCATTCCCATACCTAGTGCAGCGGATAGCGAAGGCGTCGGAGTTTGAGGTGCCGGTTGGAGGCTTCACGGAGATGCTGGAGCATGTCGACAGCTTCCGCAGCACGATGCTCGGTTTCATGCAGAACTACGACGTCATCATCTGCCCGGTTGCTGCGTTCCCCGCCCAGCCGCACGGCGAGTCGCTGGAGGACAGGAACCAGCCGGGCATGAGCTACACGGCGACCTACAACATCACGGGCTGGCCCTCCACAGTGGTTCGTGGCGGTACTTCGCCTGAAGGGCTGCCCATCGGTGTGCAGGCGGTTGCTAGGCCGTGGCGCGAGGATGTGTCGCTGGCAGTAGCGCAGTACCTTGAGGGGGTCCTAGGTGGGTGGCAGAAGCCGCCAATCTAGGGCGACGAGTCTGACAGGATTGACGGGATAGACAGAATTGAAGGCTGACAGATATGACCGACTCCAACGAGATCATCTACGCATCCGCCAAGACGATGGCACAGGCCATTCGGGACAAGGAAGTGTCGGCGGCGGAGTTGGTAGATGCGCATCTGTCGCGCATCGAGGAGGTCAATCCTGCCATCAATGCAGTGGTGCAAATCGTGGCTGACAGGGCACGGGCTGAGGCAGCGGAGGCGGATGCCGCGCTTGCGCGGGGCGAGAGCAATGGCGCTCTTCACGGGGTTCCGTTCACGCTGAAGGACTCCATTGATACCGAGGGCATCGTTACGACCGGCGGCACGATGGGGCGCAAGGATTTCGTGCCTGATGCGGATGCGACGGTGGCAGCGCGGCTGCGGGCTGCGGGCGGTATCTTGTTGGGCAAGACCAACACTCCTGAGATTACATACGCGGGGGAGACGGACAACCTCATATATGGTCGGACGAATAATCCGTTCGACGTGAGCCGCACGCCGGGAGGCAGCAGCGGCGGTGCCGGCGCTATCGTGTGCTGCGGCGGCGCGGCGTTCGACATCGGCAGCGACACGGGCGGGAGCATACGCGGACCGGCGCACCACTGCGGCATCGCAGGGATAAAGCCGAACTCCGGGCGGGTGCCACGTACAGGCCATATCGTGCCGCACAGCTTCGGCGCGGCAGACTCATTGACGCAGAACGGACCGATGGCGCGTTACGTGGAGGACCTTGCCCTAATTCTGCCGATCATCTCAGGGCCCGATTGGAGCGACCCGCACATTACGCCCATGCCTCTCGGCGATCCTGCAGATGTGGACATATCAGGGTTGCGAGTCGCCTTTTACGCGCATAACGGCGTGAACACGCCAACGGCAGAGATTATGGAGGCTGCGAGGACGGCTGCCTCGGCGCTCGAAGGCGTCTGCGCTTCAGTGGAGGAGGATCTGCCGCAAGCAATTCCGGACAATCCTGAGATCAGTAACCTGCTAAGCCAGGGTGACGGTCAGTCGCCCGCCCGCCGTCTGCTGGAAAGGCACGGCACGACTGAAATGCATGAATGGATTGCTCGACTCCTGGAGAGGGCGAACGAGAACGTGATGTCCGTACAGGAGTATTCGACAGCGCTGGAGCAGGTCGATGCCTACCGCAGCGCGATGCTGGGTTTCATGGAGAACTACGACGTAATCGTATGCCCTGTATCTTCGTATGCCGCTTTGCCGCACGGCGAATCGATGTTCAACGAAAAGTACAAGGGGATTGGTTACACTGCCACCTACAACATCACGGGCTGGCCGTCCACAGTGGTGCGCGCCGGCACTTCGCCTGAGGGCTTGCCGATCGGCGTGCAGGTGGTAGCGCGGCCATGGCGCGAGGATGTTTCACTTGCGGTAGCGCAACACCTCGAAGGGACGCTTGGCGGTTGGCAGAAGCCGCCGATTTAGGTGCTGCCGAGGAGGACGGGTAATAGGCAGAGATAAATATTGACTGGTAGAGAGTGAGGCTCGATTCTATGACCGACACTAACAACATTATCTACGCATCAGCCAAGAACATGGCGCAAGCGATTCAGGACAAGGAAGTGTCGGCGGTGGAGCTGGTATGTTCATAAGACCGGCTTGGACGATGCGCGGCATAATTCGCCAGCGTCCCACGGTGTTGCCCTTTATTGTATTGCCTCTTATTTTTGTTACATTGCCTATGGCTTTCATATCACTTCTGACGGTAACAATCCTGCAAGATTTGGATGGCGGAGAAATGCCACTTGCTGGTTACATTGTGCTTGGATTCATTTTTGCGGTCATCTTGACCCTCATAGCCGTTATCTGCCTCGCCTTCTTAGTCGCATGCCTTTGGATGGTTGGACGGGCTGTCGGTGGCAACAGAACATACAGGGAATTGTTAACCGTTTTTGCATTCACACCGTTGCCCTTTGGGATAAGTGTACTGGTTTCCTTTGGGACAGCAGTTGCACTTGCAAGGATAGTTGGGTCATTTGCACTTGACATATTTTGGAAACTTTCTGGTTTATTGATGCTGGCCGCATTCGTCTGGTCGATAGTGTTGTTAGTCATCGCAGTTCGGGAAAGTAACGATTTCAGCGCAATTAAAGCAGTTTTTGTAACGCTGATGGTAGCTTCTGTTCCTTCTGTTCCTTTTGTTCTTTTCTTTGCCTGGATGCTCTTATGAATTCTGGTGTTATTTCTATAGATTGGCGATGCAAATTAACCTTTAATCAATAAGGAGCGCCTCATGAACGACATTATCTACGCATCAGCCAAAAGCATGGCGCAAGCTATTCAGGACAAGGATGTGTCGGCGGTGGAGCTGGTGGACGCGCACTTGGCGCGGATCGAAGAGGTGAATCCTGCGCTGAATGCGGTGGTGATGCTCGCGGCGGAACGTGCGCGGACCGAGGCGGCGGAAGCGGATGCCGCGCTTGCAAGGGGCGAGAGCAAGGGCGTGCTGCATGGAGTGCCGTTTACGCTGAAGGACTCCATAGACACCGAGGGCGTCGTCACGACCGGCGGGACGATGGGTCGCAAAGACTATGTGCCGGCTGCGGATGCGACTGTGACGGCGCGGCTGCGTGCTGCGGGCGGCATACTGCTCGGCAAGACGAACACGCCGGAGCTGACTTTCGCGGGCGAAACGGACAACCTAGTATATGGGAGAACGAATAATCCGTTTGATCTGAGCCGCGCGCCCGGGGGCAGCAGCGGCGGCGCGGGCGCCATCGTGTGCTGTGGAGGCGCGGCGTTCGACATCGGCAGCGACACGGGCGGCAGCGTGCGAGGTCCGGCACACTACTGTGGCATTACAGGCATAAAGCCGAACTCGGGGCGCGTGCCACGCACAGGGCATGTCGTGCCACACGGCCTCGGCGCTCTGGACTCTCTGACGCAGAACGGGCCGATGGCGCGATATGTGGAAGACCTGGTGATGATAATGCCGATCATATCGGGACCCGATTGGAGCGATCCGTTTATCGCGCCAGTACCACTAGGCAATCCCGCGGACGTGGAAATCAACGGGCTGCGAGTGTGCTTCTACACAGACAACGGCGTGCGTACTCCCACTGCTGAAATAATGGCGGCTGTGCGGTCGGCTGCGGCGGCTCTCGGCGAGGCGGGCGCAACGGTCGAAGAGGACTTGCCGCGCGCCATACCGGAAAATCCCGACATATCCGACATACTGCGCCAGGGGGATGGTCAGGCCGGAGCGCGCCGGATGCTGGCGAACTACGGCACAACCGAGACGCACGAGTGGATGACGCGACAGTTGGCGAAGTCGAGCGAAAGCATCGTTCCGGTGGGCGATTACACGGCAGTGCTGGAGCGGGTGGATGCCTACCGTAGCGCACTGCTGGGGTTCATGGAGCACTACGATGTCATCGTGTGCCCAGTATCGTCGTTTGCAGCGCTGCCACACGGTGAATCCATGGAGGACAGGAATCGCGCCGGCATGAACTATACCGCGACCTACAACATCACAGGCTGGCCCTCGACCGTGGTACGCGCGGGCACATCGCCGGACGGTCTGCCCATCGGTGTGCAGGTGGTCGCCCGACCGTGGCGCGAGGATGTGTCGCTTGCTGTGGCGCAATACCTGGAGAGCGCGCTTGGCGGCTGGCAGCGACCACCGTTGTAAGTTTAGCCACCATGGTTTCGCAGGCTGAAAGGGACAGGGACTCCTCATGAAATGGCGAGTCGGGCTGACACTTGGTCCGCTGCTTGCCGTCCTCGTGGCCCTGCTGCTGCTTTCCGTGTTTACGGATAGGGAAAGAGTCAGTGCACAGACGCTCATAGACTATGACACCGATGACGACGGACTCATCGAAATCGCATACCTGGAGCAGTTGGACGCGATTCGCTGGGATCCTTACGGCGTTGGCATTGCGGACGGTACAGAAGCCAGGTCAGCATACGAAGCAGCGTTCCCGGGTGCGGCAGATGGCATGGGATGCGTGGGTCTCTGCTCGGGATATGAGATGACTCGCGACCTGGACTTCAATAGCGACGACAGCTACGCAACCGGTGTGGTGAACAAAGATTGGACCACCGGCGCCGGCTGGATGCCTATTTACAGCGACCGCGGCGGTTTCAACACCATATTCGAGGGCAACGGCTTCACAATCTCACATCTGTACATCAAACGCCGAGGAGCCACTGCCGGGGCCAGCACAGGTTTGTTTCGATTTACGCATCGTGAGTTCGGGCACATACGCCGGCTGGGGTTGGTCTCGGTGGATGTCCGAGGGGAGAGCAGAGTCGGTGGGTTGGTCGGCCATAACGAGGGCAGGATAACCGAGAGCTACGTCTCAGGTAGGGTACAGGGAGACAAGGACGTCGGCGGGCTGGTCGGACATCACTTTGGTGAAATCAGGAATAGTCATTCGTCAGGAGAGGTGAGTGGGAGCACAAATGTTGGTGGCCTCGTCGGAACAGTCAGTGGAAATTCACCGGTCACGCTCAGCTATTCGAATGCTTATGTGACAGGGATTGACTTAACCGGCGGACTGGTGGGAGTGAACTACGCCGGTCCCATATTCCAGTACTACGCAACAGGCAGGGTTTCGGGAAGAACAGACATCGGTGGACTGGTGGGACGCAATTGGGGCACCATCTCTGCTACCTACGCGACCGGCAATGTATCCGGCGTACATATAACAGGTGGTTTGATTGGAGCAAATGAAGGCACACTCATTGCAAGCTACTCCACGGGGAGGATGAGGGGGAAATTTATTTCCGGTGGCCTGATTGGCGCAAATGGCGGCACCTTATTCGCCGTCTATTCCACAGCGAAGACATCGGGAGACCGAGCGACCGGCGGCCTGGTAGGGGTCAACGACGGCACCATCATCGAGAGTTTCTGGGACATCGAGAAATCGGATACGTTGGTAGGCGTGGGCGCGGACGACCGCAATAGGGATGGCAGAGTCGGTAGCGGCGACATAGGGAGGCAGACACTTGGAGCGAGAGGGCTCAGAACGCGACAACTGCGCTCACCAACAGGCTATACGGGCATATATATCGACTGGGATAGAGACTTCGACAATGCGGACGGGGACTTTGACGAGGGTACAGGCGGAGAAGATTTCTGGGACTTCGGTACTTCAGGCAACTATCCACTGCTAATAGCTGATTCCGACGGTGACGGTATCGAAAACTGGTGGGAGTTCGGCCGACAACACGGTCGCAGGATAGCACCTACGCGCACGCCAACGCCCACGGGGACTGCCACGCCTTCCGCAACAGACACGCCGACGGTCAGCCCAACATCGACTGCAGCGGCTACAAGTACAGCTACCGTGACGGCAACGGCAACGCCGACCAATACTTCAACCCGCACTCCGACGCCAACTCCGACGCCAACTCAAACGAACACAGCTGTGCCAACGCATACCATCGCTCCCTCACAGACACCGACGCATACCGCCACGCCGACGGGAACTCCAATTCCTGCGCCCGCTTCCACATCGACGCCCATTGTCATCGTCGTGACAGCGACGCCGGGGCCTCCCGAACCCACTCAGACTCCGATAATTGTTGTGGTCACGGCGGAGTCCTCAACGAGCACACCCACGCCTATCGCGACGGTAGCACCGCCTCCGATGTCGAGTAGCGGATGCGGGTTCGCCGCTAGGATTCCTCCTGGTGCGGCGGCGGTTAACCTGCTCCTGTTGGCTGCGCCGCTTGTAATACTCGGAGGTGTGAGACGCATCCGGAGAAAATAGGCTCCACCGTCGGATCGCACAGATAGTCCGCAGATCATACAGAGTCTGAAAAACTCGACTCGCGGTTAAACTTGCGAGCCGTGTGGTACTATGTGCGGAACTTAGCAAGGAGGCACTCCCCTATGGCATCTCAAATTGGTCTATCTGTGGCGCTGCCCGCCTACACCGTGGATCCGGCATTCACAGCGAGGCGCGCCGAGGAACTTGGCTTCGAGTCGATCTGGTTCGCCGAGCATCCCATTCTGCCGGTCGAATCCGACAGCCCATTTCCGGGTTCCGAGGACGGCATAATCCCCTGGACATACGCGCACTTCACGGAGCCTTATATTGCGCTGGCGCGAGCGTCTGCGGTTACTACCGACCTGAAGCTGGGCACCGGCATCACGCTTATCACGGAGCGCAATCCGCTTGTGCTGGCGAAGGTCATCGCCGCGCTGGACTTCTACAGCGGCGGTCGCTTCCAGTTCGGCATAGGCACCGGCTGGCATCGGGAGGAGACGGAGCTGATGGGCGGCGACTTCGCCCATCGCTGGACGCAGGCGCGCGAGGCTGCGCTTGCGCTCAAGGCGCTGTGGACCGAGGACGAGGCAGAGTTCCACGGCAAGTATTATGACTTCCCGCCGGTACAGTGCTATCCGAAGCCGGCGCAGGACCCGCACCCGCCTATTTTGCTGGGCGGAATGGCTCGAAACGTGCTGAGGCGAGTCGCCCGCTGGGGCGACGGCTGGCTGCCAAACCGCGTGTCGCCTGAGCAGGTGCGAGAGAGCCGCCTCAGCCTGGACACGCTTGCGGCAGAGTACGACCGCGATCCTTCTAAACTCACAATCAATGTTTACGGGCAGCGCGCCGAGCGCGATGTGGTGGAATCGTACCTAGAGGCGGGCGCGAACCGCGTCATAGTAAGTCTGTCACTCTGCGAGTCCGAAGATGAGATGGAAACGGAATTGCAGCGAGTTGCTGACGCTGTCCTTTAACTGAAATTAGGAACCGAGCACCAAGTCTGAAGTCTCATTCATTCCGCTAGCAAAAGGGAAGGACAGAAGAAATGAAACTCGCGCTGCAATACGAGATGCAAAGGCCGTCACTGGATGACCATCTGGTGCTTCAGGAGACGATGGAGCAGTGCATACTTGCCGACGAGGTGGGCTTCGATTACCTGTGGTTCGTAGAGCACCACTTCCTGACGGGCTTTTCAGCGTCGCCATGTCCGGACCTCGTGTACGCCGCGCTCAGCCAGCGCACGAAGCAGATACGGCTTGGGCTTGGCGTGGTCATATTGCCTTACCACCACCCCAACCGCGTGGCGGAGCGCGTGGCGATGCTAGACCACCTATCAGAAGGGCGTGTTGACTTCGGCACTGGGCGTTCCGCGCCTTACGAGCTGACGGGCATGGGCATCGATCCACGAGACAGCCGCGAGATGTGGGAAGAGTCTCTGTCTATGGTGCCGGACATCTGGCAGACCGACTGGTACTCATACGAGGGGAAATACTGGCAGGTGCCGGAGCGGCAGATACTACCGAAGCCATACCAGGATCCGCACCCGCCGATATGGGTTGCCGCGCTTCAGCCTTCAACATACGAGATTGCGGCGTCTAAGGGCATCGGCGTTCTGTCCTTCGGTTCGAGCGCACCGTCTTCACTTGAACCACATGTCAAGGCGTACCGTGAGAATGTGAAGAAAGCCAACCCCGTCGGCGCGTTCGTCAACGACCAGTGGGCGAGCTCCACCCTGGGCGTGTGTCTGGAGAACGATCGGGAGGCGAGAGAGATGGGCGCGCAGTCGCTGAAGAACTTCTTCGGCCCGGACAGGCCGTATGTGCAGGGGCAGAAAGATGTGTACGCGCAACTGCTCGACAAGTGGGGCGGCGTCCCCGACCATCTGAAGGCGAACTTCTCGCGCTATGTGGAAGATGTTGACAAGCCCGACGAGGCAAAGGAAGACATTCTCGACTACTCAGGTGGGAGCGCCATCGCGCACCAGATCTGGAGCGACCTTGACGCGGACACGCTGTGCGACCGCGGCGTAGTCATTGCGGGCAATCCGGATAGCTGCATCGAGGCGCTGAAGAAGCACGAAGCCATCGGCATAGACCAGATGATGATCATGATGCAGACAGAGACGGTGCCTCACGAGAAGGTGATGGAGTCGATAGAACTCTTCGGCAAGTATGTGATACCGGAGTTCAAGAAGCGGGACTAATGTTTCCGGACACGGCGGTATGAAAATTTGCTGCTGCCTTGCCCTACCCGTCCGCGTTTGCCGCCATCACCTCACTTCTGGTGACGGTAGTGAACCTGTTCTCCGTTGCCGAAGTGAACAGCGAGACCTGCATCACACGCGCCTCCGTATTGATACGGAGCGCCAGAGTCTGCATCACGCTGTTGTACATGTCCAGCGCTGCCTCCAGAGCAACCTGACGCTGCCAGTGTTCCTGCCAGGGCCCGGGGTTCACCGCGTTGATATGTGAGAGTTGGGCGAATTCCGCCATTAGGCCGTTGGAAGCGTCGCGCAATATGTCGAAGTCTTTCATCCTGTCGAAGCCGTCGATGCCTCTACTGCGGAATATCACCAACTGGTAGAGAAGCATCCACCAGTAAATGGCGGCAAGGCGCTGCCCGTTGAGGCGCTTGCGTTGCCGCTTCAGTCCCCAGTCCAGCGACCTGTCGGTATTCTGCACGAAGAGCTGCTCTACGGTGTCGGTCGCACCCTCACAGCACCCATTCCATAGAGGTACGAGCCTGCTATCCAGATTGTTCGCGCCGAACTCCAGCGTTATGCGGCGCAATTCGTTGATGTCTGAGCGAAGTCTTGACTTGGAGGACCCTGACAGGAACGGTAGCCTCATCTGTTTCATTCCTTTCAAGAGCAGAGCGACCGGAGAAACCCGCAAGCGGCACAACTATCCTGAGCGCATATCCTATCACCATGCCATCCGTTGTGTTAGCCACTTGCCAAGAAACTTGACCATACAATGAAGTGGAATTATTATTCACACGCATCAGGCACTCGCATCAGGCACTCGCAGCGAGAGCGGCGGTTTCCCTATCGGTCTGCCCCGAGATAAACGGGTGTGCCGTTTCACATAAAGGTCTTCAACGCATGCAGCTCAAGTCTTACATCAGGGACATTCCGGATTTTCCGAAGCCCGGCATTCTGTTCAGAGATATTACGCCGCTGCTTGGGGACAGTGCTGTGCTGAAGTACGCAGTTGACCGCATGCTTGAACTGTGCGAACCTCTGCGCGCCGACGTGATAGTCAGCGTGGAGGCGCGAGGGTTCCTGCTGGCTGCGCCGCTTGCGTATAAGATGGATAAGCCACTGGTTCCGGTTCGCAAGCAAGGCAAGTTGCCCTTCAAGAAACACAGCGCGAGCTACGACCTGGAATATGGCGAGGATACACTGGAGATACACAGTGACTCCATCGGTCCCGGACAGCGCGCGCTGATTGTGGACGACCTGCTGGCGACGGGCGGCACAGTCTCCGCGGCATCTGATCTGGTGCGCGAGTGTGGCGGGCGTATCGCCGGGTATGCATTTCTCATCGAGCTAGCCGATCTCAATGGCAGAAAGCAATTGGGCGGCGAAGAGGTAGTATCACTGATTACTTACGACTGATCAAATTCGACTGACGTCCGTGTTAGGGCCAAAGCGACGATAGTAAAGCGATTACACCGCCGCGTATGATGCGGGGGGTAGCAAAGAAAGGAAGAGAGCCAATGACGACCGATGTGAACATCGAATCCCTGATAAGCGATGTGGAAGAGGTGGTAGCGAGAGGTATCGCCTATGTCCAGGATAACGCGGAGTCTGAGGTGAAGATAGACATCTGGACGCCGCGTGAGGTGCTGTGCCACTGGATATACTGGCACGCCGTTACAGCCGAGGGCATGGAAACCGCCGCCGCAGGTGAAGGTCCCCACCGAATCTTCGCGGAAGTGGACGACATGAACTCAAGATCTGTGGGACGCAAGTCCGGCGTATCGGTCGCATGGCTCGTCGAAGAGATGGAGGAACTCCAGGAGCGACTGATTGCGGCGGCGCGGGCGATGCCCGACCCCAACGCCGTGGTCGTGGCTCGGGGCGACGGCAGCGAGGCAAGCGGAGTACAGAGGCTGGAGACTATTGTCAGCCACTGGAATGAACACCTTGAAGAGATGGCTGCCGCCGCGTCTGCGTAACTAGGGCGAGGAAGTGTCTCAGACCGGTGGCAATGATAAGCCGCACTGGTCAACTGCGATGGCCCATCGCCGTAGAGCCGGATAACGCCGCAGCGCGAACATGATGCGGCGCAGACGGGCGTATCCGTTGTCGCAGATCGCCTTGGCGAATTGACAAAGGGCGCGTCTGTTGTCATCATGCGGATTAAGAGGTCTGCAATTTAGCGTGAGTGATGAGGCATGGGGGGCGGACCGCCGAACCGCATGACGCATCATCTCTCGTTTCCGTCACACATTAGGGACATCTGATACACCCGACTGCCGTTTTGGTTGCATCGGAGGTTGTGTAGGGGGCAATATGGTATATCGCACTAATGTAAGTTTCATTAGCAACTTTCTGCGCGAAGTGGACATGTTCAGCGGTCTGTCCGAGCGTAATTTGGACCGAATTGCATCGCTGTGCGAAGAGTACACCTTCGCTCCGGGAGAACACCTGGGTATGCAGGACGAGCGCGGAACGCGGCTGTACATCATGCGTGACGGCGAGATAGAGGTTACGGTCGGCTCGCAGGACACCGGCGTTGTCGTGAGAACGGTGCGAGGCAGAGAAACATTCCCGATCGCGGTGCTGATGGAGCCACCAATACTGGTTACCACCACACAGGCGGTAACCGAGGTGAATGCCTTCGTAATCCCGCGCGTCAGGCTGATGGAACTGTGCGAGCTTGAACCCGAAATCGGCATGCACATATACAGGTCGAGTTGCGGCATCATCATGAATCGCTATCGATACACGCTTGCAATGCTCTCCGACAGCGCGGGACATCCAACAAGGTTGAATCCTGTCTGGCGTGGAGCAGAGGTATAGGCGGAAAATACACTGGGTACAGCCGGCGATCACTATTCGACGCCGGCTATTGAGGGAAAGGCGATGATAGGGAGGAAACTAACAGGAGGTGCATCATGACGGTTGTAGCGTTAGGCGGACTAACGGGCGCAGGCGCCAGGACGATGGGCCCAGCACTTGCTGAACGAATGGGAGCCGACTATGTTGACCGGCTCATTCTCACCAATGTGGCCCGGCATGTGGGCGCGACCGTGGAAGCGCTTCACCAACGCGAGGAACGCCCACCAACTCGTGGCGAGCGGTTCACCCGCTTCCTGCAGCGGGTGCTTGAACGATCCGCAGTAACAGGCGCAGGCGGCGACCCCTACTTCGGGCCGGGTGTCGCGGCGTTTCTGACGGAGGAATATGAGGATCTACCCGAGCCTACAGTCACGCGCGGACACGAACTCGAGGACGAGAAGTACATCGAAGGCGTTCAGCACGCCATCAGCGACATGGCGACCGACGAGAACATCGTGATGGTGGGACGCGGCTGCTACTACATCTTGAAAGACCAGCCCAACGTGCTGCGAGTCGGCATTGAGGCAAAGTTGGAAGACCGTATCGCAACAATTGCCGGACGCGAGCGCCTCGACCTCGATGAAGCCACAAGGATAGTCGCGGCACGAGACGAGGCACGGATGTACTTCTTCAACCGCTTCTTCGACATAGTAGACCCGGACGCGCCGGAGTTCTTCCACTTCGTGATAAACACGAGCTCGGTCTCGCAGGACTACGCATTGAAGATGATTGAAGACGGCGTAGAAGCCCTGCGAGCAGGGCATTTGAAGTAGCGGCGAAGGTCTTATTCCCCGCAGAATTGCCCTTCTCGGGGCGGTTGCGCTAATGGCTTCCTTTGGCTAGAATAGCGAACATCAGGGCGACGACTGCGCTGCGACCGCAGCGCGCATTTGGGAGGCGAGCCTATGGCACTACTAGAAATTAACGATCTCGCTACTTACTTCTTCACGCAAGAAGGCGTGGTGAAGGCGGTGGACGGCATCAGCTACGAGCTTGCGGAAGGCGAGGTATTGGGAGTTGTAGGCGAAAGTGGCTGCGGCAAGAGCGTCAGCGCACTTTCTATCATGCGCCTCGTGGCTAATCCTCCGGGCAGGACCGTTGCCGGGCAGGTCGTATTCGAAGGCGAAGACCTTCTGCAGATGGATGACTCTGAGATGCGCAGCATCCGGGGCAACAAGATTGCGATGGTCTTCCAGGAGCCAATGACCTCTCTCAACCCGGTGCTGACCATAGGCCGCCAGCTCACGGAAACGCTCGAACTGCACCTCGGCATGACGAAGGAGCAGTCTCAGGCACGCGCCGCTGAGCTCCTGCAGCTCGTCGGCATCCCGGACGCTGAGGGCAGGCTGAAGGACTACCCGCACCAGTTCAGTGGTGGTATGCGGCAGCGTGTGATGATCGCAATGGCGCTCAGTTGCAATCCGCGCCTCATCATTGCTGACGAACCAACCACCGCACTGGATGTGACAATTCAGGCGCAGATTCTTGAATTGATGCAGGAACTGGCCGCGCAGTTCGGGACGGCGATGATCATCATCACGCACAACCTCGGAGTGGTGGCGCGCTACGCCCACCGCGTCATAGTGATGTACGCTGGCAAGATAATCGAGACCGGCAATGCAAGAGAGATTTACCACAACCCCAGCCATCCATACACGATGGGATTGCTGGCGTCGGTGCCGCGGCTTGACGAAACGGAACGCACCAGGCTAGAGGCGATCGAGGGACTGCCTCCGAACCTCGTAGATATGCCGGGAGGATGCTCATTCGCGCCGCGCTGCCAGTTCGCTATCGAGAAGTGCCTTGAGGAGGAGCCTACCCTCGCCGATGTCACGGATGGACATAACGCAGCCTGCTGGCGGGCACATGAACTTCTAGAAGTGGCCCGCGCCTAGACAGGGGAGATTTTCGATGACAACACAAAACGGCAATGCAAATGACAACGAAGTCCTGCTGGAAGTCAAGAATCTGAAGATGTACTTCCCGGTGACGTCGGGAATCTTCTTCCAGCGCAAGATTGCGGATGTCAAGGCTGTTGACGATGTAAGCTTCTTCATACGCAAGGGCGAGACGCTGGGCCTGGTGGGCGAGAGCGGCTGCGGCAAGACGACCACCGGTCGTTGCATACTGCAGTTGTATAAGCCGACCGAGGGCGACATCATCTTCGAGGGCGAGGACCTGAATGCGCTGGACGGCAGGGCGATGCGAGAGATGCGCCGCAAGGTGCAGGTCATCTTCCAGGACCCTTACGGCTCACTCAACCCCCGCATGACATGCGGTGACATCGTAGGCGAGCCGCTCATTGTGCATAAGCTCACCTCTTCCAAGCAGGAGTACCGCGACCGCGTTACCGAACTCCTGCAGACTGTGGGGCTGAATCCTTACATGGCGGACCGTTACCCGCACGAGTTCAGCGGCGGTCAGCGGCAGCGCATCGGAATCGCGCGCGCTCTGGCAGTGAACCCCAGCTTCATCGTTTGCGACGAGCCGGTTTCCGCTCTCGACGTGTCAATTCAGGCTCAGGTGATCAACCTGCTTGAAGACTTGCAGGACCAGTTCGGCCTGACCTACCTTTTCATCGCGCACGACCTCTCCGTCGTGCGGCACATCAGCGACCGCATCGCGGTGATGTATCTCGGACATATCGTGGAGATTGCCGACCGCAACGAACTCTACGAAAACCCGCTTCACCCATACACCAGGGCGTTGCTCTCAGCAGTTCCGATTCCGGACCCGGTTGTGGAGCAGCAGCGTGAGCGGATCATCTTGACGGGCGACGTGCCCAGCCCGATGAACCCACCATCAGGGTGCGTCTTCCACACTCGCTGCCCGGACATGATTGGCGACTGCCAGCTTGAAGTGCCGCGCCTGCGAGAAGTGCTGCCGGACCACTGGGTGTCCTGCATCCGTGTGGAAGGCTACGATACTGCGCCAACGCTCTAGTCGGTAGCACACACTTAGCCATATGATGGGGCGCTCAATTGAGCGCCCCTTTCATTTTGTCCCGCTATACCTGCTATCTCGTTGTGACTGTCTCTCAACGGCAGTTCCCCAGCCAATCTGCAATTGTGGTACATTATGCCCATTATGAACGGAGGAAATGCCTATGCTTGACTACAAGCCCAACATGGTTCTGTCTAACGAAGAGTTCAGGGTTGTGGGTTCGCGGCCAGTGCGTCACGACGGGGTTGACAAGGTTACGGGGCGCGCGCGCTATGCAGCCGATACGGCAATGCCAGGGCTTCTGTATGGCAAGGTTATACGCAGCCCGCATGCTCATGCCCGGATTAGGAACATCGACGCGAGCCGCGCGCTTGCCCTGCCGGGAGTCCATGCAGTCGTTACTGCAGCAGATTTCCCGGAGGCGTCTGCAGAGTTCATCGACCAGGAAGAAGGGGCGGCGGTCAACTACGGCTTCTTCAGCCGCAATATCATGGCGCGCGAGAAGGCGCTGTATATGGGACATGCCGTCGCGGCTGTCGCGGCAACCTCCCAGCACCTCGCAGAGGAAGCGGCAGAACTTGTCGATGTTGACTACGAAGTGCTAACACCGGCCATCACAGCCGATGACGCGATGGCAGACGATGCACCCATACTGCACGAGCGCCTGCTCACCATGGCGAGCCCCGCGTTCCGCTCAGGCGGCTACGGCGACAGCGACGAGCAGACGAATGTCGCCAATCACTTTATCTTTGACGACGGCGATGTGGAGCAGGGCTTCGCTGAAGCAGATGTCATCGTTGATCGCGAGTTCCATACGAAGGCGGTGCATCAGGGCTACATCGAGCCGCATTCGGCTACGGCGTTCTGGAATCGCGACGACAAGCTCACTGTCTGGTGCAGCACGCAGCAGCTATTCGCTGTCCGCGATCACATCTCCGCAGTGCTCAACATCTCCCTGTCGAATGTACAGGTCATCCCAATGGAAATTGGCGGCGGCTTCGGAGGCAAGGGCATGGGCGGGATGTACCTGGAGCCAGTGGTCTCGTTGCTATCTCGCAAGGCAGGCAGGCCCGTCAAGCTCGCCATGAGCCGTAAGGAAGTATTCGAGGGCTCCGGCCCGACATCGGCATCGCACATCAGGGTCAAGATGGGCGCGACTGAGGACGGCAGGCTTACTGCTGTGGACGCTTCGCTCGTCTATGAGGCGGGCGCATTTCCCGGCTCGCCGGTACCATCGGGATGCCGAACGATGCTCGCGCCTTATGTCATTCCCAATGCGCACGTCGAGGGCTTCGATGTCGTGGTCAACACACAGAAGTCCGCGGCGTACCGCGCTCCCGGATCACCGGCGGCGGCATACGCGGCAGAGTCGGTTGTTGATGAGCTTGCGAACAAGTTGGGCATAGACCCCATCGAGTTCCGCCTGCTGAACGCCGCTAAAGAAGGCACACGCCAGCCTGCGGGTCCCGTATTCAGGCGCATCGGCAATGTGGAGATGCTGGAGGCGGCACGCGACCACGCCCACTATCAGGCACCAATCGAGGGCAAGTACAGGGGCAGAGGCGTCGCGAGCGGCGCGTGGTTCAACGGCAGCGGACCCGCAAGCGCAGTTGCGAGCGTCAATCCCGATGGCTCGGTCAGCATCATCGAAGGCTCGCCGGACATCGGCGGCAGCCGCGCAGTGATGGCAATTCATGTCGCCGAAGTGCTAGGCATCGACGTTGCGGACGTGAAGCCCGCCGTCGTGGATACAGACTCCGTGGGCTACTGCTCCGGCGCGGGCGGCAGCGGCGTAACCTTCAAGACGGGCAGGGCATGCTACGAGGCTGCGCAGGATGTGAAGCGCCAGATGATTGAGCGCGCGGCGCGTATATGGGATGTGGATGCCGACGATGTGGAGTACGACGACGAGAACGCAGTGCTGCGCCACAAGCAGGATAGTGAACTCTCGATGACCTTCGCAGCGCTGGCGCAGCGGCTTAACGGCACAGGCGGGCCGGTCGTGGGACGCGCAACGGTAAATCCCGGCGGTGTGGGCAACGCCTTCGCCATGCACATGGTGGATGTCGAGGTTGACCCCGAGACCGGTAAGGTGGAAATACTTCGCTACACGGCACTGCAGGATGTGGGCAAGGCGATGCACCCGAGTTATGTCGAAGGGCAGATGCAGGGTGGCGCGGTACAGGGCATCGGCTGGGCGCTGAACGAGGAATACTACTTTGACGACAGCGGCCGCATGATGAACTCATCGTTCCTAGACTACCGCATGCCCGTATCGCTCGATGTGCCGATGATAGACACGGTGCTGATTGAGGTCGCCAATCCCGGGCATCCCTACGGAGTTCGCGGCGTCGGAGAGGCGTGCATAGTGCCTCCCATGGCAGCCATAGCAAACGCCATCAGCAACGCAATCGGTGTGCGGATGACAGAGTTGCCCATGTCGCCCGCAAAGGTAGTTGAGGCGCTGTCGAAAAACGGCGCGTAACGGCTCCACTGATTACCCAATGAATACTTCTCAGGCTCATGGCGTAGGGACGACATCAAAAGTCTCGTTCGCTGTGAGCCTGTCAGATTTATGGTCGGACTGATTCGTAATCTTACAATCAGATAGTTATCTTCAAAGGACTTAGCGGGATGAAATATTACAGTCTCATAGGCGCGGACGGAGACACAAGATTGGTTGTGGAGGCGCAAGAGGGCGTGCTTTCCGATCTGACCTCGGCACACCACGACCTGGAGGTGCTTGAAGACCTAGCTTTGGCGGCGGCGTTATCCGGTCAGAGCATCGACGCACTCGCGCAGCAGATGATCGAGGGAGGCGCGGCGGACGAACTTAGCCTCGCCGAGATCATGAGCGGCGAGAGCGATGCCGTACTTGATATGCCGTTCGAGCCGCCGGAAGTGTGGGCGGCAGGCGTAACCTACAAGACGAGCGAGATGGAGCGGCGCAGGGAGAGCGAAACTCCGGATGTCTATTCCATGGTTTACAGCGCAGAGAGACCTGAAGTTTTCTTCAAGGCGACGCCGGAGCGCTGCGTCGGTCCCAACGATTCCGTCGGCATCCGCGAGGACTCCAACTGGAATGTGCCCGAACCTGAGCTTGCATTCGTGCTTTACGGCGGCGAGATTATTGGCTACACCATTGGCAACGACATGAGCAGCCGGCAGATAGAGGGCGAGAATCCACTGTATCTACCGCAGGCGAAGGTGTTCAATCGCTGCTGCGCCATCGGCCCGTGCTTTGTAACGGCTGAGTCGTTCGACGATCCTCACAGTCTCGCCGTGAGCTGCACCATCACACGCGACGGCGAAGAGGTATTCAGCGGCAACACGAATACTTCCGAGATGGCGCGCACCTGCCAGGAACTCGCGGACTGGCTGCAGCGGCACAACGATGTGCCTAACATGACCACAGTGCTGACGGGCACACCCATCGTGCCGCCGCCCGACTTGAGCCTTCAGGAAGGCGACAGTGTGACCATCACGATAGAGGGAATCGGCACGCTCGTGAACGATGTTATAGTGGTGTAGTGAAGATGGAGACATTGGGCGACAGGAATGATTTAGAGGGGGTAGGGAAATGACGATCAAAAAGAGAATAGAGGCAGATTCGCCCAAGAAGCCAAATGTTGAAGCCTTAGATGGTGTTGAAATCCTGGCTGCAAATTCGTGGGTTCACAAGGCCTTCGAGAGGTATGGCGAACCGACGGTTTCGCTAGACGAGTTGCGTAAGATGATGGATGAAGAACTCAACGGTGAGTCGTTAAGTGACTTTGTGATAGAGGAACGAAGAAAGAAGCCCTACTAACAAATGCCCGTCTATTATCTGGATACATCCGCCGTCCTGAAACTCTATCTAAGTAACGAATTGGGCACCGAATTCATGAGGATATTGATTGAAGGCAGGATGCCAGATGAGTCCTTCTATATTTCGTCATTCGGCCTTCTGGAGGTTAAGGCGGCGATTGTAAGACGAATTAGTGATGTCGGTGTTATTGAGCAAGCGTTATCTCATTTCTCCCAGGACATGGCAAATCTGTTAAAGATTGTCGGATTGAACGAGTACATACTGTATCAAGCGCTATCTGCAACGGAAAACCACCGCCTCCGCGCCGGCGACGCCATCCACTTGGCTACCGCATTGTCCATTGCCGCTATTACCATCCCACAGGTTTTCATGGTCTCCAGCGATGTCGAACTACTCGAAGCATCCGAAACGGCGGGCATCGGCGCACTTAACCCGCAAGCTGATGACGCCATCGACAATCTGCGCCAAATCAGAGCAGTGTAATCCGTGCGTTGACACAACCACACGCCGATAGTAACCTCTGCCCTACCAGACATAACGATGACAACGGCACGTAAAGCCGACGGGAGAAGATCAGAATGTGTACTTATGTGATTCAGAAGTCCGACATTACGGGAAGCGGCAAAGGCACGCCGGGCTGGATTCCGATAACGGAAGCCCGCGTCTATTATGATCACCCCTTTCACATGACGACCGACCACACGCTTAATATCGACTTCGTAAACCCTGATCAGGGGCTTGGCGCGCGCGTAGCAGTCGAGCTAACCGCGGAGTCGGCGCGTGCGCTTGTGGACGACATTCTGGCAGCTCTGGAAGAAGGAAACGCAGCACACGCCGCAGATTAGACTGCACCCTCTCCCGTTGCTTCTCACCTTTGACCAATGGTACGAATTCGGTCAGGGGTTGCATTGGCAATGTAAGTTATGTAGAGTTTGCGGCAGTGAGGGCATCCCAGCCCTGTAACCACGATACTGTTGAATAATTTAAAGGAGTTTGCTGGAATTGGCGGAATGAGTAGATAGACAAAGACATGGAGGGACCCAAATGCAAATCATGTCAATTCGTCGAAGTGCTACTTTCCTAATGCTACTCTTAATGCCTGCGCTTATGCTGGCTGCGGCCTGTTCAAGCGCAGAACCGGAGGCTGAAGCGCCCGCTGCACCAGCGGCTGCCGCACCCCAGCCGCCGCCTGCTCCCGCCCCAACCACTCCACCTGCAGCACCCGCCCAGGCAGCGCCCACTGCGGCTCCCGAAGCGATGGCTGACATCACACCTCCCAGGCCTGGTGACCCTGGCGGGCAGACTGGCGGCGTACTTAATGTCGCCTACTTCCGCAAGGCATCCAGCCCCGACGGATACCAGGCAGGCGGTACCTTCGACCGCATGTACTTCTTTACCGGCAACGAGGTTCTTGTCGCAATCGGCAAGGACAGCGTGTACGACCCCTCTGAATCTCTCGCGTACTCGTTCGAGGTCGAGGACGGCGGCAGCCGTGTGAGGTTCAACCTTCGTGAGGGCGTGCAGTTCCAGGGCGGATACGGCGAGATGACATCCGAGGATGTTGCATTCAGCCTAAACCGCTGGTTCGACAACGGGTCTGGGTGTAGGGGCTGCCCGAGCACTTTCCGGTCGGTGACCGGGGTTAACGCCGTGGATGACTACACGGTGGATGTCGTTATGGACCCGCCGGACGCCAACCTTGTGGTCAAGATGTTCGACAGGGGCAGCATCGTCCACAACAAGGAGAACTGGGAAGCACTTGGCCTAGACGATCACAAGAGCAGTCCCATAGCAACAGGGCCCTACAAGCTCACGCTCTGGGACGTCGGCGTAACCCAGAACTGGGAGAAGCACCCGGACTGGTGGCGACACGAGCCATTCGCCGACGAAGTTAACATCCAGATTATCTCTGAGACGCGCACAAGGCTTGCAGCCCTTCAGACGGGCGAGGCCAACGTGTCCTGGCTGCAGGCGGAACAGATTCCCGCCGCGCAGAAGGATGACAACATCGACGTGTGGGACTTCACAGGAGTCGGCTGGGACGGCTGGGTATGGAACCACGGTCTTGAGCCGCTCGACGACCTGCGCTTGAGGCGAGCCCTGATCAAGTCAGTCGACAGGGGGGCGCTAAATACATCCATCTACTTGGATACGCTGCGAGACAGCCAGGCGCATACCTTCCCGCCGGAGTCTCCATTCGGGATTGATGCCAAGGACCTCTGGGAAGGCGAGCACCTACGTTACGACCTTGATGAGGCAAGGGCTCTGGTCGAAGCAGTAGCTGCCGACAAAGGACTGGAGTTGCCGCTGCAGTTGACCGGTGTGTGCGAGCGCCGTCCGGACCGCCAGCAGTTCTGCGAGTTCCTGCAAGGCTCGTGGACTGAGATTGGCGTTGAGTTCGAGTTTCAGATAGTGTCCAACGCTTCCGAGCGCTCCGATGTAATGGAGCAGTGCCAGACGCACGTGACGCAGACCGGCTCCGGAATGCTGCTGCCGTGGTACATGGAAGGTTCGCTGCACTCCAGCAGCAACGGCAACTATCCCGCCAAGGTATGCAAGGATCAGGGTTCCGCCCTGGATGCCGACGGTCAGGCTCTGCAGGACCAGCTAGACGAGCTCTTTGCGGAGGCATCGCAGAGTTTCGACAGCGCGGTACAGATTGACAAATACAAGGAGATTCAGCGGATCGCACTGGAGAACCTGTACACCTACATTCCTGCAATGCTACGCGTGAACTACATCGGCTGTCACACGCCAACAACGGGCGGTTGCGACACTAACCCGATGCGCGGCGACGGCTTCGTGCGCAACGGCGACTTCTGGATAAAGCAGTAACCGAATCTATAGCGGTCAGTCATCAGTAACCAACTCTTCGTCCACAAGGGTTGATTGCCGGTTGCTGACCGCTTCTCGTTCTCAGGAAAGGCCGACAGATGCAGCGTTACATGCTGCGCCGAGCGATCAACCTCATTCCGGTGCTGGTGCTGATCAGCATCATCGTATTCGCCACCGTAAGGGTGCTGCCGGGCGATCCTGCTCGCCTTCTCGCGGCCGTGGATGAGACCGGCTTCGTAGACCCCGATGTTCTCGCCGCGGTGGAGGAGCGATATGGTCTGGACAAGCCGCTCACAACTCAGTATTTCGATTGGGCTTGGGGTCTCGTGCGCGGCGATTGGGGCGTGTCGCTCTTAAGCGGCCAGGACGTATTCCCACAGATTCGCAGCCGCCTGAGCTTCACTGTGCAGCTCGCCGGGCTGTCGTGGTTCTTATCTCTGCTCATAGGCATTCCCATGGGGGTGATCTCCGCGCTCAAACGCAACTCCATACGAGACATCGCCGTGACGAGCTTCGCGGTGTCGGGAATAGCACTACCGAATTTCTGGCTGGGCATGCTGATGATTATCTTCTTCGGCGTTTGGCTGGGCTGGCTGCCAACGGGCGGCTACACTAGTTTCCAGGACAGTCCGATCGACTGGGCGCGCAAAATGATTATGCCCACTATTACACTGGGCACGGCGCTGTCCGCGGTTACCATGCGGCAGATGCGCGCCGCCCTGCTGGAGGTGATGCGCGAGGACTACATCCGCACTGCGCGCGCCAAGGGCCTGATGGAGAACCGCGTAGTAATGCTGCATGCGATGAAGAATTCTCTGCTTCCGGTCATTACGCTGTCCACATTGCAGCTCGGAACGCTGGTCGGTGGAACTGTGGTGACGGAGACGGTCTTCTTCCTGCCGGGCATCGGAAAGTTCATCGTGGACGCAGTTATAGCCAAGGACTTTCTTGTGGTGCAGATGGGACTGATGATTCTGACGCTGGGGGTGCTGGTCGCCAATCTCATCGCGGACATTTCATACGCATTCCTGGACCCGCGCATTCGGTATGATTAGCTGCCTGCCCAAGAATTTTCCGAGAAGGGCGACCTCGGGGTAGAGCAGATGAACGGTAGGATATGAGAGAGCACGAGCTGACAGAAACGACGGGTAACGAACTTGCCGACCAGAATCTCAACTGGGTTCGCAGAAGCCGCTTCCTTCAGACGCTTAGGGAGCTGGTGGGAGTGCGCCTCGCCAAGTTCGGGCTGGCAGTGCTCGGGATCGCCGTAATCGCAGCCGTGTTCTCGCCGCTTCTGGCCGTGCATGATCCGATCAAGATAAACCCGCGCGACAGCCTGCAAGACCCCAGCGCAGAATACTGGCTGGGCGCGGACCGTCTTGGGCGCGACCAGCTTGCGCGGCTCATCTACGGCGCGCGAGTGTCGCTCATCATTGGCGGCGCGGGCGTGGGCATCGCAGTGGTGGCTGGGATTGCAATCGGGACAGTTTCAGGCTGGGCCGGCAAGTGGACGGACGAGATACTGATGCGGATAATGGACGCGCTCGCCGCGTTCCCCAACATAGTGTTTGCGCTTGTGCTCGTGGCGATTACCGGGGGCGCAATGCGTAACATCATTCTCGTGATTGGGCTCGTGTTCACCCCGGCTGTCGCGCGCCTTATACGCGCTCAGGTGTTGTCGGTGAAGGAGCGCGACTATGTAATAGCCGCCATTGCGCTTGGCGCAAGTCCGGTACGCATTATATCCTCGCACCTGATTCCGAACAGCCTCGCGCCCGTGATAGTGCAGGCGTCCATCGCGTTCGGCGCGGCAATACTGCTGGAAGCGTCGCTCAGCTTCCTCGGCGTCGGTGTGAAGCCGCCGACTCCGACCTGGGGCGGCATGCTTCGTCACGCCTTCGAGGTGGTGGATCTGGCACCGTGGCTGACATTCACGCCGGGCGCAACCATATTCCTGGTGGTGCTCGCATTCAACTTCGTAGGCGACGCGCTGCGCGACACGCTCGACCCCCGTCTGAGAGGCGCCCGATAATTCCGCCCCGTTAGCTCTGATTCTCGAAGAAGTCGAGATCGATGGCAAACGCGGACGCAAGCATAAGCAGCCGGAAGTCATTATCGGCGCTGCCATCCGTGAATTGCACGACGAAAGTGTCGGCGTCGGTGAACATCTCGCGCCCGAACCCGCTCCACTGCTTCGTTACGCGCGCAATTTCAGTGCCGCCCGCGCTCTTGGCTATGAAAGTGTGAGGGCGGAAGAGTCCGCTGGTTATCCGCGTAATCTCGCCCCCATTCGCATCCAAAAGCGCAAACTTGCGTCCGAGTCCGAATATACGATTCAGAGCGCCAAGTCGCCTGCCGTCGGCATCGACTCTCAGATGCGATCGGAACCAGAAGAAATCACGGCTCGCTTGCAGGACTGGCGCATTGTTGCCGTCCACGACATGTATGGACAGAGCGCGATGGGAGGCCGCGAACTGGCGGCTAAGGCCGCCTGACTCCTCGTAGGCGTACATGAGCTGTGCGCCGTCGGATGTATGGACACTGTAGCGATTGGCAGTTTCAAAAGGAGTGAAAATCTCTAACTGCTCAACTTGCTGTCGTATTACGAGTTCCGGATACCGAGTAAGGTCGGTCATCTCTATCTCCCTGATAAGCTAGCGGCATTTTGAACGATGCCTATACTAGCATTTTAGCAGGAAACAAAACTTGTTCTACGCCATACTAAGCGCTATCGCGGAGATTTTCGTCAAAGTACAAATATCTGCACTGGGACTCAGGCGTTAATCTGGATGCGCAGGCGCTTGTTGATGCGCCCCTTGCTCTCGTGCCCCACGACGCTTATCTTGCCCACTTCGCTGGTGTTGTGGACATGCGTGCCGCCGTCTGCCTGAAGGTCTAGTCCCGTAATATTGACGGTTCGGACTTCCTGAATTGCGGGAGGCAGAAGGTTGATCTTCGTGCGGATGAGGTCTGGGATGGCGAAGGCTTCCTCTCTGGGGAGCGTCGCGATTTCGATAGGTCGCCCCGCCTGCACTTCCTCATTCACAAGAGTTTCCATGCGCTCCGCGAAGTCAGCCGACATATTTTCAAGCTCGAAGTCCATGCGCGCGCTGCCGGGCTGCATATTTCCGCCGGTGACTTGCGCGCCGTAATCGCGCCATACGACGCCGCAGAGGATGTGCAGCGCGGTGTGCGTGCGCATCAGCAGGTAGCGGCGATCCCAATCGAGCACGCCGTGAACGCTCGCGCCGACGGGCGGCAGTTCGCCGTCAATCTCGTGCACCAGCTTGCCGTCCTGCCGTGAAAGCTTCTTAACCGCGAACGACGAATCACCTGCGCTGAGTGTACCGCTGTCCGCGGGCTGACCGCCGCCACCCGGATAGAACGTGGTGCGATCAAGAACTACGCCCTTGGACGTATGGTCGGTGACGGTCGCGTCGAACTCGCGTAGGTAACTGTCGTCGTAGCAGATGATTTCGGTCATTGTTCGCCTCTCCAATGGTGAGTTGAAATTCGTATGCCGTTAAATAGCGGTCGTGGTCTTGGGATTGCTTACACCGCAATCTCAGGCCGCTGCTTCCAGACGCCTGTTGCCTGCTGGAAGGCAAATGCCAGTTGCAGGACACTGAACTCGCTCTGGTGGCGACCCACAATCTGCACACCGACAGGCAGGCCCTCCTCAGTGAAGCCGCAAGGCACAGATATGGCGGGAAGACCCGTCGCGGTGATGTAGTAGCAGGAGCGCATCCAGTCGATGTATGTCTCCATCTGCACGCCGTTGACTTCTGTCAGGTACGGCTGTGTCACATCGAATGGCGGGTGCTGGCTGACAGGGAAGACCATGAACTCGTAGGTCTCCATGAACTTGTGCACTCGCTCGTACAGGGCAGCACGCTTCACCTCGGCCCTGCCGACATCGGCCGCGCTGAGCCTCAGACCTTCCTCGATGTTCCATATCACCGTGTCCTTGATCTGGTCGCGGTGAGTTTCCAGCATCTCCGCGCGGGTTGCCGCCATTCCCGCAGCGCGAGATACCATGAATGCCTCATTAGCGCCGCTGAAGTCCGGACAAGCCTCGTCGATATCGCAGCCCAGTTCGCCGAATGTGCCGCGCTGACTCTCGATGACCGACACGATGCGCGGGTCAACGGGAAGCCCGCCTATGTCGCTGCTCCACGCGATGCGTACGCCGTCGAAGTCGCGCTCCAGCGAGTGCGCGAGCGGGTTAAAAATCTCACCCGCATCCGTCAGCGCAACAGGGCAGCGTTCGTCGGGGCCAGTGATTGCACTGAGCATCAGGGCGGCGTCCTGTACGGTGCGCGCCATGGGACCTTGCACTGCCAACGCAGACCATGGCGTCTGCGAGGGCCACACGGGAACGCGCCCGATTGCCGTGCGGAAGCCCACGATGTTGCAGAAGTTGGACGGGTTTCGAAGTGAGCCGCCTAGATCGCTGCCGTCCGCAATGGGCACCATGCCGCATGCGAGGGCGACCGCCGCCCCGCCGCTGCTGCCACCGCATGTCTTCGTAAGGTCGTAAGGGTTCAGCGTTGCGCCGAATACCTCGTTGAAGGTCTGCGAACCTGCCCCGAACTCCGGCGTGTTTGTCTTGCCAACCGAGATCGCACCCGCCTGCTTCAGCCGCTCCACCATGAGCGCGTCTTGCTCCGGGATGTGGTCGACGTAGATGGGCGAGCCGTAGGTGGTGCGGACGCCTGCCGTGTCAACTAGATCCTTGTGCGCGACTGGTAAGCCATGCAGTACTCCGACATCATCTCCGCGTTGCAGCGATTCGTCGGCAGCCTTCGCGCCTTCCAGCGCCCGTTCAGGTTGGTAGGTGACTATTGCATTGACCTTCGGATTGACACGATCAATCTGATCAAGATGCGCCTTCATAACCTCGGCGCAGGAAAGTTCTTTGCTGCGGATGTGCTGCGCCAGTTCCACAGCGGTCATGAAATTGATGTCGGTATTGGGCATTTAGTTGCTCCGTCTAAGTAGTTTTCTTATGGCCAACGGACTCATCGAGTAGCAAGGGTTAGCTGTTTGCACTGGCAAATTCTGATCAGTTGCAGGCAATACTCGTGCATCAACAGCGCCTTGCTCCGATTAGGTTATCTGCTCCCAATCGCGCAGCAGCCTGTGGGCCGCGTTGTGCCCCGGCGCACCCGTAACCTCGCCGCCGGGATGTGCGCCCGCGCCGCACATGTACAGCCCTTCAATCGGCGTGCGGTAGCCTGAGATGCTGCGGCTCCCGCGCCCCGCGAACATCTGCTGCGAGGTGATGTCCAGGTGGCGGATGTTGCCATCGGTCAGTCCCACCCGGTCCTCCAGTTCGACGGGCGTGAAAAGCTCCCAGTCGATCATCACATCGCGGAAGTTGGGCGCGTACTGCGAGATTGTATCGATCAGCTGCTCGCCGACTGCCTGGCGCGCGTCCTGCCATGTACCCTCCCGGAGTTGCACCGGCGCGTACATCGACCAGACAGACATCACATGCTTGCCCGGTGGTGTCAAAGTGTCGTCATACACGGTGGGAATCTGAATAAACATTACGGGGCTGCTCGACGGCCTGCCCGACTTCGTATCGTCCCAGCTCCGCTCAAAGTAGTCGATCGACGGACAGACGCGCGTGTAAGCGAGTGCCCTCGGGTCATAGTCCGGACCCAGATAGGCTGAGAAGTCCGGCAGTTCGTCCAGCGCGGCGTGGAACTTGAGGAACGATGTGTTCGTCTTGGCGCGGCGTATATCGCTAAGCAGACCAGATGGTACGTCGCCTTCATCCATCAGTGAGAGGAATGTGCGCTTAGGGTCGGCGTTGGACAGAACGGCGTCCGCATTGATGCGTTCGCCATCGGCAAGTAGTACGCCGGTCGTCCTGCCATTGGTCGTAAGTATCTGCTGCACCTCTGCGTTCAGTCGAATCTCCACGCCGTGCGCCTCTGCAGAGCGCGCCATAGACTGCGTGATCGCGCCCATGCCGCCCTTCGGAATACCGAAGTTCTCGTCGGGTGTTAGTAGATCGCTGCGTATGTAACCAACGGCCATGATGCTGCCCGGGGCTCGCACGTCCCCCGCGTCCTGAGCGTCTATGAAACTAGCACGCACCAGCGGCGATTCGAAATATTCCTCCACAAGGTCTTTCATGCTTCCCGTCAGCATGCGTTCGAAAACAACCTCGTCCGGCGTACCGCGCACATCGGCGGCGATCTCTGAAAGCGTGGGAGGGTCAGTCAGCATGTAACGCTGGATGATGCCACCGGCCTGCTCCCAAAACGCCACCCAGTCGTGGTAGCGCGCTCCGTCTTCAGGCGATATGCGCGCAATGCTCTCAGCAGTACGCTCGTCGTCGTGCCAGCGCATTATGTGATTGCCACCCGGCAGCGGGCTGAAACTCACGGGGTCCATCTCGTATATTTCAAGCCCGTGCTCGCGAAGTTCCAGGTCATTGATGACCTTCTCCTGCAGCATATGGCAGATATACGAGCAGCTTGACACGCGGAATCCCGGGAATAGCTCCTCCGTGATGCAAGCGCCGCCAACGAAGTCGCGCCGTTCCAGCACCAGCACGCTGTTGCCCTGCCGCGCAAGGTAATTGGCGGCTACCAGACCATTGTGCCCACCGCCAACGACGATTGCCGAGTATCGGTTTGCCATATCACTGCCCCCTCGCTGTCACAGCCTGTAATTCGCTACTGAAAGCCTATCACGGCAGACGCAGTTTGGAAACGCAGTCGGCAAGGTGCAATCTCACTCAGGCCACTCACTTTCCTCTGTTCGGGAAGGCGACCACGCTATGATACAATCCCGTCCAACAACTAGGTAACAAAGGAGATTCGGCGCTGCCGACGGAGATAACATGAGCTTCCAGAATTATGATATTGCGGTAATCGGAGCGGGCATCATCGGGCTGGCGACGGCTATGCGGCTGGCGCAGGAATACCCGCGCTACAAGATAATCGTGCTGGAGAAAGACGGCGAGGTCGCGCAGCACCAGACCGGGCACAACAGCGGCGTTATACACGCTGGCATCTACTATGCGCCCGGCTCTCAGAAGGCGAATTTCTGCTCGACCGGCGGCAAGTTGCTTCGACAGTTTTGCGATGAGCGCGGCATTGAATACGAGATGTGCGGCAAGGTCATCGTCGCCATCAACGATGAGGAAGTGCCGCGCCTTGAAGACCTCCTAGAACGCGGCACCGCAAATGGCGCGGAAGGGCTGGAGATGGTCGGTCCTGAACGGCTCGCCGAACTTGAGCCTTACGCCGCTGGAGTTCAGGCAATATTCTCACCGAACACGGGCATCATCGACTTCAAGAAGGTGTCACAAGCGTATGCAATCGAGTTCGGCGAGAACGGCGGCGACCTGCTGCTCAACACCGCCGTTCACGGCATCACACAGCGCGACAACCAGATGTACCTTGAGACTTCGCGCGGCGAAATTGCGGCGCGGCACATCATCAACTGCGCCGGACTACAGGCAGACCAGGTGGCGCGCATGATGGGCGCGGATCCGGGGCTGCGGATCATACCCTTCCGCGGCGAGTACTTCTCGATCAAGCCCGAACGCCAGTATCTCGTTCGCAGCCTGATATACCCTGTGCCTGATCCCAGCCTGCCCTTCCTCGGCGTCCACTTCACCAAGCGCGTCACAGGAAGCGTCGAAGCAGGGCCCAACGCCGTGCTCGCATTTTCCCGTGAAGGCTACACCAAGACAAGCTTCAGCCTTGGGGACACGCTCGGCACATTCACATACCCCGGCTTCTGGAAGATGTCCCTGTCCCACTGGAAGAGCGGCCTGGACGAGCAGCACCGCTCGCTGCGAAAGTCGCTGTTCCTGAAGTCGCTGCAGACGCTCGTGCCGTCCATCGAGATGGACGACCTCAGCGAACCCGGCGCTGGTGTGCGCGCGCAGGCAGTGGACAACAACGGCAACCTGCTGCAGGACTTCGCCATATCCGAGACCGAGAACGCCATCCATGTCCTCAGCGCGCCATCTCCCGGAGCGACCTCGTCGCTCACCATCAGCCGGTACATCGTAGATATGGCGGTGGGCGCGTTCGGGCTGGAGGACTAAGCATATTTGTTTGGTGGTTTGATATAACAAGGTTATGACGTGAAATACTTTAAGCGGCGCAGAATTGTAGCTCGACGCAGAATCGACCGCAGGAAACAGCAGCGTGAAGGACGGCGCTCTGTAACTTCTGCGCTAGAGCAGGTCGGTAGGAAATCAAAAAAGACTGTCGATGTGGCAACCAAAACCGTATTGGATAGCACGAATGTGGCATCTAAGGGAATTGCAAGCGCTGCAACATCTACGGTTGACCGCTCACGCTTGGCATCCAGCAAAATCCTAGATAACGCTTCTACGTCTGTCGCTTGGTTGTCGGAGGTGTCGCAGGCATTGTTGGCGACCGAACTGTCGAGAGACCTAAATCACATGTTGCAGAGCATGACCGATGGATCTTCGACCATTTATAGTAGCGCGATGGATGAAGTCTATAATTCTACGGGCATAGGCGGTAGTTATCATAGGATTTTCGATGGTGGTCATGACATCTTTGGAGCAGTGAGAGCAGTTCGAGGAGCGGTGCCCGATGACAGCATACTTCAGGAAGCCATAGCTACACTTCAGGAACTGTTCAAGGATGTAATCACTGTCAGAGGACTACCAATAGCTACTTGGGATTATGAAACATATTATCAAGTAGTCGGATATCTTGATGACAATTTCCATATCCCTAGAGATTGGTTCTATGACCTGAACACTTATGATGCCGCTGAGTTGGTCGGTGGTTCAATAGGTATTCTGGCAGTGGCATTCAGTTGGAACCGTACCGAAACCAAAACATTTAGCAGGCTCGTTGGCAGTATGGGGTTGTCCGCCGCTCTCAGTGCGAATCCACTGCTGTTAGTGATAACCATTGTGGCATTAGCGAAGGCATTCCACAAAGCTCATCAATCAGGTGAATACACAGAGTTCGTGGCTGGTAGCCTAGAGGGTGGAGTGGGAGCAGGTGCTACTATAACCGCAGTTTCACTGGTCGGAGTAGCAGGCGGCCCGGCAGGTGTAGCCTTACTTGCTGGGCTTACCACTGGTGTTCTTGTCAATACGGCCACGAAAAAAGTGAGTTTCGTAGAAATTGGTCAGTTCATGGCTGAAGAAGCAACAGTCGCAGCTTACGAGGCCAGAGAATTAGTAAGGCAGCGTAAAATCAGCCAATTCATGGCGGGCCAGCTAAACTCTGCTATGACTGAAGCGAGGGAAGTCACCCAGCGAGTCAAAGAAAAATACGCCAATACTAGAGCGGCAACTCCGTTTGAACTTACTCACCCAAAGAGACGCACTACCTTCTGAGATACTTATGTGAAAGGCAGACTAGAGTGAAAATCGCATACGCATTCCGACGCAGCACATACTACCCGTTCGAGGCGGGCGCAGCATGGTCTCTTCCAGACGAGCGCGCATTGCCCGATTACCTCGGCAAGGTGCGCGATATCGGCTTCGACGGTATCGAGCTTGGTCTCGACAACTTCCTGTCGAACGGCGGGCTTGATGTCGATGAGAGCAAGGTAAGCGAGGTCAAGAAGCGGCTGGACGACAATGGCACACCATGCGTCGCCATTCGCGCAGGCGGTGCGCTCTGCTATCCGCAGACCGCAGGACACAACCGCAAGCGCCTAGAAAAGTCAGTGGAGGTTGCGTCCGAACTCGGCGCGGATGTCGTGAACACAGCGCTCAGCGGCCCGCCACAGAACCGCATGATCGACACGGGACCGTCCGGCGCGCCGGAGTCTCACGGCTCCAGCCAGATGGCGTCCGAAGAGGACTTCCTCCGCACGGCGCAGACACTCCGCGAAGTCGGCGCTATGGCGGGCGACAACGGAATCAACATCACGGTCGAAGTGCATCAGCACTCCATAGCCGACAACAGTTGGTCAACACTGCACCTGCTTGAACTAGCCGACAGCCCATTCGTGCACGCCAACCCCGACCTGGGAAACGTGCTCTGGAACTACGATGTGCCAGAGGAGACGATGGAGCAGTGCATATCCGCACTCGCGGCGCACTCCAAGTACTGGCACTGCAAAGCCCTGAACCGCGTGCATGTGCCGGAGCTCGACCACTCGTACTACATCCGCGTGGCGCTTCCGGACGGCGACATAGATTACCGCTTCGCGATTTCAGCGATGGTGGAGGCGGGCTACGACGGATACCTCGCCATAGAAGGCGCGAACACCGGCGACCAGCTGTACAAGGACAGACGCAGCGTAAACTATGTGCGAGGCATTCTGGCGGAGCTTGAAGCGTAGCAACCTGTCAATTCCGCCTGCCCATGGTAATAGAGTGGCGCAAAACTTTCATAAAGGTCAAAAAAGCCCGCTCAAATCGTTGACACTGGCATTAACGTAGTGTAGTCTAATCTTTACCGCAATCGCGGATGCACCTTAACAACTGGATAGTGGAAGAGAACACACAACGTTTAGAGTTTGATCCTGGCTCAGGACGAACGCTGGCGGTGCGCCTAATGCA
>MKWU01000258.1_pt1 | contig 99697 bp, 72 predicted proteins | sample 809101 | NCBI WGS metagenome assembly MKWU01 (sample SAMN05860141, study PRJNA318959) | sponge metagenome | host: Aplysina aerophoba | place: Slovenia: Piran, Adriatic Sea, Gulf of Piran | collected 2013-05-07
ACGCACCGTTTTCTGATACATCCATCACCACCACGCCCTGCTTCGACCCGGATGCGCGCTTCATCAACCCGCTTCACGACCGACCGCCATCACCCGAACAGCGCATCAAGGAAGCTGGCAAAGGGTAGCCCACAAGAACATTGGCGACACATGAACGCACCGCTTACTGATGCACCCATTGCGCCACAACCTGCTTCGACCCGGATGCGCGCTTCATCAACCCGCTTCACGACCGACCGCCATCACCCGAACAGCGCATCAAGGAAGCTGGCAAAGGGTACCCCACAAGAACATTGGCGACACATGAACGCACCGCTTACTGATGCACCCATTGCGCCACAACCTGCTTCGACCCGGATGCGCGCTTCATCAACCCGCTTCACGACCGACCGCCAGAACCCGAACAGCGCATCAAGGAAGCTGGCAAAGGGTAGCCCACAAGAACATTGGCGACGCATGAACGCACCGCTTACTGATGCATCCATTGCGCCACAACCCGCTTCGACCCGGATGCGCGCTTCATCAACCAACCTCACGGCCGACCTCCATCACGAAAACACCCGAACAGCGTCTCAACGGAAGTGACAAGGAGGCTGCCCAAAGGACGTTGGCAACACATGAACGCACCGGACAATTCCCGCAGAGACTGGCCTGGGGCAGCGCCTGTAGCAATGAGAGTGCAAAATGAGAAACGATACGATTTCAGGAGTGTACACAGGGGAGACTGATGGCTGTCATCTACGTCTCCAGCTCCCGCCTTCGCCCCCGGCAGCAAGGCCGCCTACTCCAAGGAGAACCCCTCGGCACCACATCGGCCAAGGGCAGCTCCCGCCGCGATTGATGCCAGCCTTTTCCAGGGAATATCCAGTCGGTCCCAGTCATCGCCTGCCCTGATACCCAACTTCCCGGAAGCCAGTTTCAATTGGCCAGGAACATGGCTGCACGCGCTGCGGCCTGTGTCAGTCCGTGGTGACGCTGACAAACTTTCTTTTCAGGGGTCCACGGGTTTCGAAAACAACCTTGCCATCGGCTTTGGCAAAGAGCGTATGATCCCGCCCAAGTCCAACGTTATGCCCGGCATGAAACCGGGTGCCACGCTGGCGTACCAGAATGTTGCCGGCAATCACTGCCTGGCCACCAAAGCGCTTGACGCCAAGACGTTTGCTTTCTGAATCTCGACCATTACGGGTACTTCCACCCGCCTTCTTATGTGCCATGACGGCCTCCCATCAGCTCGTTATGCCGGTAATCTTGATCTCTGTGAAACTCTGGCGGTGACCCGCCTGCCTGTGGTAGTGCTTGCGGCGCTTGAATTTCACAATATTGATCTTTTTGCCACGCCCCTGTGTCACGACCTGGGCACTAACCCTGGCGCCTTCGATCAAAGGTGTGCCAATGGCGACCTCTTCACCCGAAGCCAGCATCAGAACCTGGTCAATTTCGACAGTGTCCCCTTCATTGGCACTGAGCTTCTCAACTTTCAGGGTGTCGCCTTCAGTGACACGGTATTGCTTGCCACCGGTTTTTATTACTGCGTACATGGATATCTCCGACATGTTCCAGCCTTTTTGTCAAAGGCAGCCGCACTGCGGCGTTTGCGGTTAAAACCGACTGTACGACAACAAGGCAGTGCCTCGTGACCGGCGTCATCCGGATTTATGACAAAGGGCCTCTGCCTGTCGCAAGCTCAGCGGCCCGCGCATTCTAGGCGAAGCCCTCCCCTGAAACAAGTGCCGTTCCCCGGACTCCCGGCCAAACACTGCATCACAGGCTCTGCTGCCGCTCCTGGTAAAAGTCTTTGTGAAAGGCCTCCTGGTCAAAACTGGCACCCAGCCAAGTCACCAGTTCGCGCATGTCCTTTTCTGCATTTCTCAGGCAGCTGGTGCCTCCCGGAGAGGGCGTCATATTGAAAATCAGTCCGTTTCCCGGTGCGATGCGCGCTTCCCCCAGTAGAAGTTTCTTCTTTTCCCTGTCAATCAGCTGGGGCCGTATGCCACCGAACCCTTTGGCAAAGGTGATATCTTCCAGCTGTAAGCCCGGCACTATCTTGCGTGCATCGCGCAGAAAAAGGCGACGTTGTATGAGCGGCATTTCAAACATGAAATTTTTGAAAATGTAGTTGCGGATATCAGGGACCCGCATCAGATCCCAGAGCACTGCGGCGACGGAGGAGTCGAGATGCAGAACCTGGAAAAAGTCGCCGATGGTACTGTTGTTGTAGCGCTCCAGCATGGGCAGCAGCAAGGCTGTCGGGCCGAAGCGCGTCTTGCCCGGCACGCTCACATCCGGGTCACCATGAATGGCTGCAAAGGGCAGCTTGTCATTCTGTACGGTGTAGACCTTTCCTCTGAGAACTTCTGGCACAAAGTAGAAACTGCCCGCCACCGGAAGGCAGGAAAAATTCAGTCCATGGCCCATTTGTTGCGCAAACAGCAAGCTATGCCCGCCAGCACTGACAACAAGACTGCGTGTGCGAAAGTCACCGCGATTGGTGCGCACACGATAGAGGCCGTTTTCTTCCTTTTCTATCTTCGCAACCTTGGTGCCCATATGAATCGCCGGGGCCCGTCCGCTCTTTTGCGCCTGGCGGACGAAGGAGTCGGACAACTTCTGGTAATTCGCGGCCGTGTACTCGTCCACCACTGCCAGGGCGACCAGCTCCTCGTCCTGCTCTCCTTCCCGCCCGGCGACCACCAGAGGCTCCACTTCAGCAATCTGGGCTTTTTCCAGCAGTCGCATGCCGCTGTAGTGTTCTCTGAATGTCTCGTAGCGCTGCCGCAAGAACGCGCACTCACGGGCGCCGACACCCAGCACCATTTTGGGGAACTTGAACAGAATCTCGTCACGCTCTTCGGCCGGCAGGCCCAAACCGTAATTCACCAGCATAGCGGCCGCGCGCTTGACCCTGAGCGCCTTCTCCAGGCTGTAGTTGGTTTCTATATCACCACAGTGAATGGTCTGACTGTTGTTGCTGCTCCTGGAGTTGACCTGAGCCAGCCTGTCGTATTTCTCCAACAGGGCAACACGTGCAACGTCTGTGTAGCGCGTCAACTGGTACAGCAGGGCCGTCCCCGATACGCCTCCGCCGACAATGACCACATCGTAGGGGACCGCTTCTTCACCCCGCTCGTCTGCGTTGTGCGCAATATTTTCCCGGGCCTGATCTGCAGGCCAGAGGCCCGGAGGCGACTCTTCGGTCGATCGTTCCAGCTGTGCAGGGATAACAACAAAGCCAAGGGCTCCCAGCCCCAGCGTGGCCAAAAGAATCGATGCGGCGAGTCGCCCCGAATTCCTGCGGCGGATAGTATCCCAGAGAATGAAGCCCATCACAGCAATGAGTCCCAACATAAGGAGGGCCATTATCAGGCGTTCGAATCCCAAGACTTGCATGACATACCGTTCCCATCATCAAGAGTTGCGGCGTGAAAACCAACACAAAAACCTGCCAGCCAGACAGGTTGAACAACACCTGTCCTGTAACAAGCAGCCCCGTCGCAAGGGAAGACAAGCCCGCCTGAAAACAAGCTTTTCCTGAAGAGCGCTTGCAGTATAGCCCAATGCACAGCACTGGCTCGTTGGGGATTCAACCTTGATGAAGGAATGCACAAACCCCCTGCTTTTTCAGACAGGGGGAGGATGGAATTCAGCTGTTTTCCAGCTCTTGGCGAAAGCTGTTCTCGTCAAACTTGGCTCCCAGGAAGGCCACCAGTTCACGCAAATCTTTCTCTGCATTGCCGAGACAGCTGGTACCCCCCGGAGACGGCGTCATATTGAAAATCAGCCCCTGTCCCGGTGCTATGCGGGCCTCGCCCAGCATGAGCTTTTTGTTTTCCTTGTCAATCAATTGAGGACGCACGCCGCCAAAACGCTTGGCAAAGGAAATGTCGCTCAGTTTCAAACCCGGGACTATCTTGCGTGCGTCACGCAAAAACAGGAGACGGCGCACGAAAGGTACCTCGAGGAGAAAGTTCCTGAAAATATAGTTGCGAATATCAGCAATGCGCATCAAATCCCAGAGCACTTTGAGAACCGAAGCATCCAGACGCAACACCTTGAAGAACTCAGGGATGGTGCTGCTGTTGTAACGCTCCAGCATAGGCAGTAGCAGAGCTGTAGGACCAAAGCGCGTTTTCCCCGGTACACATACGTCCGGGTCACCATGGATAGCAGCGAAAGGAAGCTTGTCGTTCTGGACGGTGTAGACCTTGCCCTTGAGAACAGCAGGCGTAAAGTAAAAACTGCCGGCCACCGGAAGGCAGGAGAAATTCAATCCGAAGCCCATTTGCTGCGCAAACAGCAGGCTGTGACCGCCAGCGCTGACAACAAGGCTACGGGTCACGAAATCGCCACGGTTGGTGTGTACCCGGTAGAGGCCGTTGTCTTCCTGGCTCATCTTCTCGACCTTGGTGTTCATGTGAACAGCCGGGTCACGGCCGCTGGCTTTTGCCTGGCGAACAAAAGAGTCGGACAGCGTCTGGAAGTCAACCGCCGTGTACTCATCCACCACCGCCAGTGCCACCAGCTCTTCATCCTGAGCGCCCTGCCTGCCGGCAACGACCTGGGGCTCCAGTTCAGCAATCTGGTCCTTTTCCATTAATCGCATGCCGCTGTAGTGCTTGCTGAAGACATCAAAGCGCTGTCGTAGAAATTGACATTCACGAGCACCAACGCCCAGTACCATTTTGGAGTGCTTGAATATAATGGTATCGCGCTCTTGCGCAGGAAGAGACTGGGCGTAGTTCACCAGCATGGCGGCAGTGCGTTGGACCTTGAGGGCTTTTTCCAGACTGTAGTTGGTTTCTATATCGCCACAGTGGATGGTTTGACTGTTGTTGCTGCTTCTGGAATTGACCTGTGCCAAGCTGTCGTACTTCTCCAGCAGGGCAATACGCTGAATATCCGTATAGCGTGTCAGCTGATACAGCAGAGCTGTGCCGGACACGCCGCCACCCACAATCAGGACATCGTAGGGTTCTGCCGTCATATTCTCCTCCCTTGGGCTAGAAGCAGTGCATTGCTGGTCTGTGCCAGGCAGCCAGAGACTTGATGAAGTCAGGGAGAAATCCCGGTCGCCAGCTCCGGCGCGCGAGTATTATGGGGGAAACGCAGTGAATCTGCACCCGCTACAGGACCCGGTGACAGTAAATGCCCGTCGCACAGAGATGAAGAGCCTGCCGCACCGGATGTGAACGCACCGGAAGACTGTCTGGTACCAGACACAGTCTCCCGCAGGTTCCTGCTCACAGACAGCCGGAGGCTTACCACCAGAAAGGCCACGCCAACGAATCTGGCGCAGCCAACCTGGAAGGCATCGCGCGTAGTGACAGCCCGGATCGCCACACAGCATTTTACTCAGCCTGACAGGCCTGAACGGGTGCGCCATGGGCACTGCTCTTTCCGCATGCCTCTGCGGCGGGCTGTGATGCCTGCTCCATGGCGTCAATACAATGCAGGGCAATCCGGTCAGACTCGCCTGCCCCCTGCTCGCCGGACGGCCCTCCCTGCTGCACAATCTGGTTGCCAGCGTGCTCCCAGGTCGGACGCGGTGTACTACGGTCTATTTCAAGAGACGCAAAGTCAAACAGATTGCTGTCGGCCATCTGGGAGGGTGCGATGCTCTGCATGGCATTGAAAATAGATTCAATGCGTCCTGGGTGACTGGTATCCCATTCCGCCAGCATGGCCTTGATATTCTGGCGCTGAAGGTTCTCCTGGGACCCGCACAGCGTGCAGGGAATAATCGGAAAGTTCATGAGTGCAGAAAAAGCCGCAATGTCCTTCTCGCGGCAATAGGCCAGTGGGCGGATCACCAGATTGCGGCCATCATCCGAGCGCAGCTTGGGCGGCATGGCGGCGAGCCGGGCACCGTAGAACATGTTCAGGAACAATGTTTCCACTATGTCGTCCTGGTGATGTCCCAGGGCAATCCGTGTCGCACCTATTTGTTCAGCAAAAGCGTAAAGTGCCCCCCGGCGTAGTCGTGAGCAGAGGCCACAGGCCGTTTTGCCTTCCGGGATTCTGCTTTTGACAACCGACCAGGTGTCACGATTGACAACGTAATAGCTTACGCCCAGCTCTTCCAGGTAGTCGGGCAGGACATGGGCGGGAAAGCCAGGCTGTTGCTGGTTCAGGTTTACTGCGACCAACTCGAAGTGTGCCGGTGCGCTTCGTTGCAACCCCAGCAGCATATGTAGCAATGTGTAGCTATCCTTTCCCCCCGACAGGCATACCATCACCCTGTCGCCCTCCTGGATCATGCTGAAGTCTTTGATGGCACGTCCTGTGAGTCGGCGAATCTTTCGGCGAACTTTGTCCATGTGGCGTCTGTCAAAAGTAGGAGCGGAGCTTGTGGTAACCATCGTCGGCGTTATTGATTGCGTGAAAGTGCTCAATTATACCCGTTTCCCTGCTCCCGGGTGCGCTTTCCTTGCCTCGCACTGGGGTATGGGAGCTCGTCTGGCAGGCTGTGCCAGGCTTGACGCGCAGCAGGTTATTTTCCCGGGAGAAGACTGTGTGGTGAATTGATGCAGGTCATGTTTTTCTGACACAGGCAGCCATGAGAGGCGGCCGGGTCCGGCTTTTGGCACGGGACCCATGGCCTTCCGGAATTCAGAAGGAAAGCGGGATTCGTTCGCTTTCCCCAATAGTCCAATAGCAGTGGTGCGACCTGCAGGTCCCATCCTCAGCACAACGGAAGACAAGACAATGAAAGAACGAGCTACAGATACGGGCCCCACTCTGGAGAAGTATGCCCCCTTTTATGACAAACTCATAGCACGCCAGGCGACACTGCGTCAGCGGCTGGAACAAATAAAGAAGGACGCCATGCGCAAAGCCAATGCCGACTGGTCCGAACAGGCGCAGGAGCGAGAAAATGATGAGGTCATTGATGCGCTTGGTAATGAAACGCTCAACGAACTGCGCCTGATTCAGCGGGCACTGCAGAGACTTGAGGACGGAGACTATGGTGTGTGCAGAACCTGTCACTGCCAGATAGCGCTGGCGCGACTGGAAGTGATGCCTTGTGCCACCCTGTGTATCCATTGTGCCGACAAGCATTGATTGCGTTTCTTTGGCCCCGGTCCTCGGGGGCACAGGAAACCGCAAGGCGGCTGCGTACCAGGCGTGCGCACTGCCCCGTGCGGTGACTGCCACCCCGTACGCGCTGCCAACATGAATCACCTGAAGCCCTGGCTGCTCAGGGGCTGCTGCCATCCGGGCCTCGACCGGGACCCTCACCGCCCCTCCGTCAAAGCGGTCTGCGTGCATCAGGACAGCCCTGGACGGGACAAGACGCGCTTATCGCAGGCTTTGCAGATGAGCAATACGCTTCTCCAGCGGTGGGTGACTGAGCAGCAGCTCTGCAACACTCCTTTTCCCGTTGATGCCAAAGGCCGCCATAGAGCCGTCCAGCTGTGATTCATGACCGTGCTGCAAGCGCCTGAGTGCGGCTATCATCTTTTCACGTCCTGCCAGCCGCGCTCCCCCCTCGTCAGCACGATACTCTCTCTGGCGGGAGTACCACATCACTATGATGCTGGCTCCTATTCCCAGGATCATTTCCAGGAAGAAGACCAACCCCATGTAGGCGAAGGTACCAAGGCCTTCTCCTTCGTTATCACCACGACGCAAGACGTTGTCGACCAGCATGGCGATGGCGCGTGCGATAAAGATAACAAAAGTGTTCACCACTCCCTGAATCAGCGTCAGGGTGACCATGTCACCGTTGGCAACGTGCGACATTTCATGTGCCAGCACAGCCTCGGCCTCATCCTGATTCATGGCATGTAGCAACCCGGTGCTGACAGCAACCAGCGAGCTGTTGCGTCCCGGCCCGGTTGCAAAGGCATTGATTTCGGGAGAATCGTAGGTAGCCACCTGGGGCATAGCGACACCCAGAGCCTCTGCCTGGCGGGCAACCGTCTCCATAAGCCAATACTCTGTCTGGTTGCGTGGCTGGTCGATGATGCTGGCGCCGGTCGACTGAACCGCCATCCAGCGAGACATGGCCAAAGAAATGAACGCTCCGCCAAAACCAAAGATCAGTGCGAATACCAGCAAACCACCATAGCCACGGGTGTTGAGGCCCAGTGCGGGCAACACAAGGCTGGTAACCAGGCCAAGAACCAGAACCACAGCCAGATTGGTGGCAAGAAGGAGGAAGACGCGTTTCATTACAACAACCCTTGGCGTTAACGGAGAGAGCCCCCGTGAACTGGGGGCCGGGACCAGTGTTTTCAAGCCTTGCGCCAAGGCTTTTATACATCCTTGTCTCCATTCAACCCGCAGACCGGGTCTGCCTTCGATTGGTGTAGCCCTTATGCCATGAGTTGGGAGCTGCCCTCTGTACCAGACTCTGCGTACAGTTTCCTGCAATCAGCTCTCAGTCCCGCGAATCCTTCATCCAGAGGGATGACAAGCCTCTCGAGACAGGAAGCATCACAGGACCATCACTACCTCCTGATCAACCTTTTACCCTGCCCAATAGTGCCAGCCCCCTGAGGGAGCTGTCACTTCCGCTGGCGGGCCTGGACTGCGCACACTTCAGGTTCACTGACCAGGTGGTCAGCAACCTTGCCATCTTTGCAAGGCGGAAGTGTGCCCTGCGCTTTGAACGCCGGAGACAAGCTGTTCCCTCTACGACCATGACTCCCTCTGGAAGGGGCCTGGCGCCACCAGATAACTCAACCCGGGAGGCTGTCTGATGCTGGAGGGCCTGTCGCAGGCCCCCGGCAATGCGCGGGACGAACCCCGGTGTTTTCCCGACCAGAAGGCCATCCTGAGAGAGCGCGCGTATGACAACGCATCCGAACGCTTCCACTCTGGAATTGAGGCATCAGCGGTGCCCCTGCGGCAACGATCATCACAAAACAGCGCAGCTCAGCCCGCTGGCAGCAGGGCCGCTTGCCACTGACCAGACCGTATCTTTTACTTGCGCCGGCGGGATAAAAACCGCTCAAGCCTGCCGATGGCCTCCTCCAGCATCTCAACCGGTGGCAAAGTGACCATGCGGAAATGGTCGTTGCCAGGCCAATGAAACCCTGAGCCATGCACGAGGAGAACCTGTTCCTCCCGCAGCAGCTCCAGAGCCAGCTGTTCATCATCACTGACAGGATACATTTGCGGGTCCAGACGCGGGAAAAGGTAGAGCCCCCCCTGAGCCTGAACGCAGGACACACCCGGAATGGCATTCAGCAGTTCCCAGGCCTTGTCTCTTTGTTCCTTGAGGCGCCCCCCGGGACTTACAAGGTCGTGAATATCATTTTTCTCACTGGATAGCGCAATGGCAACGGCATGCTGAGCTGTAATGTTGGAGCACAAACGCATGGAAGACTGCAGCAGCAACCCGGCACGGTAGCCGGTTGTCAGCTTCTGGTCACCACTGACCACCATCCAGCCGCCGCGCAACCCGGCCAGCCGCCTGGACTTCGACAGACTGTTGAAAGTGACACAGGGAAGGTCTCCGGCCAGAGCGGCAAGCGCAATGTGACGCGTTCCGTCGTAGAGAATCTCGTCATAGACCTCGTCAGCAAACAGCAGCAGGTCATGTTGTCGGGCCAGGGACACTATAGCCTCCAACACTTCCTTCGGGTAAACAGCTCCCGTCGGATTATTGGGATTGATAACGACTATGGCCCGGGTTCTGGGCGTGATCTGGCGGCGCATGGCCTCCAGATCCGGCAACCAGCCGCTGGCCTCATCCTTGACATAATGAACAACCCGACCTCCCGCAAACGCCACAGCTGCCGTCCACAGGGGATAGTCCGGTGCGGGAATGAGAACTTCGTCACCCGCGTTCAGCAGTCCCTGCGTGGCCATAATTATCAACTCACTGGCACCATTGCCAATGAACACACTCTCACTGTCAAAAGCATCCACTCCATGCGCGCGGAAACGCTGCATCACAGCCTCAACCGCTTCAGACATGCCCCGGGCGGCGGAATAGCCCTGTGAGGTTTGTAGTCGTTGCACAACAGCCTCAACGAGGGCAGCAGGTCCATTCAAGCCAAACGCTGCCGGGTCACCTATGTTCAGGTGCATGACGGGCGTTCCCTGTGCTTCCAGTCTCTGGGCCTCTTGTGCGACAGGCCCCCGAATAGCGTACTCAACGGCCTGCAGACGGGCTGATTCCTGTATGAGTTGCATTGGGTTAAAAGCCTCCTTGCGGCTGTCGTAACTCAGAAAAACGTCCGCTGTCACAAGATGCAAGCGTACGAAAGGGAAATGTCCCGGGAGAGCCGGTCACTCCGGCATCCCGGTGGACTCTTGGTCTGGCTCTGCATTGCTGTTTCTTGAAAACGATCACTATTCGCCTCACAAAACCCAATCTCCACACTCAGGGCCCCTGCCTGCCCGGCTGATCCGCGAAAGCAACACCCGAAGTCAGGGGGAGCAAGTGGCGAATTGCTGCGTCAATCCTCACCACTTTCCCCTTTTATCAATCATCATTATCCATTTATCAACAACCAGTTACCTAAAGTTCGTCAGCAAACTGCCCTCAACGCCCTCGAGACTTCAGTGTCCTCGATAAAAGGGGGAAATCACAGAATAACGATGCCAGTCTCACTGCCTTCACCGCAATCTCATTACCTTCACCGCAATTTGGCTCGTGGCAATCTCGCGCGTGAACCGGCACTCTCACACTGTTGCTGCCTTTTCCCAGGCCAGAAAAGGCAGCGCCTTTTGTGGTGCTGTGCAATGATGAAGTGTCCCCATCAAAGGAGGCCTTGCTCTTTTACTCACAACCAAATCCCACCCGACAAGGCGCTAATGCAATCACAGCAAAAGATCACGTCGAGCCGATGGCGTTCCTTCTCACAAACAGCTCACCCGGCACACCCTGCCCCAAAAAATTCCTGAAAGAACAGCTCTACCGCAAGGGGAACACGCAGGGCCGAAATTCAGTGCCTCCCTACAGAAACCCGCCTGACCCTGCTCAAGAGAGGAGAGTGCGTAGCTCTACTCCGAATAGTCCGAAGACGCATCAGAACCCTCTCGAGATGCTCTCGTGTGGGGAAGATTCGTTCGTGCAGCGACAGATTCACGAGCAGAAGCTGTCTCTCTCAGTGAAGATGGTGGTGCTTCGGGTGTACTGGTTGCCCTGGAGACGCCGGCAGAGCCAACGCGCCCTGAGGCACCGCCTACTCTCCGGACAGAAGGTTGAGAAGCCGGCTCACTGGATTCAAAACGGACGATGGCCTTGACATGAAGGGTGCCTTCCGGGCTCGCCTGACTTGCCTGGTCCCTCACCACTTTTAACTGGCCACGCCCGCCTGCCTCAGCCTCGGGGAGGGGAGACGCAGGCACCACAGGCTGTTCTGCCCCCGCACTGCCACTTGCGTCGCCATGCCCGTGACGGGAAGAGACAGGCTTCACAGCAGCAGGTGCGGCAGCAACAGCAGCAACGGCAGCAACAACAGCTGACCCTGCCGTACTGCCTGTGACTCTCTCTATGTCCGTACCTTGTACGCTCTTGCCCGTTGCGCCCTGATCTGCCCCCCGCTGCAATCCATCAGACGCATCAGACGCAACAGACGCAACAGACGCAGCAGACGGATCAGACGGAACAGTCGGAGCAGACGGAGCAGACGGAGCAGACGGAAGGAGAGCAGGTGTCTCACTGGGTTCGGCTACTGTCGCGTCCTGGCGCACGCCCCGGTCAGAGGAGACAATCTGGTCAGAGCGGGGGGGCGCGGGTGCGGGAAACTCAGCCGCAGGAGCAGCAGACAATCGGGACCGCACCGCAGCCGGCAGAACAGCCTGGGTGCCTTTCCTGATCTGGCTTCCCGCAGCGGACAGCGTATGCCAGGCAGTTGTCGCAAACTCCCGCGCACTTCCGGTGGCGTGGTTTACCGTCTCCCACACCGGGCCGCCGGCAGCCGCCTCTCTCAATGTGTTCAGGCTGTGCTGAACTTCCGCCTGCCCCAGCTGCGCCTCTTCCGTGGCCGTTTCAGGAGACAGCTTGCGCAGTTGCTCCAGCTGCACCAGTCGAGCCAGCTCAGCGTTGCTGCGAAGACGGGAGACCAACACATCCTTGCGCTCGACCAGGGCCTTCTGGCTCTCTGTAAAGTTCTCCGCCATGATAGCGCGTGTTTTCTGCATTTTGATCACATCCGCCTCCCGTTCGTGGAAGCGCCAGAGCGCGTTGGCCCCTTCTTTGGAAGCGCCGGTATAGTCTCTCGTACTACGCTGGAACAGCCTTCTTTTCTCCGGCAATGTCACGTCTTCCATCTCTGCCAGTGCGGTCCGTGCCTCGTCCAGCTGCGCCCGGTTCGGTACGGGCAAGGTGTTGTAGATCTGGTGATAGGCAGCACCCAACTCGGCCTTGGCGGCACTGGCCTGCGCCAATTCGTGGTCAAGTGCCTGTAACCGGGTTGACAGGCGTTCCTGCTCCGCCTTGGCCGCATTCACAGCAATCTGGGCCGTCCGGTACTCCCCGAGATCGCCGCTGTGCTCCTCCGCGACCTTCTGCTGTTGCGCGTTCAAAGATTCTTGCAGGGAGCGTCCTTGCGTCAGTCGCGCCTCGCGCGCGGCCAGCTCGTTCAGAGCAGCCTTGTCTTGCGCCAGGAGCGGGTGATATTTCTGCAAGCTCTCCCGGTGGGACTTGAGCTCTTGCATGCGTGTCTGGAGAAGATGGCTCACCAGCCAGCTGTAGGCCTGTCCGCGTGCCAGAGTGACAGCAATCTGTTTGCTGCCCCGGGCCGGTGGTGACGGCAAGTGATTTTCCAGATTGAGGACGGCCTCCGGCCGGATTTCGCTATAGCGAATGCGACTTTTTACTGTAAAGACAGGCAGTTCAGCCCTCTGGCTCAACCAATCATCAACGAACAGCACGCCCTCTTGCTGTCCCATGGCAACCACTGAGTGATGCATGGACTGCAGGGGAGTTCCAACAACCCCTCCGTTCTCCGGTGACTCAATCGCAGTGCGCTCGGCAAACACCGTGCGGGCATTTTGTATCTGCTTTTCGAAAGGTTCTGCATGACCAGAGAGGACATTCTGTTCGCCATAGCTGTAAGTGCCCTCCAGGTCGATGGCGGACTCCAGCGCTGACGGAAGAAGCTCCATAATCTGGTCGGATAGCGGCGTCACCAGCTCTTTACGGTATCCCATCAGCTGATTCGTCAGCTTGACAGCCATGTACTGGTCGTCGTTATACACCCCCTGAAACAGCCCCAGATCTACGGCATCAGTCCACCACCTGCGGTCTTTTTCCAGGCCGAAGCTGCCAGGAAAAAGGACGAGAAGCCCCGGACGTCCCGCAAAGTAGGGGCGCACGAACAGTGCCAGCTCAGCCTCCTTGCCCGGTTCACGCAAAATTCTGGGGTAAAAGCGAATACGTGTGATGTCCTCTTCGCGACTGAGGGCATCCAGACCTGCCAACGCCCGCTCAAAACGGCCTTTCATCCCATCCGGGGGATCCGGGCGGCGCATGAAGTCAAGATCAAGAAAAGCACTGCCCGGTGCACCAGGTCCATCCGAAGCACTGGCACTGACAAAGGTGAGTTTGAAATGCTGGTTCAACTCTGCCGGGTCGAAGGCGATATTGGCGACGCCAACAGCACCAAGAGCATGTTGCCGCAATGCGTCAGGGACGGTGCGTCCCAGAAGAGGGGCATAAGCCAGAGTGCGCCGCAGCAGCCAGAGTAACCTCCTGTCCAGATGGATGGCACCAGTGGCGGGCAGAAGATCCACGTTGGAGGCACACAGGCGCCACAGCCAGCCGCCAGGCGTATTCGTGGTGGCCAGATCACCAACAGCCTCGCCCAGACGCCAGGCATAGTCCGCCGCCTGCTCACCGTTGGTCCCGGTGAGTGTCTGGTGCAACAAGCCCACATTTTTCGCGAGGTAATGCACAAGGAATACCGCAGCCAGCGGCACCATTTCACCAGAGACTGCACCCCAGATTCTGGATCCCGTCGTATAGGGATCCGGCGACAAACTCTCTCTCTTGTAAGCAGGCAACCAAGACCAGTCACCAGCCCCGTAAACGCTATGGCTCTGTACGCCAGAGACGTTGGAGAGATCCTGATCGATAGCCAACGCATACTGTGACTGGCCAGCCAGCGCCACGCTGACTGCCAGTAGCAGGCGAAGCGACCCCGTCCTGACATCTTGCAGATCCAACATCAGCAACTACTCCAGCAAATTCCCGCAACCAGGAAAAAAATTAACAGGGGTATATCTAGCAGGGGATGGGCGGCTTGCAAGCTGTTGCGCTCATCTAGCGGCGATCCAGGTGAGAATCGGCGGCACAGGGCACTCGAAAGTTCACCTGTGCAGGCAGATAATTGCGTACCAGAAAACGACTGCCCGCCTTGTGAAGTGGATTTTTTTCGACGGGTTTGTGCTCCGCCCTGGCGAGCGATGCTGAATCGACAACGAACCTTCACAGGGTGCGATAGCCGCTTGCGCAGGATACAAGCGGCTGGGGCGCGCATGCAGCCCTCCTGTGCTCCCGTGCTCCCTTGTCATTCCGTTTTTTTCCTGACAGGACGGCCTGGCATCTTTCTCTCCTGTGCATCCAGCCACCGATCATCAAGGCTAAGGGTAAATTCGCGGAAGATATCAGTCATCTGGTTTCCCTTTATAATCAAGGCATTATCGGCCCTGTAATGCTGGCGGAGATGTGAGCCGCCACGCTTTATCAGCAGGGGCTCTTGTATGCCAAAGGTGGGAAACTCATTGTGACTTATGTGGCCGGTCAGTAACCTTATGGCCTCGTCTTCTGAACGCGGCTCCATGTAGCCCGGTCCAACCTGGGGATAATTGCCCCCGATCCAGGCAAACAGCAGCCGTCCTCCTTCTTGCTGGTGAGTCAGTTGAAAAACGTAGCGGGCAAAAGCGGCCATTATCAGTTTTGACAGGTTGCTGCTCAGGGATGACATGCTGGCCTGCTCTCCACGTGATACACGGCTGTCGCGGAGTTTTCGCAGGACAGCATAGATGCCTGATTCCATGTAGCCTGGGCCGCCCAGTATCACAAGAGGCCGGCACGCTCTTGGGGTAGCCTTCGCCTGAGCAAAGGCTGGCAAGCCCTGCAACCAGCGTTCAGGGTCGGGCACGCCTTCCGGCTGGTCAGACCAGAGCCGATCGGGTGCTGCTATTGCCAATCGCCTTTCAAGCGCAACAGACTTTCCCTTGTTGCCCGGCAGCTGAACCTGGTCAAGGCCGAACCGAGGACCTTCGCGCAGCACATGCTCCATGGCCGGAGCATGGCGCAGATCCTGGCCGAGATAGCCTGTTACCCACTGCTTCCACCAGTCCCTTACCTGTGTGCGCAGGGCGAAGGAGCTGTCCTGACTCACCAGTTCCACACTCTTCAGAAAACACATATCCTCAGACGCGCGTTGCAAAAAACCGGGGGGCTTGCAGATGCCCAGCTGCAGCCAGCCGCGATCGGCCACGAATGCCAACAACGCGGCATAGGCGCTTTCATACAAGTGGCTGCAAGCCGACACCATGGTTCTGCACCAGGCGTCCTGGTCGCAGGTCCTGCCGTTATCGGCAACAAGCAGCTTGTGCAGCCGGTTCAGCCGCTCTGACAAAGAGGGAATCGGCTTTTTACCACGCGCTCCCATCGCAGAAATGACAATAGATGTTTCCAGCCTGGCGCTCCCTGTCCCCAGACGCGCCTCGTCGTGGAAAAAGGCTTCCCGGTCATGCACGGACATGTCTGCCAGTATTTGCAGCGCCGTTTCAAAACCCTGCTCTGCTGCAGGGCCCTCGGTGAGGCATAACAAGCGGTACACAATGAAGCACTCGGGCACTGCGTACTGTTGCACTTCTTTCGCCAGCTGGGGCTGAGGCATATCCAGCATACTGACCACTTTGGACAACATCCCGGCCCCCAGCCTTTTTTCCAGCCGGACCATATGGGTATTGCCAGGATGGGTATTGCCAGGCAGCTGTCGATCTCCGGGAGCCTGCCGCGCACTGGCAGGGTGCTCGCCGGGTGCCCGGGGAGCCGGAGCCCCCCCCAGATCCACAGTATGCCAGGAGCGGCCATCCAGGCTGTACTCCAGCATCATGTGCACGGTGTTGACAACTGGCCGGGCCGCGATACCACAGTAACGGCACAGGGCCACGCAGGCGACTACCCGGTGACGACAGGATCCCTGCTGAGAGGCAATCAGCGCCGGCAGCAGAGGCAGGTTGTGGGGCAGAGGATTCTCACTGACAAATTCCTTGCACCAGTCAAGAATGGCCTGGAGCTGCTGCTGACGGGATGGAGACGCGAACAGTGCCATCAGCTTCTGTGTGGTCGCCAGGGGCAGCTGCCCCTGTGCACACCAGAGCCGCAGCGTCTGCACATGAAGGCTCAGCCAGGGATCAGGAGGGAAAGAGGCCACTGCTGTAGCGGTGTTGTCCTCCTGTCGAGGCTGGGGACGCACCAGGTAGTGCACTTCAATGGTGCCCGGCTTGTGCTGGCAGCTGGGGAAACGAATGTAGTGCAGGCCCGTGTATTTATCCTTTCCCAGCTGCCAGGGCACAGCTGGGCGGGTTGCCAGCGCTTCCATGTCTTCGTGCGGGAAGCGTGATGGCAGAGCGCACCAGTCTCTGCGGGAGGGCGTAAAAACAGCGTAATGCTGACCTGGGCGAGGCTCTGCGCATGGCAGGGGCAGCGGAGCTGTTGTCACTATATTGAATCCGCCCAAGCCCGGTCTGGCTTCGGTCAGCAAGACATCACCACTGGGTTCTACAGCCATGTCCAGCACGGCAACGCGATCACGGCCTGGGGGTACGTCATCCTGAAAAACGCGGCACGCGGGCTGCAGTGGACTGGTGCGCGGACCTGTTCGTCTGTCCAGCCTCCAGTCATTCTTCCAGATCTCGACTGCACGGCCAGGCGCACCCGCTGCTGCCTGTTGGCCCGTATCCATATATTCCAGTGCATGATCGCTGTCTGGAACGGGCAGGGAAGGCACTGTGCCCCCTGGCCAGAACCATTGTTCTGCATTGGTGGCCAGCGCATCGCGCAACTGACGCCAGAAGGCTGGGCGTTGTACAGGAGTCCCAGGGGCATTGAGTACCAGACTCTGTTCTATACGCTGAACCAGCTCCTGGTTACACGGGTTGGAGAGGAACAGCTGCATGCCAGCATCCAGCGCAAAGGCCGTATCCAGCGCTGCTGCCTGCTCTTGTGGACAGAACCGACCGCACCAGACCCTTTGCCACAGCCGGTAACACAGCTTTTCGAGATCAGACCAGTCGGAATGAGGATCAGCTGGCAAGCCGGCATCCTGCCAGCGGTGACGGGCCAGCAAGCCTGTCATTGCGACCCGGGCCTGGTCATCATCCAGAGCCCTGTCCAACAGGATGCAGCCCTCATCCGGCTTCAGTTTTGTGCCACTGCCGCGCAGCACCTGCCAGGGATGCAGGTCGGCCAGCTTCAGGTTGACCCACCGGCACGCCTCCTCATCCGGTTGCTCTTGAGCACTGGCTGCGGTGTCTGGGAGTGCATCCAGTTGTGCGCAGTTGCCAGTGGCCAGCGTCAGGTAGAAATGGTAGTGAGACTCAAAAGCGCGGACGGGATCCTGCCCGGGCGTCTGCGCCAGCGATGCGGCCAGCTTCCGGATATCACGGGCACTGGGCGCCATGGCCAGCCCCTGCTGTTTCAGCTGGTGGCACAGCCGACAATGCCAGCGCACAATCTTGTCGATGTGCTTGTCGGCTTGATGATCAGCCTGGTGCCGGTGCGAACCGCCAGCCGCCAGTGCGGTAGCCGCAATGCCCCGGAGTTCATCGCTGTTGTAGTCGCGCAGTACCAGCTGGCGAAAGCGCCCCTGCAGAGCAGGCGACAGACGGCTGCGTCCGCCCTGACCGGCTGGATTGACCGTCGCAAACAGGTGAAACCCGGGTGCGGCCTCACCGGTGAGCACAGCGTTGAGCTCTCCTTCAAGATGACCGGTCGCCGTCAGGTTGAGCTCCGGCATCACCAGGATACGCCCCTGCGTTCGCGCTTCCTGAATGCTGGCGCAAATCTTGTCCCAGCTGGCACCGGCATCCACCACGACAGGTTGCGGCAACGCGGCCCCGTGATACTGGCGAAACATCTTCAGTACCAGAGTGAGGGTGGCATCCTTGCCGCGCCCGGCCGGGCCCTGCACCAGCGTAGCCTGGCGGCCGCCGTGCGCTCTGTGGCGCGCAAAGGCCAGCGCACTGCGCGCCACATCCTGATACAGGGCAACAAACAAATTCCGCACAGCCGGTGCGCTGGTGTTGAAGTCAGGCTGATCACGGGCGGCCAGCAGGTCGAAAGCCGCCAGGGCCGGTTCTGTCTGCTGGCGGGAAACAGCATCGACATGACCTGTATTCATGGGAAACTGGCGAGCGAACCATAGCCGCATGGCCTCCCGCCTGTGGTGACGCTGCGGGCTGATCTCCTGCCCCAGAGCCTGATCAAACGCTCGCCAGATCAAGCCATGAAAATCGGCGAGCGTCAGGGGCGACGTCAAGGGCGCTGCGTTGTCGAGCCACCAGCCCAGCCAGGCGGCCATGTCGGTCAGGTCCCTGGGGGTAAAGACACGCTCTGGCAGCAGCTCCTGATAGAGTGACCAGAGCTTCATCACAGCCGGCAGGCTCTCTTGCACCAGCGGGTCGATGTCGGCGGATGCGCACAAGGGCGTCAATACCTGTGTCAGTGCCGGAACAATCACCTGTTCTGTCAGAAAGACGTTGTCCCGGGGCGGTAAATAGAGTCGCTGAACGCCGTCGAGCACATCACTGTCCCAGCTTCTGCCGCCGTAGCCGATGGGGTTGCCGGTCAGTATGACCCTGTGGTGCGGGCTGAGACCTATGGCCTGACCATCGCAGAACAGGCAGGGGGGCTGCCAGTGCATGCCATTGAACATGTCCAGAACGCCGGGCGCTGCCAGGTTGGCCTCGTCCAGAACGAGGGTGACATACTGGTCACTGGCAGCGGGGCGGGTCTGAGCCCAGCGCATAATGGCCTTTTGCTGGCGCACCATGGTGCGATCCTGGCCACGTTTTTCCCAGCTCCAGGCCTGGAGCAGCGCATTCTCGCCGGTTTCCGGCCCCAGTGACACCACCTGGCAAGGACCCAGCTGCTGTGCCAGAGTTCGGGCCATGGTGCTTTTGCCCGTGCCCGTTTCTCCTTCGATCAACAGCATGCTGGACAGTGCCAATCGCTCCTGCAGCCGATGTAAACGGCGTTGCTGAAGGTCTGCGCCATCCAGCCGTCCGGACAGCAGATCCTCTACCAGGGTTGCCAGCGACGCTCCGGGTTGCAACTCATCCTGGCGCATCAGGCACTGTTGAACTACCTTCTCCAGCTCACACCGGGCTTGGCTTTGATCGGGGAGCTGAGCCTGCTGTTGACTGTACCGGGCCAGCTCCCGCAGCACAGCCGTACGGCTGTCGTAACCCGCCAGCGAGCGCAGCTGCCAACCTGATGCCAGCGCGTCCTGAAGACGCTTGATGCGCCGGGTAGAGCGCGGTTGCCAGCGCGTCGGGTCTGTGCCGGACGTCCAGTCTTGCTGCGGGTTGAGGTGGTCGTGCAGCTGTTGCTGCCAGTGGGGCGGGGCAAAGGCGCATACCAGGGCACTCAGCTGGGCGTCCAGCTCTATGTCCTTGCCGTTCGGTAGCAGGGTGGAGCCCTGGATGGCGGCCGGGCTGAAACAGCGGACCAGGGCCCAGCGGTGGCGCGCCAAAAAACGGGGTGACAGCGGCATGGCGTTGTTGATCAGGGCTTCCAGCCGCTCCTGATCGACCCACAGGCTGTGCTGATCCGGGTCGGGAAGCTGCCAGCTGCACACCTGTTTGAGGAAATCGCGCACAGCAGGCTGACTGCGGGTGCTGTGCGACAGCAGACTGTCGATGGCCTGGCGCCAGTGCACAGGTTGCAACTGGCTGGCGTGGTCCCGCTGTTGAGCCTGGCGGGCACGTCGAATCACCAGCTCCAGCAGTCGCCCCGAAAGTCTGGGCAAAGGCTGGTCGCAAGCTTGGGCTGCCGCCTGGTAAATGTTGTGCAGTGCCTCGCGCGGCAGTTGGCAGGGTATCAGACCATGACGCTGACAGGCCTGCTCCCAGATATCGACCGCTGCACAAGGTTCGGACGCCGCTCTTTGCGCCTGCCACAGATGAGACGCACTGGCCTTGTCATCCGGCCAGAAAACCCGGAGGTTGGCATGCGGAAAGGCGTGCCAGAGGCCAGTGACAAGAAGTCCTGGTGTTGCGGACAACAGTGGCTCCAGCTGATGCTGCAGCAGAGGGTTGGATTCGAGTCCCAGCAGTGCCACAGGCTGGCCCTGCTCCAGTGCCTGCTGCAGTGGCGTTCTGATGCGGCCAAGGGTTCCCTGTTGCTCGGACAGCACATGCAGGTTGTCCAACAGCTGGTTCAACCGGGTAGCGGGGGTGATCTGGATAAGCTGCCGGGACTCAGGCAGTTGATCCAGGGCATGGTCCCGTTCGGTGATTGTGTGGAAAGAATAGAGCTTGACAACAGCAGGCGTTGACGGACAGGCGGCGACGGTCGCTCTGTGCCGGACTGGCTCGGGCTGCCCGGTGCCTGACAGCACGGCGACCGCAGGGCGGTCCCTGCTGGTTGCGGCCAGACACGCCAGGAGCCGGATCCACTGTTTTTCGCTCAACGGCGAACTGACCAGCAGACCGTACCCGGCGGCACATTTTTCTTGCAGACACCGGTTGGCAGCAAGGTGCCCCCGGCTGTCCACCTTCCAGGGGGCCAGCCAGGCGTCCAGATTGCCACTGTTGATCACCAGGACGGGCTGGTCGTCGGCGCAGGACTGCCAGTTGATCTGGTCGGCGATACGGTTGAGCTCACCACAGAGTCCGCCGTCCAGAGGGGCCTGCAAGAAGCGAACATTGTGCAGACTGTGCACCTGAGCGTTGGATTCAAAGCAGCGGTGACTGAGCAGATTGCGCAGACGGTGCCTTGCTGTCAGGTCCTCAAGATCCAGGCCTTGCAGTATGACGGTATCTCCCGGTTTGACGGTCGCCAGAACACCGGGGCGGTGACCTAGCTGTCCGTGATCATCGAAGCTGGGCCCTCCGAACAAATGATGCTGCCAGTCCTGTTGCAGGTGCAGGGCGATCAGATGCGTGTTGGGGTTCTGCTCATGCTCGCCAGGATCACAGGACGGTAGCGGCAGCGGGGGAGCGGCTGTGCCCTCATGATCCGAGACAGACGCTGTGTCCCTGAGCGTCAGGGAATCAGACTGGGACAGCCTGCGCCAGAAATCAGCGCCCGGGCTGTTCCATGGATCCCCTGCGTCAGTCGGCAGCTGCTGTCTGCTGACCAGAACCAGCCGCTGCACGGCGGCGCTGACCGGTCGTGGTTCTCCCTGATCTGGTGCAAAGATACAGGGGCGGTCCGGATCCAGAAGATCGTTGAAGCGGGCTATCTCCTGCGCGGTCAGGGCTCGCAGATCCAGCACCAGGGTCAGCGGTGAGCCATCGACCAGCAGCCCCGGCGTCAGGCGCGGCGGCTGGTGCGGTTCCAGCACTGTCCGATGGGTCAGATGCAGGGTAGAGAGTTCATCGGGATGTTGAATCAGCACTTGCTGGCGTGCCGGCGCTTCCTGTGCCAGCCGGGCCAGCAGAGCCTCGGCCTGGTCATCGTCCTCCAGAAAATGGACAGCGACGGGCGGGACTTGTGTACTGCGCAAACTGGTGGTCGGCTCGGGCGCAACGGCTACGGGTCCGGACCGACGCCTGGTGCCTGGTCTTCCCGCGTCAGGTGAGCTGGATACGGTGGATACGGTGGATACGGTGGATACGGTGGATACGGTGGATACGGTGGATACGCTGTCTTTCGCCATTCTGAGCGAAGCAAGTCGCTTGCGTCTACCCACATAGTCACGACCCGGTCCCCGTTCGGTCGATGCCCGGGAAAGAGAACGGGACCACAGCGACGGGCGACTTGAACCGGGGACTGCTGGTTTCACGATTTTTCCCTTCCCTGAGTCTGCATAAAGATGAAGGAGCGCACTCACAAACCGTTTGAGTTTTCACGATATCTGATGGCTGCCGTCAGCCTGGAATCCTGTTGCCTGCCACGGGATGCTGACACTGTTTCCAGGCTGTTTTCACCTTTGCCGGGCGCTATGCGGCACTCCTTAACCATGGAGTTGTTGACCGTCCATAAAGTTCCGGCTCTCCCGGGAAAATTCCGGCAAGTGCCAGATAGAGTGAAACTGTTCCCGATCGACTGGGGAGACGCTCTGTGACAACCTTTCTGCCAGCCATCCCCAGCCACTGACCTGACTTGTCAGAGTCAGATTGGAGAGCAAAGGATTGAGGAGACCTGGTGCCTGTCCTCATGCAGCAGTCTCTACCCGCTGGGGATCAGCGCAAAAATTGACTTCAGCCGGACTGTTCTCGTCGCGAGTAGCCAAGCTTGGCAGGCTGTCAGCAGGACTGTCTTTGATGAGCTTGTTGGTGTGCGCTTCGGGAACCTTCTGAGCACTGTCCTTCGTCCCTTCGTCCCTTCGTCCCTTCGTCCCTTCGTCCCTTCGTCCCTTCGTCCCTTCGTCGTCAGGAAATCCGAAGGATGGAACATCCTTTCACAAGCGCACTCACGGAGAGATCCCATTGTTAACGCCAATGAACAGGAGCATTTTTTTCCAGCCTTGAAATGCTGTCTGCGCAGTGGCGCGATTCGTCCCTGGGCCGTTTTCTGGAAAAGGTGATTCATGCTCTGTAGAACCAAAGTCCAGGTGCCAAACGGCTTGGCAAGCATGCATGATGAGAGGGTGCTGATTTGATGAAAAGGAAAGAGACTATGGCGACAATCATGCAATCGATACTGAGTACTGCTTTTTCTGCCCCAGCCACATTTGCTACTGACAGCGTGAGGCGCCAGGCCGGCCGGCTGGGCCGCTGGGTCAAAGCCCACAGTCCGCTGAAATTTCTGAATACACCGATCAACCGGGCAATCGTGGCAGGGAACTATGGGCGCACTACGGAGCAGCAAGAGATTGGCAACAAGGCGCAAGACTCTTCTTCTGCATCGGCTGACTCCGGGCTCCGGGCCAAAGTCATTAAAGTCCGGCAAGTCGACTACCTGAAAACCGACACAGTTCATGTACGCAGAGCCCGTACCCAGATTATGACGGACTCTCTAATAAGGCCACTGCTGAAAATATGTCTCCCTGATGGCGGCGCCCCCGTATCGGCAGAATAAACATCGGCAGAATGAACATCGGCAGAATAAACAGGAGGTGACGCCTTCGCGCACAGCCCGGCAAAACTGACGCAGAAAGGGTACAGAAGGCGCCGCACACTTCATGAGACTTTGTGCAATGATAGACGCCTGACAGTGCTGCCAGAGTGGCCGCATCGTCAGGTTTTCCGCTGTTGAATCGGCAGACTCAGAGCCCCCTGGAGACTATCTCAAGAAGGATGTTCCTCCTGACTGCCCGGAACCCGCTCTGTCTGGGTGATTCCAGACATTTCTTGATCCAATGCCCGCTCTTGCCGCGAAACCGGAGGCTTTTCCTGCCAAACGAAAGAGTGCTCCAACGCCCGGCGCCTTGTCGCAGGGTTTCCCGGGACCGGGATCAAGCCCCTCCAGCGGATTTTTGATGTGACCACCACCCCTGGATGACAGGGGAACAGGCTGGCCTGGCCCAAGGGGGCCGATCTGTCCCTTGCTTGACTGTTGGCTACCCTGCTTCTCTGCATGCCAAAGAAGGCCCACCCAGCCCTTCCTGTCGTCCGTGCTGCTGAGCAGGATCCTTTGTCATCAGGAACCCGGAAGCTGAAGGATGGAACATCCTTTCGCAAGCGCACTCACGGAGAATTCCAATCAACAGGACCATTTTTTCCAGCCTTGAAATGCTGTCTCCACAGTGGCGCGATTCGTCCCTGGACAGTTTTCTGGAAAAGTTGATTCATGCTCTGTAGAACCAAGGTCCAGGTGCCAGGCGGCATGGCAAGCATGCATGATGAGAGGGTGCTCATTTGATGAAAAGGAAAGAAACTATGCAGATAAACATTCAATCGATGCTGAAGACTGTTTTTTGTGCCCCAGCCAAAATAGCTACTGACGGCGTGAGGTACTACGCCGCTCAGCTGGGCCGCTGGGTCAAGACCCACAGTCCGCTGAAACTTCTGAATACACCGATCAACCGGGCAATCGTGGCAGGGAACCATGAGTGCTACTCGGAGGATAATGCCCCTTCTCGTGCATCGGCTACTTCCGAGCTCCAGGCCAAAGTCGTTAAACTGCGGAAAGTCTACATCCTGAAAACCGAAAACGGGGATGTGCGCAGAGCCGGTGGCCAGGTTGCGATAGACACTGCACTAAGGCCACTGCTGAAAATATGTCTCCCTCATGACGGTGCCCCCACATCGACAGAATAAAAAGGGGATGACGCCTTCGCGCAAAGCCCGGCGACACTGACGCAGAAAGGCTACAGAAGGCACAACTATGGATTGCCCGGGCGGGGAGCTTTCGCTTCTCTCATCTTACGAAGAAGGCTTCCCGCCCCTCGGCGCCATGTCCCTGGCTCTCCCTCAAAGGTCCAGGAGCCAGACAAGCGGGCCAACATGCATGCATGACAAGAGAACATTCACTTTCCAGCGAGGGAGCGAGCTATGCAACAGCAAATTCAGTCAGCAATAAAGACCCTTTTTTATTCCCCCATCCAACGTATTGTTGAAGTGGGAAAACTCTACTCTTCCCAGCTGGGCCGGTTTGTCAGTCCGGCATTCTGGCTTGACACCCCTACCAACAGGGCCATCTTACAGGGGAACTACCTGCTCTGTGACAGGCCGCAGGACAAGACTCCCTCTGCGGACATGCCAGAGGATGGATCTCTCTCATCAACGCTCTTGGGCAGCAGAGCCCAAAGCGTTCGGACCAGTACCACTTGCTACCTGCTTGTCGGCGAGGAGACTTTCGAGAGAACAGACTTTCAGCTGCGCCTGGACGATCTGCGCAGACAGTTCTTGAAAAGGTTTCTGCCCGCTGATGTACAGACTGATCCTTCGCAAAGCCCATCTGAAGATTCTGATGAGGTCTCGGCCAGCGGTGGCAACAAAACCCAGAAACCCTTCTGCAAGGGAGTGGAAGAAATGATCGCGAAGGAGCCACAGGGCGTACAAGAGTCCCTGTAGAGTTCTGGCAGTCAGACCAGCGTAGCATTCCATCGGCAAACCAGGAGGCCTTCATAAGCATCCGATACCAGTTTTTAATCGTAAAGAGGAGAAAAACCATGCCTGCGAACATTCAATCAGTGATGCATACTCTTGTTTATTCCCCAGTTCAGCGTGTTACTCAAAGCGTGAGGCACTACTCTTCACAGCTGGCCCGGTGGGTGCAAAGCTGCCGTCCAATGCACCTGCTGAACACGCCAGTCAACCGGGCAATCATGAACGCGCGATATGAGCGCGGATGCATGGTGAATGGCCGTTTTCTCGCGGCCATGAAATTCTCACCAGACCTCCAATCCTCTCAGGCCAGTGGCAAGTTGCATCTGGTCACCGACGACTCGCGGTATATTGAGAGAACAGGCTTTCAATACAGAGTGGACCGCCTGTGCAGCCCGCTGCTGAAGATGTTTCTCCCTGCTCAGGAGAAGTCTGATCCACCCGGGAGCCCATCTGAAAGCCTTGATGAAGTCATTTTCAGCGAAGATGACAAAAGACTGGACCCGTTCGCCCTGGAGCAGGGTTGGGAAATAGTGGACCTCATCGCGCGCAACAACAGAGCATAACCGGGCAAGGACTCGAATGTACTGCGCAAGATCCTGAGCGTCGTATAAATCAGACCAGCCTGTATTGAATCCCCAACCCCGGACTTCCGGGGTTTTTTGGTCTGCTCCGACAATTTCAGGCGCACCCAACCTACCGCCTTGTCATCCGGGTTGCAGGCTCTGGCTCCAGCCACTTCGTCATGGGATCCCTGATGTCAGCAGCCACCTCTTTTGACATGCGATTTCACCTCCGGGGCTGCACAGCGTCGCAAAGGTGCCCTGGCGCTGGTTGCAGGCATTGCACGCCTCCTTCAGGCACTACGCGGCTGTACCCTGTTGAAAGCTCGGCTGGCCAGAAAGCTCCCATTCGCCCGGCTGCATCCGGATGACCTGACCTGTCGAGCATCGCGGCTCCCCTGACGGGAGCTATGCGCAGGTACCTGGCAACAGCCCCCCGCGCAGGCTTCCCTCCAGTGTTCCCTCGTCCAGCGGGAACTGACTGCACGCACTGGATTCTTACCGTCACGACAGTGAGAACATTCTTACGAACAGACCCCGGAAAAGGCTGCAACGCGCGCCCCCTGCCTCCCGCCATGGCCTGATACCCGCTTCCACCAAGGTCCAGGGGCCAAGTCTGTGGCAAGCATGCATGATGAAGGGGTGCTGTTATACAGAGAGAGGAACAACACCATGCAGATAAAATTTCAATCAGTGATGAATACTCTTGTTTATTCCCCAGCTCAACGTATTACTGAAGGCGTGAGGCACTACTCTTCCCAGCTGAACCGGTGGGTGAAAAACCACACGCCGAGCGCCCTGCTGAACACGCCAAACAACCGGGCCATCGTGCAGTCGAACTATTCCCTCTCGGCAGGAGGCTTTGCGCGGCTTTCAGAGCCCACTTCCAGGAGCCGCCAGATCAAAGACGCTTTCACCAAGGTCTCCTGGCATCTACACACCGATGACAACAGGACGTTGGAAAAAACAGACTTCCAGCGTGGAATAGACCTTCTGTGCCGGCCGCTGTTGAAAATGTTTATCCCTGCTTCTGTGAGCATGGCTCCATTCGCAACCCTGGCTTCAAAATCTGATGAAGTCCCGGCCTGTGCGGATGATAATGAGAAGATGCTGGACCTCCTCAACATGCCAGCTGGAGGCTTTGTGCAAGCGGAACATGAATGAACAGCTGCTGCTCCTTTTAGACTTTGTAGAAGATAAAAGTTGATCAGCCTGTAATAAAACCCAAACCCCGGACTTCCGGGGTTTGTTGTTTACGGCGACGATTTCAGACGCTACTCAATTCGCGATCTTCTGGAAGAAAGGATGCTGCATAGCCTTCTCTATTGTCATCCGGGTTGCGGGATCACAGTCCAGTCACCCTATCAGTAGCAGTAGATGCTCCAGCAAAAAGGCCATCTCTTCGGGCAGAAGTTCATTCTCAAGGCAACTATTTTCCTGGCTTGCCTTGATGATATGGGGAGCTCGCGCTTGTCCAGCAGCGGCTTTACCTCTTGGGTATTTGCTGCACTGTTGGTAGCCATTTCCTTATCAATCTGCATATGGTTGGCCGTAGCCTTGAGTGTGGCGGGTATCACACCATAGCTACCCTCGCCACGCCTCTGCATGGTGATATAGCCTGCGTTTCCGAATGACTCAACCTGCTCGCTGTAGAGCTCCAGCTGTTGCTCATGAGGTTGCGGGTCGTATTCGTCCTTGAGAGTCTCGTCTTCGATTCAGTGCAGGTCAATGAAGCCGGATTTTTGCAACCTTGTTGTACGGTCCTGCCGTGCCGCATCGGCAGCATACTGCGGTTTGTTTGCCATCTTGAATTCTGGGATCTGGCGCACTTTCTCCTGAACAAAAGCGACACTCCTGAACAAAAGCGACAGCACGGCCGAGCCAGGCTCTGCTGGAAGACAACGAGGCTTCAGCCCCTTTCCCACCTGCCGTCCGACTGACTCCGAATGCCTGAGCGGCGCTGTTTCCAGTATTGAAGGAGGGACGTTGATCCATGGCAAACAGCTTCTGCTGCTTGGCTCGATGTGCTGGGCACCTGGCATGCTTGTTTGCTTTTCTGTTTTTCCTGTTGCCCTGCAGTGGAACTTCTGAGGAAAAACATCACTGTAGATACGGCCCAGCTCGTGCGGGTCAACACACTTCCCACAGAAGCTGTGAGGCAGTCGTTACAGCCTTCAGGACATGCTCAATCAAGTTGTTCGCCACCAGCGATGATGCCGCCTTGCTACAACGGTTTGACGCCAGTAAAGAGCCAGCCGCAGTACCAGTCTCACCTTGACGAAGACACATGCCGGTTTATGTGATGAACATCCTGTAACAACAATCCCCGCACACGCCTCGTCCAGCTCCCGCCTGCGCGGCCATGACGGCCGTGAGACCATTTTTGCGAACCGGCCAGGGGCAGGCCGCAAGCGAACGCTGGTCTCCCGTCCGGGCCTGCTGCCGCTGCGACAGGCTGACCCCGGACAATAGCCAGAAGACCATGGCTGCTACCCACTTCCACCAATGTCCAGGAGCCAGACAGCTTGGCACCCATGCATGATGAGAGGGTGCTGTTCTTCATGAAAGAGGAAAGAAAATATGCAGACAAAAATACAATCAGTAATGAATACTCTTTTTTGCTCTCCAGCCCGCCATGTTACCGAAGGCGTGAAACGCTACTCTTCCCAACTGAGCCGATGGGTGCACAACCTGGATCCGAGACAGCTGCTGAACACGCCAACCAACCGGGCAATCGCGTACTCGCACCATGTGCTCTGTACAACACAGGATGGTTTTGACCTCTCGCCCCCTGGCTGGGACACCAACCTCAAAGGCACTCCCACCACTTTCACCTGGGACCTGTGCTCCAGGGAAGTCTATTTGCGCAGAACCGACTTGCAACACAGGCTGGACCTTCTGTGCGCCCCTATGTTGAGGATGTTTATCCCAGCTGATGCAAAGCCTGAGTCATCCGAAAACTCACCTGCAACCGTTGCAAAAGCCTTTGTCAATGAAGATGGAACAATGGGGGAGCGCCCGCACAGAGGACGAAGCCATGCTGGACAGTCCTGCAACAGGTGATGAACAGATGTGGGACCTCGTCTTCAACATAAGAGCGGCGGGCATTACCAGAAAGCGTTCAGGTGCACGGCCAGACTCCCTGTAGCGCCGTACCAATTCAACCCCTCTGTATTGAAAGGCAAACCCCGGACTTCCGGGGTTTGTTGTTTGCTCCAACGGTTTCCGGTGGCACTCAATCCGCAGCCTTGTTGCGGACAGGATGCAGCAGAACCGCTGCCACTGTCATCCGGTCTTCAGGGGCAGGATCCACCAATCCCATCACCAGCCCCCTGAAGTGGGCAGCTGTTTTGTCTGACATGAAATCTCGCCTCTGAACCAGAATGGCGTTGAGCCTCCTGGTTATTCTATTTTTCACTGTCATAGTGACCTTCTGTTTTTCACGCATCACCCACATTGCCTGAGTGTCTTTGTCCAGGTCAGAGAGTCTGCCGTGTCAACAAGATCTTCATTGCCGATCCGTTCGTACAGCCCATAGCCCATAGCCCATAGCCCATAGCCCATAGCCCATAGCCCATAGCCCAATTATCGACTGCACAGGGGTATGATGCGGTCGTATCCCTGATCCCGGGATTGGCTTCAGGAACATCCGACGGCACCTGGTGGACAGTTCCCACCATCGCTGACAGATCCGGCGGGTTTTGATTATGCACCTCGTGAGCCAAGCCCAAATCACACAGCGCAAGGTGTACGTCAGGCTCACCCGAGTCTGGATGTTGTCCAGGCTTGAGCAACAGGTTGTCGGGTTTGAGATCGCAATGCTCGATTTGTTTGCGTTGTACAGGTGGAGGCGATGCCTGTTTACTTTTCTCTTTTTATGGTCCTGCTGCGGAACCGCTGAAGAACAGCGTCGCTGGAGACATGGCACAGCCTGTACAGGTCAACGGCGATTTCCACAAAGAATATGAAGCAGTCATCAGGTTCCTTATGCTTATGGATGGCGTGCCGGATGCGTGGTTCGCTACCAGTGATGGTGCCACCTTGCAAAAACGCTTGTGCGCCTGTACCAGGGCCGGCGCAGTACCAGTCCGACTCTGGCGAAGTGACGAATTCAGGTTTATGTTAGGGATGCCCTGTTTGAGTTCCGCCGGGGGGGTCCGGAAACCCGCTGTCCTGCTGCAAGAGAGGCTTTGAGTTTGTTTCCTGTATCTTTCCCCTGAAGAGAGCTCCTGTCCGGTTTGAATCGCCTTGCAAACACACTCAGAGCAGACCTGACTCTCGCTAAAGGCACAGATCCCGGACAAGATGTCCCCCGATCCTCATTCCCTCTGGCCAAGATGCCAGGAGAGACAATGACCCACACGCAAACAGATACACAAAGCACCCGAGCGCAGGCGTCCGACGCCGACGCCAATATTGATAAAAATGTTGATGAAAAAGAGATCGCCCGCTTCTCTGCCCTGGCGCGCCGCTGGTGGGACCCGCACAGCGAGTTCCGGGCTCTGCACGATATCAATCCGCTGCGCCTCGATTATATTGACCAGCGTGTCGGCCTCTGTGGAAAGACCCTGCTCGATGTGGGCTGCGGTGGTGGAATCCTCAGCGAATCGGCCGCCCGCCGGGGGGCCAGCGTCACTGGCATAGATATGGGAGAACCCGCACTGTCAGTAGCACGCCTGCACGGACTGGAAAGCGGCGTCAGCGTAGACTACGTACAAACCACAGCCGAGCAGATGGCAGAGGAAAAACCCGCCGCCTTTGACGTGGTGGCCTGCCTGGAAATGCTGGAACATGTGCCGGACCCGGCCGCCGTTGTTGCCGCTTGCGCCCGGCTGGTCAAGCCCGGCGGCCACCTGTTTTTCTCCACAATCAATCGCAATCCCAAGTCATGGCTGTTCGCCATAGTCGGCGCCGAGTATGTGCTCAGGTTACTGCCCCGGGGAACCCATGAGTTTCGTCGTTTTATCCGCCCGCACGAGCTGGCACGCTGGTGTCGAGAATCCGGTTTGTCTGTTGAGCAGGGTACGGGGCTGCTCTACAACCCTTTGACCCAGGTGTACCGGCTTCAGGACGATGACCTGGATGTGAACTACATGCTGTACGTCCGCTCTCCCGGGGAAGATCCCGGAGAAGAACAGCCGGACAGCTCATCCTCTTCACAAACAGACGCTGAATAAAGCCATGAACACGACAACACCCGACCCTCTCGAAGCGGTTTTCTTTGATCTGGACGGTACGCTGCTGGACACCTCCATGGATTTCTGTGTCTTGCTCAACGGCTGGCGCGTCGGGCTGGGGCTGTCTCTCTTGTCGACCGCAGAGGTGTGCAGTCGAATTTCCGGCGGCATACGCGCCCTGACCGCTTTGGCCTGTGCCAAGCCCGTGTCCTGCGATGAACCGGCCTTTGAGCGTTTGTGCCAGAGGTTTCTTGACCACTATGAGCGCATGGTGTCAGACCCCAGGCGCGCCAGCGCGTCCCGGCTGTTTGATGGCATGGACAGGGTTCTGGAAAAACTGGAAACACTGTCCATCCCCTGGGGCGTGGTTACCAACAAGCCACGCCGTTTTGCCGAGCCCCTGTTGCAGTCTATTGCCCTGCCATCACCCTGTGCGGTTCTGGTGTGCCCGGATGATGTCAGCAAGAGCAAGCCAGATCCGGAACCGCTGCTGCTGGCTGCCAGCAGTCTGGGTGTGGCACCGCAACATTGTTTGTATATAGGTGACCACCTTGTCGATATTCAGGCGGGGAGCGCAGCATGCATGGTCACCCTGGCAGCCGCCTACGGTTTTCTCGAGCAAGAAGCCAGCCCCGCTGACTGGGGAGCGGATGCCATTGTGCATTCACCCGCCGCCTTGCTGAAGTGGCTTGAGGACAACAAGCTGCAGGCCGCTTCTGCGGTTGCTGGTTGACCCAGTGCGCGGCAAGCCCCGTCCTTCAGGACGGGGAGGATGTCAACTGTGCCCGGTAGCCACAGGCGGGAGTTCCTGTATATCAAGGCCGTCCCGCTAAAGGCATGGCCAACAAGGTGCAAAATCCGTCCGGATAAAGTGGTGAGCTGTCTGAATGCTGCACTCTCACCCAGCTGTCGCGTGGTTGCCCGTAAACCTGACGTGATCGGGGCAATGGCCGGAGAGTTCCCGCGACGACGCAGGGGCTGATTGGCGACAGCCAGGCAGCGAGCTGCAACCACACCGGAACATCCAAAGCATAAAAGAAAGCCGGGACAATAATAGAGAGGCAGGTTGAGCAATGTTGTCGGGTTCCCTGACAGCATTGTTATAAAAATCGGGTGCTGCACGGACGTCAGCGGGGTGCCCGGCGACAAGCGGCCATCAAAGGCCATCACAGGAGAAAAGCGGCGCAGATGATGTCAGTGGGATACCCGGTGGCTGGCGGAGTTGAGCCCCTTGTGCGGCCTGCTTTCTGTTCAGGCCGGATGCGTGTCAGCTGGTGCCACAGGCCCCTGCTGCCTTACGCCCAATGCCACGACCTGTTCCCCTCGACGGGCGCCTGTTCTGGCGGCGCTTGTTGCCGAAGGCTGCCTGTAAGAAACAAGCCTGCTGCTGTGGCTGCCACCTGCTGCACAACGACCGTGACACAACAACGATCGGATCTGTCTTCTTGCATGCATTCCTGCATGACAGCCTTATCTACGGGCGGGAGGGGAACTTTCTTCGTAGACGGCCGTCTGTATCCGCACGCTCATTACTTGATCCGGAGACAGACACCATGGACATCCCCTCTTCATCGGCATCCTCATCGCCATGCTCATCGCCACCACCATCCCCGCCACAGGGAGATCAAAGACCAATGGCCGCCGCAGCTTTCGAGCACCAGGTGGCGGCCGTCGCGTCTCCCCCCGTCCTGACGCCAGCGGCTCCTGATCACACGGCCGTGTACCTGATTGAACAGGAGCCTCCCGCCTGGTGCGATCCGCTGCTGGCATTGTTAGTGCGCCCCCGCAAACTCCCCCTGGACAGCAAGGATCTGGCAGACTGCGGCACAATGTCTCATCAATGGCCCAGGGTGGCCGCAGATCCTGCATTGCAAGCGTCCTGTTTTGTACAGACCTATCCCTCTTTCTATAGCCAGAAGCTTGAGCAGGTGCAGGGTCAAGGCAGAGCCCTCCAGCTTCTGGCGCTCTGGTGCGAGAGCCTGAAGCCTGACTCGGTCGAGAAAACAGAGCGCCAGGAGCTGATCAGCCAGGATCTGCCCTGGCAGCGAGCGTTTTACACATTGGTACGCCAACAGATCCAGACACGGTTTTTTTCAACACGCCAGAGTGACATGTTTGACTGCGGCTCCAGAAGGACACTTGAGCTGGCGTGGAGCCCGGATGGTCGGCATCTTGCGCACTCGGCCCACAACCTCTCGGACGACTCCAGTTGCATCTGCATCTATCGCCACGACCTCCTCCACATGCAGCGACTGGGAAATTTCGCTTCCCACCAGTCTGTCTCTGGCCTGTCATTCGATGTCCAGGGTCGCAGTCTGGAGGCTGTCAACAATGCTGGCTGGCTACAAAAGTGGGAACCTGACACCCCGGAGCATTGGCACAAGGTGGAAGAGTCTGCCAGAAACCTGACCGATAAGGATTTCGTCCCGGGAGCGAGCGCCAGCCCTGATGGCCGCTACCGGGCACTGCCGATGAGCAATGCCCGTGTAGCCCTTTTCTGCAATGTCACAGCGGACGCCTGGCCGCCGCAGGACGCCAACTGGCAGCAACATTACCTTTGGAAAGGAAACCGCGCCGGGCTGGACGCCGTTCTCAATCACCTGCCCGCCGCGTTCAGGGACAGTGTCCTCCAACGCATGGCGCTGCCGGTTCCTGAAAGAGCTGTCTTCAGTAAGGACAGCCAATCTTTGTTGATTACCGCCGGGGGCGAGATTTCCATCTTGCGCCACATTGGTTCCGACTGGCGGGAGTATAATCTCGAAGCCCGCTCATCCCTGATGAACGGGGCGGTGCTGTCACCCGATGGTCGGCTGCTGGCGGTATCCTCGCGTCGACAAGAGCCCTCACCTGATGACGAGACCCAGCAGCACAAGGGTGCCTCAGGTGGCCCGGATCGCCCCGATAATACCTTGGGCTCCATAGGTGTGAGAATGGAACTGTGGCGTTATGTGCCGGATCCGGGCTGGCACCGGACAGCGGCGACCCCACGGCAGCAGGAGTACCGGTATATGCTGGCGCCGGGATGGCATCCTGTGATCAGCAAGCAATGTAGTTACGCCTGCCCCCCTCCCGTTGCTGGAGCCTTTCGTACAGTCGGCATTCCCACCTTTACTGCGGTCTTCAGCCCGGATGGACAGCTGCTGGCCTTTCCTGACAAAGGGGCAAGAAGCTCGTGCCTGCGTGTCTTGTCTACAGCAGCGTCAGAGGTCGGGAAGGAACCGGTTGTCCTTCCCCTTGAGGCAGGGGCTGGCAACAGCGATGGCCGGCCTCGCTTGCTGCGATCCGCGCAATTCAGTGCCAACGGTCACCACCTGGTAGCGACTGACAACATTGGTGCGCATATCTGGCAGAATGACCCGGCACGAGGGTGGGTGATTGCAGCGCGCATCGACAATCCTGTGGGCGGGCCGATCCAGGCTGCTTTTTCTCCGGACGGTTATCACTGCGCACTGGCCATGGGAGAGCGGTCCAGTATCAGTGTCTGGGGGGCTTATTACTCTGCCGGGCCCGTTCACTGGGTGCAAAAGCTCAGTCTGGACTGGGACGGCTCGGTGGAAAAGGTGCTGTTCACACCAGATGGCAGCCGTCTGCTGATAACCTATTCCCGTCACGAGCAGCCGGGCGCGGGCCAGTCCTCCCTGAAACTGGCGTGCCTGCCTCTGGTACCGGAGGCCCACTTGCCAGAAGACATCAGACTCTGATTCACGCCAGTGAATGACGGCCTCCCTGCAGCTCGCCGCAGAAATGCGCGCAGGCGTGCGCGGGTGGCTGATTCAAAAGGGCTTCCACGGGCTGTTGCGCAGGTCCTGTGCGACTGTAGCCATTGTCTGTGCAGGGTCTGTTGCCGGTGTGCGTGCTCTGTCTTTCTGCTTGTGGCCGCTGCCTGGCCATCACGGCAGCAAGGCAGATTCAGCGACAGGGAGCCTGTAACGCTTCGGACTCTCGTCCGGTCGCGGTTTGGTCTGACAGGCTTGATGCCACAGGCCAGGGCCGCTGATACGCTGGCTCCCTGCGTAGTGCTGCTGATGCGAGCCCGTGGCCGTGCCACCCATATTTTTCAGCCTCTCCCCTCACCATTGTAAGAATGGTGAGAATGGAACTTGTAAGAGCGGAACTTGCCGTGCATCCTGGTAGAATAAGAAATCCAGTCGCCACTGAGCTGTCACGCCAGGAGTGTATAGATGTTTCATTATGATGTGCCGGAAGACCTGCTAAAAGAGCGGGTTGTATTGGTGACGGGCGCAGGAGCGGGCATAGGGAGGGCTGCGGCTTTGAGCTACGCCCGTCAGGGTGCCACTGTCATCCTTGTGGGGCGCACGACCGCCAAGCTGGAAGCCGTTTATGACAGCATCGAGAAAGAGGGAGGCCCGCAGGCAGCCATAGTCCCCCTGGATATGGCACATGCCACACTCGATGACTACCTTCAGATGGCGGCCACGATTGAAAAGGAGTTCGGCCGTCTTGATGGTCTGTTGCACAACGCCGGGATCCTGGGAAGATTGGGACCGCTCGGGCAATACAATCCGGACACCTGGCAGCAAGTGATGCAGGTCAATGTGACAGCCAGCTTCCTGATGACGCGCGCCCTCCTTCCTTTGCTGCGTGCGGCACCTGATGCCTCAGTAATTTTCACCAGCTCAGGCGTTGGCAGCAAGGGCCGTGCACACTGGGGGGCTTACAGTGTTTCCCGCTTTGCGACCGAGGGACTGATGCAGATTCTGGCTGACGAGGAAGCCGGTTTGAGCCAGGTGCGGTCCAACGCCATCAATCCTGGCGCAACCCGTACGGGTATGCGCGCCAGCGCCTACCCGGCCGAGGACCCGCTCAGTTTGCCGACACCTGAGGAGATTATGCCGGTGTACCTCTATCTGATGGGCCCTGACAGCCGGGATGTCAATGGCCGGCTGCTTCAGGCACAGTAGCCCGATGCCAGCTGCGGGGGCCATATGAATCCGGCAGCACTGCAAAGATGTCATGCCGGTGACGCGGCCCCCACAGGTGTGTGCTTGACACCTGAAGTGCCCCCCCCGTAGGATGCGCAAGTCCCGCATACAACCGGCAAAAGAACACTCAGGAAGCCGCACTACCCATGCCCCAAACCGAGGATGTACGCAGTTTATACACTGCGTTTCAGGAAGAGTTCCGGTCTGTAAACAATTGTATTGCGGCGGAGCTGTGCTCTGATGTCGCCCTGGTGGAACAAATCGGCCAGCACATACTGGGCGCCGGTGGCAAACGCTTGCGCCCTCTTCTGGTGCTGCTCAGTGCATCGGCCTGCGGCTACAAGGGCACGCAGCATATAGTGCTGGCGGCCATCATAGAATGTCTGCACACGGCCACCCTGCTGCATGACGATGTTGTAGATGCTTCGGACTTGCGCCGGGGCCGCCTGACCGCCAATGCGCACTGGGGCAACGCGCCCAGCGTCCTGGTAGGTGACTTTCTCTACTCCCGTGCTTTTCAGATGATGGTTCGCCTGAAGAATCTGGCGGTGATGGACGCCCTGGCCAAGGCCACCAATGTGATCGCCGAGGGGGAAGTCATGCAGCTGGCCAATGTGCGTAACCTGCAGACGACTGAATCCGAATACATGCGCACCATTTGCTGCAAGACAGCGGCACTGTTTGCCGTATCCAGCCAGTCCGCAGCGCTGCTTGCCGGTGTGGACGAGACCCGGGTGCAGGCCTTCAGACGCTACGGTGAGCATCTGGGTATGGCTTTCCAGTTGACGGACGACCTGCTGGACTACACCGGCGATCAGAGTGAGCTGGGCAAAAACCCGGGAGATGATCTGGCAGAGGGCAAACTGACCCTGCCACTGATACATGCACTGAATCAAAGGCCTGAGGCCGTCAGCATGGTAGAACAGGCGCTGGCGGCTGATGGCCCGGACGCCAGGGACCCGGTGATGCAGCTGGTGAACGAATCCGGCGCCCTTGATTACACAGTGCGATCTGCCCATCGGCAGGTGGAGCAGGCTATTGCAGCACTGGACGGTATGACCCATGGCACAAGTCGCCAGGCGCTGGAGAAGCTGGCCCGGTTTTCTGTCAGCCGTATGGCCTGAAGGACATCAGTCTGTACGCCATTCTTTCCTGATTGGCGCTGCCGCAGGGCTCAGAATATACAGATCATAGCCTGAATGGGAACAGCCGCCTCACGATTTTTGCCAATGCTTTCCAACAAGACAATTTCTCTTTGGGCTTGGATTTCAGGTCGTCATTGTCCAAGTTGAGGGCATCGCAAATAGACATGACTCTTCAGGAGGCATGCAACATGCTCATCAGCTTTTCGCTCGAAAACTGGATGTCATTCCGTGACCGCTGCTCCTTTTCAATGATCGCCAGCAGAGAGCGTCAGCACGGAAGCAGGGTAGCCAAGCTGGGAAAATATCAGACGAGAGTCCTTCCGATTGCGGCAATCTATGGTGGCCATGCTGCGGGGAAAACCAATTTTTTCAAGGCGCACACTGCCAGCTCCCCTGCCGCAAGCTGTTCGTGATGGCAACGGAGGCAAGAAGACAGAGCCGGAGTACTTCGCCCTCTTTCTCGATCAAACTGACCAAACGATCAAGATAAAATGCCTTCCAGACTGTTCACAGAGTGCCCCACCGCCGGTGCTGAAACCTATGGAGGATTACCTCCGGGACGAAAGCCTGAAGTCTCGTGACGAAGCTTGGCTGGTAGTGGCCAAGGATGAATGAACCGAAGAGCAGCTGGGGCAGCTGCATGCCTGGGCAACGAAGGAAAAAAACGACAACTTGGCGGTCAGCAATCCCTGCTTTGAGTATTGGCTGCTGCTCCATTTCGCGGACGGTAACGATATCGCATCGCATCGCACCGCACCGCACCGCAACAAGATTGCAGCACTCGGCTGAAAAAGCACATTCCCACATACGACAACGGATTCAGATGATTCGCGATCTGGTCGATAGTGCCATAGACCGCGCCAGGCGGCGCGACGACTGGCCGCGCCCCCCCGGCACCACCACCGTTTACAGGCTTGTCGAGCGCATTCTTTATCCAGAAACACGCTCGGGCTGAGCTGCCAGTGACAGGGTGCTCTTTCCACTTGGCATCCGCCCCCTTGGTCACAAACACAAAGCACAACATGGTCGCGGAAAAGAGGACGACGTCAGCAATACAGCTCCCGTGTCGGGGCACAGGGTGAAACTGATGGCTCAGAGCCTCTATTCTCCGGCCTCAATAGCCCTCACAAGCCAGCACAACGATATCCGGCATGCCAGGACGCTTTTTGAAGCTTTTCATACGACCCACTATGCGTTTCATGCTCACAAAAACAGCACACAACCAGAAGCCACACCTCCGCATGACTTCGACAAGAAAGCCATTCTTCTGCGTGTCGCGTCATCGTCGGTGCCTCAGCAGAACAGCTTCAGGCCGTTGCACTGGTCGCGCGCCGCAGAAGGAGGTTGCGGAACTATCCCTGAGCGGAGCGCGAGGACGGAGGGACGGGAAGGTAGTGGGCCAGCTCGCGCAAAGCCTTTCGGTACACTTCCCTTTTGAAGTACACCACCTGCCTGGCCGGAAGCCAGTAGTCCACCCACTTCCAGCTATCAAACTCCGGGGATGACGACCGGTTCAGGCAGATGTTGTCACTGCTGGATGTCAACTGGAGCAGGAACCATTTCTGCTTTTGCCCGATGCAGACAGGCGTCCGGTCTTTTCTGACAAGTTGGGGGGGAATCCAGTAGCGCAGCCAGTTACGGGTGTGAGCCAGAACATTCACGTCTTGCGGCTTCAGGCCAACCTCCTCGTATAATTCCCGGTACATGGCCTGTTGTGGCGACTCCTGTTTCTGAAGCCCCCCTTGCGGAAACTGCCAGGCGTCCTGGGTTGCACGTCTGGCCCAGAGTACCTCGCTCTCGCTGTTCGCGATAATAATGCCCACGTTGGGGCGGAATCCGTCTGAATCTATCAAGTGATCATCCTGGTGAGCGCATCATTTGTCTGCATTTTTTCACACAGCCGTAGCGTTCGGCAAACGGGAGGTTGCCTGTCGTCCGGGCGTGAGAAAACGGACACCAGTCTCCGGATGGCCTCAGAAAGATCGAAGACAAGTGTCAGGTGTAGAGGAGCTCCCGGCCCGGTTGCGACCTGATCAAGAAGACATTCCTTCCTGCCAAGAACTGATTTGCACGACAGCAGATTATATACGACTGCACATTTCTTATGTGCGACAGCGTGTCTCTGAACGGACAACAGCGGATACACAGAGACAACATCAGCACCTGTCTTGCCGGGTCATTGGCACCATATACTCTGGACGTTCATTCTGCGAGCGGCCAGGGAGGCGGCAGGCGCCGCATACCCGGCTCAGGTCACTTCCAGATGCTCTACCATCAATTGCAAGCTATAGCTGCCGCGAAAAACGTTGGTATTCAGCCTGTAGACGAGGCGAACCTGACCGATAGTGTCGTCAGGCCATAAGCAGGTATCCACGTTGAACCATATGGCATCAAGGCACAGCCTGCTGTTCATTGGCATCAACTGCATTTTCAGGTGGTTGTTGCCCACGATGCGTTGCTCCTTGACAGTAAAAAGCCCGTCAAATACAGGCTCCGGAAACTGCTGTCCCCAGGGGCCGGCGGTGCGTAGCAGCTCGGCTGTTGCCAGGTTGAGTTCGGAGTCTGACAAGGAACCATCGGTGAAAAGACGCGCTTGCAGCTGATCTTCCGTCAGTTGCTGGCGGACAATCTGGTCGAAAGCGCTGGCAAAACGAGGAAAGTCATGCTGGCGCAAGGACAGGCCTGCTGCCATGGCATGCCCCCCGAATTTCAACAGTAAACCGGGGGAGAGACCCTCAATGCGGGCCAGGGCATCACGCATATGAAACCCTGGAATAGAGCGGGCCGATCCCTTGATCTCGCCCTCACGGCCACAGGCGAAGGTAATCACGGGCCGGTGCAGTTTTTCCTTGAGCCGCGAGGCCAGAATCCCCAGCACGCCCTGGTGCCAGTGATCCCGGAACAGGCACAGCCCCCATGGAAGCGTTGCTGTGTCGTCTGTGTGAATCTGTTCGATTTCACTCAGCGCCTCCTCTTTCATTCTGGTCTCGATGGTCCTGCGTTCCCGGTTGATTTGATCCAGCTGACAGGCCAACTGATAAGCGTGCAGAGGAGCGTCTGTGATCAGCAGTTCAATACCCACCGACATACTTTCCAGTCGTCCTGCCGCATTGAGTCGGGGAGCCAGGGCAAAGCCCAGGTCCGCTGTTTCCAGGCGGGCAGGATCACGGCGCGCGACATCGGCCAGTGCCAGTATGCCAGGTCGGGTCTGGAGTGCACGAATACGGCTCATGCCCTGGTGAACGAGAATGCGGTTATTGGTATCAAGGCCAACCAGATCTGCCACAGTCCCCAGGGCCACCAGGTCCAGGAACTGCGCCATGTTTGGTTTGGGTTTGTCCGAAAACCACCCCAGGCTGTCCAGGCGGGTACGCAGCGCGCAGAGAACATAGAAGATGACACCAACGCCGGCTGTATTTTTGGCGGGAAAAGGGCAGCCGGGCTGATTGGGATTGACGATGGCATCGGCCTGTGGGAGCTCATCTCCGGCGAGGTGATGATCGGTGACCAGCACCTTGATATTGGCGGCCCGGGCGGCGGCAACGCCTTCAATGCTGGAAATGCCGTTATCCACAGTGATCAGCAGATCCGGGACTGCGCGGGCGCACAGCGTTTCGACGATTTCCGCAGACAGGCCGTAACCGTAGCGGAATCGATCCGGCACCAGGAAATCGAGTCTGGTCGCCCCCATGGCCTTCAGAGCCAGAACAGCAAGAGCCACGCTGGTGGCACCATCGGTATCAAAATCCCCGACTATGACAATAGACTGCTGCTGGCTGACGGCCTCTGCCAGCAGTCGCGTGGCTTCATCCATTCCTTTCATCAAGGAGCCCGGGATCAGCGAGTCCAGGGTGCGTACCAGTTGTTCCGGCTGGGTGACGCCACGGGCCTTGTAGATGCGATCCAGCAAGGGATGCGCGGGGCCCGGGAGGCAGGGGGTTTCTCCCACATCAGGTGCAATACGGCGTCTGACGATACTGACAGTCATAGGAATCAGGAGCCTGCTTTGCCCAGGTGCGGCTATGGTGCCATGGTCGATGCGCTATAGCCATCCGTGTCTGCATAGTTTGTACCCGAATGTGCATTTTGTCCTTTGATAACCCTGTTTTTTTTCGCCATCCAGCTGTTTTTTTCCCGCTCAAGACAGCGTCTGTGGCCTTTTCTTTGGAAACAGTCAGGCTTCGCTCTTGTAGGGCTCGGCCCAGATGCGTATCATCTACACCCGCTGCACCTGACTGAGATTGTCAGCAGCGCACCCTTAGCTCAGCTGGATAGAGCGCTGCCCTCCGGAGGCAGAGGTCGCAGGTTCGAATCCTGCAGGGTGCGCCATATCTACCAAATCTTTTCGGTGTTTTTTTCAGACGTACTTTCATCCCCCAAATCCAGCGCAAGCCCTGGCAAGAGTTCCAGGCTGGGCTTGCACGGCATCAAACAACTGTAACGAACTGCTGAAAAGCACAAGCTCCCGTCACTATTTCCAGTGCCCTGCACCCGATGCAATACCGTACGAGCATCTGGCGAGCCCTCTTGAGTCGCGCTCTGGCACCCGCTTGCAGACACATAACAAGAAAGCCAAAGAAGCCACTCCTCGCAGCTTTGGCAGGGTGGTTACTGGCAGCCTGATGGTTCGTCCCAACTGCGCCCCCTGGACAACGCATGCCACTCACTGCCCCACAATAGAGACAATGTCCCGGGACCTTCATTCGCGCATCGCTTGTTCGCCAGTCTATTGAACAGCAGAAGAGACGCCGCACTGAAAACCAGAGCAAGGGACGGCTGCGCTGTCCGCGCTATCCTTCCCCGCCCTGAAGGACGGGGCTTGCCGCGCACTGGGTCAGGGATTGAGTCTGGCTATATCATCCTCAACACTGATAACCAGGCGCTTGCCAAGAGCACGAAGGGCATCCTCGATGCTCTGTATTCTGGATCCGGCATGAGGATCAAGCAGTGTCCTGACAAACTTTTCGTCCTTCCCCATCTTCTGGGCAAGAGACGTTTTCCTGGTCCCCTTTTCCTTCTGTACGCAGTAGACAGCGGCCTTGGCTGCGATAAGAGCGGACGGAGAAATCGGCCAGGTATTGGTGGCCAGCATGTCCCCGGGGAAAGGAAGAGCCTCACCACGCTCCATGGTGGCAGCTATAAGCTCATCAAGACAATCAACGGCCTCGCCCAGCGCTTCTTCCAGCGTGACGCCGTCTGTTGCCCCCCAGCCGAAGTCAAGGAAGCGGACCAGATAACGGCCATCTTCATCACGGCTGACCCTGGCGGGGTATTGCATTCTCATTGTTCTGTTCTCCCGAGGGTTACAGGCCCTCAATATCTGAAAGTGTCAGACCAAGATCGCTCAACATTGTCTTCAACAATCCCTTGCCTCTTGTGTTGAGTATGATCAGCTGTTCATGCCGCTCCCGGGCGAGCTTTCTGAGTTTCTTCAACAGCTCATTTCCATTCATGCTGCCCACCATGTCGGATGTTTTCATCCGTTGCCAGCATTGTATCGGATGGTTGTTACTCACCTGTCGCAGCAAGTGCACTATTTCGCCTGCCCTGAGAACCCTGCCTCTGATAAAAATCTCCCATTTGCCGGTCACTGTCATGTGGAATCCGTTCAAGGCCCGTAAAAAAGCGGCATCCGCAGACCTGACGAGAGAGATGGCAGGTCCCTGCGCTCTTCGTGATACCTGAGGATGGGAGTCTGTAGCAGCCGGCCTGACTCCCCGAAAACTGGCCGCCCTGCTGCAGGGCGCGGCGGAGGGAGACTCTTGCGACTACCTGACCCTGGCAGAAGAGATGGAGGAGCGCGACCCCCACTACGCCAGCGTTCTGCGTACCCGCAAGCTGGCCGTATCCGGCCTTCCCGTCACTGTTGCTGCCGGAGGGGAGGACGCACAGTCCGCCAAGCTGGCAGAGCAGGTGCAGCAGTTGACAGTGGCTCCGGAGTTTCAGGACTTGCTGGACAACTGTCTGGATACGCTGGGGAAGGGGTACGCGGTCAACGAAATCATGTAGGACCGGTCTGGTGTCAGGTCCCGGGACCTTCATTCGCGCATCGGTCTTTGTATGCCTGCCTCAGCCCCTCGTTGGACGACCTCAGAAGCCTGACAGTCTTGACACAGTGATCGGGGGAACTCCCTTCGCGTTTGCTGGTTCAAAGGGGCCGCACACCTGGTGCGATAACATTTTGGGGAGACCGCCATGCTACACATGACGCGCAAAGGTTCCTGCTCTCGTTTTTCATGGATAACAGCAGGCATGCTGGTTTGCAGTCTTGCGGCCAGCATTTCTCTTGCTGCACCGCCGACCAACAAGACCAGGTGGTGGGGAGCCGAGTTTGACATGCAATCGGATATGCCCAGTGATCTTGCATACGACATGGCAGTTGATGACATGCTCAAGCAGATGCTGCAGCGCTTTTCTGCACGAGAGCCGGACAAGATCTATTGCCACATCCTTTATGCGGAGGACGACAGTTGTCATGGCGGGGCTCTCGTTGAGGGTGCTGCGGGTGATCTGGAGCCACCTCAGCTGACACACGATATACGCAAAGCAATAGGCAATCTTCTCCCTGCGGAGATCAGGGGCATGTTCACTTTTGACGAGCTAGTGTCGCATGCTGTCTGGAACGGGCGGTTTTATGTCGTACGACAATACACTGGTGCCGCAAGACAAAGATGTAGCCCGCAAGGCAACGGCTGTTCGGTCTCTGATATTGAGGAAAGCGCGACTTTCAAGGATATATCCGCCAACAAGCACTGCGATTGCCGACAGGGACTTGATCATGATGATGTAGAGAGGCTGGTAACTTCTGTTTACAAGCAGCATGCCCGAAATCTCAGGTATCCCATGATGCGCTTGCCTGGTGTTGCAGGGTCTTTCACAGTTATGGTGCGTCCCAGTGAACAATTTCCCGGAAAGATGGACCTCGACTACTGCACGCAGCAGCTGGATGTAGAACAGGAGTAACAGCCCAGAGTCGCTGTCTTGCCGGCAGTCTGTATGGCCTTGTAACAGGTCGGCCAGCCAACCCGGGAGTCGGCGTCCTGGTGTAATCCCTTGACATCCTCCCCGTGTCAGGTCCCGGACGATTACGCGGACTTGGCACTACTCGAACAGATGTTTTTTGCGCAGCGATGGCAAGGCTGACCCCATGGGAAGAAACTTTCTCCTTCTGTGTTGACTCTATATGTATAAGTTCAGCTGGAGCGCTGGACAACAGGGTCCAACAAGGAGGTTACCCATGACTTGTTCCATTCCGAAAACCCGTGTATCTCTCTTTTCCCGTCTGGCTGCAGGAGTGCTGGCTTGTGTTCTGGTCGGAGGGGCCTCGCTTGTTGCGGCTGCACCTCAGGGAGGCAAAGTGGTCGATATTGCGGTGATAACAGCAAACAGCGGTGAATTCGATCAGCGGGTCGCGCAAGTCGCCAGCGATATCCGCCAGCGTTTTTCACAAGCTGATTTTCCTTACGAGGGCTTCGACCCTATACCGGACAGCGTTCGAGGACATATGCTTGCCGATGAAGAGGTGACGGCAGATATTGTGGAGGACGCTCAATTTTACGTGGTACGACAGTTCATCGGCCATGATGGCAAGGCCCTGCACGAACTGCTGAAAAATACCATCACCCATCAAGCGTTCAAGTGCTCCCAATCTGATGGGGTAGCGGAGCAGGATGTAGCGAGCCTTCTTAAGTCTCGTACTGGCACCCGCTTCCAGGCACATAACGAAAACGTTAAAGCAGCCGCTTCTCGTTCCTCTGGCACGGTGGGCACCTACAGCATCATGGTTCGTCCCAGCAAGAACATCCCCGGGAAAATGACTGTCATTTGCTGCTCCACAATAGACGCAATAACTTAGGGCCTTCATTCGAGCACCGCTCTGTTTTCTGTTCCTGACTTTCTATCCCGGCCTCAGCCCCTGGCTCCACCAAGGGCTGGGGCCGGGAGTGCCGCCTGAACAAGTATTCCCGCTGGAATAAAGACAGGGTGGAAGATGACTCCCATAGCCTCCACCATCTGAAGCCTCGCTGGCACCCGCGCAGGAAGTGATGGTCTGTCATCAGTGTACTGGCGCAATACCTGCATTATCGATGGCGCTGGTGCAAGCGTTCCATCACATTTTCCAGTGGCAGCTCTTGCCGTTCCACCAGGGTCCCATCCTGCCAATAAATAAAATTGGCTGTTTCATGGGGCCATCTCCTTGAGAACCTGTTCTATTCGCTGAATATCTTCATCCGCACCAATGCTGATGCGCAGCCAGTTTTCAAGGGAGGGCTGCTGATAGGCCCGAATGAAGAATCCCTTCTCTGCCAGCATGCTATAAAAACGACGAGCGTCATTCATTTCGAAAAGAATGTAATTGGTTCTGGAAGGCACATGACGCCTGATTGCGGGATTGGTTTGCAGGCGCTGGCTTAAGGCTTCCCGACGGGCAATCAGTTGCCTGACCTGAGACTGCACCTTGGCAATACCTTTGTGGCTCAGGGCCTCTTCCGCCAACAAAGCAACAGGCTTCGGCACGGGGTAAGGAGCAATCACCTTTCTCAGCAGAGCAATAATGGCGGGGGAGGCCAGCACAAATCCACAACGGGCACCCGCCATGGCAAAAGCTTTGGACAGTGTGCGCAGTACAGCAAGGTTTTTACAGCGCTCCAGGGCTCCTGCAACTGTCAGCTCCGGACAAAATTCAATATAGGCTTCATCAACAACCAACAGGCTGTTGGGCAGCTGGTGGGCCAGCGCGATCAGCTCTTGCGGAGCAATAACCGTTCCAGAGGGGTTATTGGGATTGCACAGGAATACCAGTCGTGCGTCTTTCACCTGCTGCGCAAACCTGGCCGGCAGCCGATAGCCCGCTGCCCAGTCCAGCATCAGACAGTCAACACCGTTGGTGGCAGCACTGATGGCATACATGCCATAGGTCGGACCACAGCTGGCTACACTGTCGACACAAGGACGACAGAAGGTCCGGATCAGAAGATCAATGCCTTCATCGGAACCGCGGGTGATCAGTACCTGCTCTGGTTCAACACCGGCATAGCGCGCATAAGCGTCCCGTACCCCTTCCGGCTGACAGCCAGGATAACGGTTGATCCCCTCAACCTGGGTGTTGTTCCAGGGGGATTCATTGGCATTGAGCCAGATTTCGCCGCTCGGCGCTTCACTTCGGGCAGAAGAGTAACGTGTCAGGCGAGCAATTTCCGGTCGCACCAGTCTTTGGGCAACGCAGCTCATCGGCGATGGCTCTTGCAGGCGCAAGTTCACGGCATTGGCGTGTGCCTGCAGCCCTTCCGCCTCTGCCAGCGTCATCACAGTGCCACCGACTTCCTGCAAGGCCTCCCAAGTCAGTTCCTGCACAGTGAAACGACGCCGGAAGTCTGCCAATGACAGACTGGACATCGTACGAGCATAACCGCAGGTGGGTAAAATCTGACTGGTTCCACTGGCGTAGTCGCCTATAGACTCAGGCGTCCAGGGACCCAGGAAAATCGAACCGGCAGACCGCAGTTTTGGTAGCAGATCCCGTGGGATGGCCGTTTGGACAATCAGGTGTTCAGGCGCATAACTGTTGCTGATCTCACAGGCCTGGCGACTGTCTTTGGCAAGGATGATCCGGCTCTGCGACAGAGCCGCCCGGGCAATACTGGCTCTGGGCAACAAGGACAACTGCCGCTCAATAGCCTGTTCAACCTGCCGGGCCAGGGTCTCACAGTCCGTGACCAGCATAACCCGGGAATCTTCCCCATGCGCCGCCTGGGAGAGAAGATCTGCGGCCACATACTCCGGATTGGCTGTGGCATCCGCCAGTACCAGAACTTCTGAAGGCCCCGCCAGCATATCAATGGCTGTGCCCTGCCTGCTCACCTGAACTTTGGCTTCAGTCACAAAACGATTGCCCGGGCCAAAAATCTTGTCGACTTTCGGCACGGTTTCCGTGCCATAGGCAAGGGCCGCAATGGCCTGTGCACCACCAAGGGTAAAAATGGCATTCAGATCGCAACAGTAGGCAGCATAGAGAATCGCATCACTGACGGGAGGCGGTGTTACCATCACTTTGACTGAGCAACCGGCAATACTGGCCGGTTTTGCCAGCATAAGCACCGTGCCGACCAAAGGAGCGGTACCATCGGGAACGTATAACCCGACTTTCTCAACAGGCTCGGAACGCAGTTCACACAGAATGCCCGGCGCGGTTTCCACGCTCAGGTCCTGCTGTTTCTGGGCACTGTGAAAACGGGCAATATTCTCAACCGCATGATCGATAGCCTTCTTCAGTTCCGGTGGCAGACGATTTTCCGCCGCAGCCATATCGGTACGATCAAGCCGCCATCGGGCTGGCATGGCACCACCGAGCTGCTCAGTCAGGGCACGCAGCGCCTTGTCGCCGCCATTTTTTACCTGCGCCAGAATAGCCGCCACTCTGCTGGCGGTATGCGTGTCTGTCACAGTGTCCGGGCGACGCAGAGCCGCATCACGCCCGGATTGATCAAGAGCGTCCCAGTATATTTTTTCCATTCTGTCAGCCCAACATTTTGTCTATGGGCATGACCAGAATGGAACTGGCTCCCAGTGCTTTTAATTCTTCCATTGTGCACCAGAACAGTGTCTCGGAGCTGACGGCATGCAGGGCTACACGGCTCTCGTCCTCTGCCAGTGGCAGCAGGGTTGGACGTTCGACACCAGGCAGCAAATCAACGATCTTTTCCACCTTTTCCCTGGGAGCATGCAGCATGATGTACTTGCTTTCTTTGGCCAGGACCACGGCATTGATGCGAATCAGAATCTTGTCAATCCACTGTTGCAGCTTCCCTGAACGCTTTCGGTGACTCTGGATCAGCGTCGCCATGGACTGAAAAATCACATCCACCTCCTTGAGCCCATTGACCTCCAGGGTGATACCTGTACCCACCAGATCACAGACAGCATCGGCCAGACCGGCGCGGGGAGCAGCTTCAACGGATCCTTTGAGAATACAGGTGGAAAAATTGATGCCATTTTCTTCCATATATCTTTTCAGGAGGTAAGGGCAAGAGGTGGCGATACGGCATCCATCAAGGGAATCCAGACCCTCGTATTCGAATTCTTCAGGCACGGCCAAGGAGAGTCGACAAGCGCCAAAATCCATACGCCGCAAGGTTTCGAAACGAGTAGGCTGTTTTTGGGAGGCTCGCCCAAGGCTCACTTCTTCGAGAGCATTTTCACAAACAATACCCAGATCAACCACGCCATCCATGACCAGCCCGGGAATATCGTTACCCCGCACCTGCAGGACATCGACCGGCATATTGGCCACATGGCTGAGAAGCCCCCGCTCGCGCAGGTTGATGTGCATACCACAAGCACTCAAAAGATTCTGGGTCTCCCGAGCAAGGCGACCAGATTTCTGGATTGCAATTCTTATTCTTTGAGTCATGTCAAACCCCGTGTTGATACCAAACGAAAATGGAACAGGCCGAGTGTTCGACAAGCACCTTCCCTGTTAGTTCATTTCACTACCTCCAACATTTTTGAATACAGGAATGGAATACACAGACAAGGCCCAAGCTACCGACAGCTGTCTCTCACGAAAAAGGCATCAACAGTGAGAACGTCGAGGAAGAGGGTTTTCACAGCAAGAAATTGCCAGGCTGCTGCCAAGCTCAACAGGGCCCGTCGGGGTGACACTCAGAGTCACTCAGTCTTTGAGCCGCACGGCTGATCACGGCTGATATAGAAGGCCGACCGAAAGGCCGATGGGAAGGCTGAACAGATCACAGGATTACTCGGGGTTTTTACCCTATGAGCCGGAGACCCGGCCATCAACCCATTGGGCTGGAGCCTTTTGAAGAAGATCCCAAGTTTCCATTATTTGAGCTGAATCACTGGCTGAAAAGTGGGCGCACAGCGCAGGCTTCTCAATCCGGATTCCTTGCACCCGGCCACAGAAGTACTTTATTACGCTTTGCCCTACAGCTGGCCGTTTGGTCTGGGGACGGGCCCGCCTTGTTCATCAAAGCAGTTCTTGGCCGTGCCTCGCCAAGCATGGATAAAGCGTCGACGCATATCCTCATCCTGAGCGAACACAGTCATCCATATGCTCCAATACCCCCCCTCAGCTGCAGAAATAATCATCTTCCTCATGGGCTCACAATCGCACTCTCTCAACCAATTCAGGGCTTCCTTGGCCCTACCCCAAGCATCCCTTCGAGCGAGCCAGCGCCGGTCGGAAGCATTCTCCATATCAAGAGTTTTGTCCAAGCCGGTCAGGCTGATGCTCCTCTCTGCCTTTTTCTTCAGGGCCGGTGGCAAGTCATGCGCGGCCTTGACTACTCCCTCTTCCCCATACTCAAAAGCCCTGTAGGTGTTATCAGCATGAGGCCAGAAAATATCAGTAACAGCGGGAGACTTGTCACCTTTTGTCGAATTGCAGTTGCGGCAAGCCAGCAAAAAATTATCCCATTCCAGTTCAAGCTCCGGGTAAGTTGTTTTAGGCCGGATATGCTCCACATCCAGATTGCTATCGATCTTCATTTCGCAATAAGAACAGTACGGGCCTAACCGGGTGATGAGATCCCTGCGAGCATTGACGTATCTGGTGTATTTTTTGGGTCGTGCCTGATCATCCAGGGGCGGCTCTCCCTTATCAACAGGTCTCACTCCAACGCCCTCTTACTGCCCCTGACCAGACTCACCCAAACCAGATTTTATCCGTTTCATTTCCAGGAAAGCATGATAGGCAACATCCTCACTGTAGGGCGCACTCAGGTCGTCAAGCTGCTGCCGAAGGCTCGCTTTCTCTTGCTCAGACGCTCCCTCCACCTTGTCCAGGAGCTGGTAATATTCCGTGGCCACCTCATACATTTTCTGAAACCTGCGGCTGCGGGACGGGAGCTTAACCCCCATAACATCCTCCACAATGTCTTCAATACTACGATCATTGAAAAGGTTCTTTGGCCCAGGAGACGCCTGCTCAGACTCCGTGTCAGCAGGCAAGTCGCAGTTGAGGTCGATGACCTCACCCGGCTTGAGCGACTGAATAATAAAGGGTGAATGCGTGGTGACTATGAACTGCACATGTGGAAAAGCTGTGCGCAGGTCACTCATCACTCCGCGTTGCCATTTCGGATGCAGGTGCAGATCCACCTCATCAATCAGCACAATGCCCGGCGTCTGTAGCGCAGCACGGTCAGTCAACTGGGGATTGAGGCGGCCGGCCCGGTGGGCAATATCAGCGACAATCGCCAACATGTTTCGATAACCATCACTGAGATTATCAAAGCTGAACAGCTGACCCTCATCCAGCTGAATCATCAGTTGTTGTAACTCAATATCGAAATACAACTGCTTGCAGTCAGGAATACAGGTTCTCACTGCTTGCCGGACGGCTTCAAGAACACCGTATTTTTCCCCTTTCTGAAAGGACGCCTGTTCAAGCTGTGCAAACCATTTCAGAAACAGCTTGTGACTGGAGGCAGGATCAAGACAGTCACGGTAGCCCGCCACCCGCGATTCCGGTTTCGTCAGCTTGACCTCTTGCTTCAGGTGCCACAGCCGCCCTGTGCCGTAGTAGCCGAACACCGGCAGCAACACCTCTTCTCCCTTATCAACCCGGTGCCGGGCTTCCCTGCCAATCCCGGCGATCTCGCTCGCTTCAACCCGCGTGGTTCTCCCCTTTTCAGAGTGAAGAGCGCGGCTCCATGTGACCGGGCTCTGCTCTCCGGTGAGGGCTTCGAGCAAGCCCGTTGCCGTCAGCCTGACGCCCTCTGCCCATTGCGGCTCAAGCGAGACTGTATCCCCCAGCTTCACCTGCTTGAGCCGTACCTGGTCCCTGCTGATGCCGCGATTCACTCCGGCTTTGAAATCCAGCAGGTAACTACCCATCATGATCGACAAGGCCTCCAGCAGTGCCGTTTTCCCCGTTGCATTGTCACCAATAAGAACGGTCACACCGCTATCGACATTGAAGCGAAATACAGCATCATCAAACTTGCGGAAATTCTGGAGCCTGAGCTCACATATCTTCATAGAATCACCAGAGTGGGCTTTACTGTCTCTTGCTGTCTCATGCACCCATGCGACAAAAGGCACACATCTTGCCAGAACGTCTTGTCATAATCCGGTGCCACTGGTTTTTTTACAACCAAACGGCTATCCGAAAGTAGACCGCCCTGCCAGGCAAGCTGCGTCCTGGTCGTTTATGGTGATCAAGGCGACAGCATAATGCGAGCCTTACCAGCAGCACTCCATGCAGTTTGCACCTGAAAAAAGTGCTGAAAGACGCAGAACGATTCCCCACCTGCACCCATCACAACCCAGACTCGCCGGCTGTCTGACAACAGGCTGGACAGGGCGCGGGAACAACTTCCACCCACCTGTCCTGCGCAGGTAAGCCAGCAGCCAACCAGTGGTCTGCGGCCTCCCGTTGACAGGGCTCTCCCCAGGCCAAAAACCTGCGCGGGAGAATCAACATCTCCCGCAATAGAGACCCCTCCCCTTGGGTTCATTTGTGTTACCATGCGGATCCCCCGCGCTCTGGGCAGGCCTGTCCGCAGCCGGGGGCGCAGCTTGCTGCGCAGATATGCACCGCGCGCACGTGCACAGAGAAAGAACACAGACTGCCTTATCTGAGCCTCCATACCCCGGATACAAAGGCCGGACAGATACTTACAGGCTTTTCAGGGCTTCAGGGATCTTTGGGTACCTATGGTAGACACCACAAACGATATACTGCCCGTCAGCATCGAGGACGAACTCCAGAAGTCGTATCTTGATTACGCCATGAGCGTCATTGTGGGACGGGCCCTGCCCGACGTGCGCGATGGACTCAAGCCAGTGCACAGACGTGTACTGTTTGCCATGAGTCAGCTGTCAAATGACTGGAACAAGCCCTACAAAAAGTCTGCGCGCGTTGTTGGTGACGTTATAGGTAAATACCACCCCCATGGTGACTCAGCGGTCTACGACACCATAGTACGGATGGCCCAGCACTTTTCCCTCAGGTATCCGCTGGTAGACGGCCAGGGCAACTTCGGCTCCATCGACGGCGACTCGGCAGCGGCCATGCGCTACACCGAAGTGCGCATGAACAAGATCAGCCATGAGCTGCTGGCCGATCTCGACAAGGAAACCGTCAACTACGTCCCCAACTACGACGAAACTGAACACATTCCTGAAGTGCTGCCCACCCGGGTCCCCAATCTGCTCGTCAATGGTGGAACGGGAATTGCTGTGGGCATGGCCACCAATATTCCGCCCCACAATCTGACGGAAGTCATTCGCGGCTGCCTGTTGCTGCTCGACAATCCTGCCACAGACGTACAGGCACTCATGAACTGCATTCCTGGCCCGGATTTTCCGACGGCCGCCATCATCAGTGGTCGCAACGGAATCCTGCAGGCATACCAGACCGGGCGTGGCCGCATCTGGGTTCGGTCACGTGCCGAAGTCGTGATCAACGACGACACCCAGCGTGAGAGTATTGTCGTTCATGAGTTGCCCTATCAAGTCAACAAAGCACGTCTGATCGAAAAGATTGCCGAGCTGGTCAAAGAGAAAAAAATAGAGGGCATCAGTGAAATTCGCGACGAGTCCGACAAGGACGGACTACGCATCGTGATGGATCTGCGCCGCGGCGAAGTCGGCGAGGTTCTGCTGAACAATCTCTACAGCCAGACCCAGCTGGAAACCACCTTCGGCATCAATATGGTGGCCCTGGTCGACGGTCGCCCCAAGATACTGGGACTGAAAGAAATTCTGGAACACTTCCTGCGTCACCGCCGGGAAGTCGTCACACGCCGCACAGAATTTGAACTGAGAAAAGCCTTGCAGCGTGGCCACATTCTGGAAGGACTGGCGGTGGCTCTGGCCAGTATTGATCCGGTGATTGAAGTGATTCGCCAGTCGCGCACCTCCGCAGAAGCACGGCAAGCGCTGATAGAAGGTGACTGGGATGCCTCGCTGGTACTCGAGATGCTCCAGGCTGCCGACAGCACCTGCTGCCGCCCCCAGGATCTGGAAGCGCACTACGGCCTGCAGGAGACGACCTACCGTCTGTCACCGGCCCAGGCCCAGTCCATTCTGGAGATGCGGCTGCATCGTCTCACCGGCCTGGAGCACGAACGCCTTCTGGAGGAATACCGAGCTCTGCTGGTGCTCATTGCCGAGCTGCGTCTGATTCTCAAGGACACCGCCCGACTGCTGCAGGTGGTACGCGAAGAGCTGGAGGCCATTGTCGAGGAATACGGTGACGAAAGGCGCACCGAGATTGTCAATGCACGCCATGATCTGACCGATGCCGACCTGATCACTGCCGAGGAGCGGGTGGTGACCCTGTCACGAACAGGCTACGCCAAAACGGTATCCCTGGACGAGTACAGGGCACAGAAGCGTGGCGGGCGTGGCAAAAGTGCAGGTTCCCTGAAAGAGGAAGACTGCGTTGAACACATGCTGGTGGTCAACACCCACACGCAACTGCTGCTTTTTTCCAGTGAAGGAAAGGTGTACTGGCGCAAGGTGTACGAAATTCCACTGGCCTCCCGCACGGCTCGGGGGCGTCCGATTGTCAACATGCTGCCACTGGGAGAGGCTGAGCGTATTACCGCCATGCTACCGGTGGCAGGTTACGATGCCGAGCAGTACATTATCTTTGCCACCGCCAGAGGCACCGTCAAAAAAACACTGCTGACGGCCTACTCCCGGCCGCTGTCTTCCGGCATTCGCGCCATCAACCTGACCGAGGGCGATGAACTCATTGCCGTTTCCCTGTGCAAATCCGGCCAGGAAATCATGCTGTTTACTGATGCTGGCAAGGTAGCACGCTTTCCGGAGGCTTCTGTCAGACCCACAGGGCGTATTGCAACGGGCGTCCGGGGAATAAAACTGCAGGAGGGGCAGCGGGTCGTGTCCATGGTAGTGCCGGAGTTGGACCATCCGATACTGACGGCAACCGCCAATGGGTTCGGCAAGCGTACCAGCCTGGCCGAATACCCTGCCAAAGGGAGAGCTAACAAGGGAGTGGTTTCTATCAAGGTCACAGAGCGCAACGGGCCTGTTATCGGAGCCGTTCAGATAGACACTGACAGCGATGTCATCCTTATATCCGACCAGGGAACACTCGTACGCACCCGTGCAGCCGAAGTCTCAATGACCAGTCGTAACACTCACGGGGTGCGGCTTATCCGGATGACGGCAGACGAGCAACTGGTAGGGCTTTCGTCAACACAAGAACCGGACGAAGACGAAAAAGACCCGCAGGACGCATCAGAAACTGGCGACATGGGCAACACTGGCGACATGGGCGATGCAGACGACATGGGCGATGCAGACGACATGGGCGATGCAGACGACATGGGCGATGCAAACGACATGGGCGATGCAGACAACGCAGACGATTCAGACGATTCAGACGATTCAGACGATTCAGACGATTCAGACGATTCAGGCGACTCAGACGATTCAGACGATTCAGGCGACTCAGACGACTCAGACGACTCAGACGAAGCGGATGATGTAGAAAAATAGTGGCGACACAGCGTCACGACCCAACGAGCGATTCATGTGCCGGCTTCAGGACTTGACAAATCTCCCTACACATACGGAGATCAAGTCTGTTTTTTGCCCTTGGCGACTTTAATACAGCAGCACCACATTGAGGGATAAACTTGTGACTTCATCCGCAGAGAGCAACAGCCAGCGAAAAAGCGTATCCATGCAGCGGCCTGACCTGTCAGCCTACGGCATAACTCACCCCACAGAGCTGATTCACAACCCGTCATACGAGCAGCTTTTCGAAGAAGAATCCCGTCCAGAGCTGGAGGGGTATGAGCAAGGCTGCCTGACGCGCTTCGGTGCCATGGCCGTTCGGACAGGCCCCTTTACCGGACGCTCTCCCCAGGACAAATATATAGTGAGGGATGACACCACCCGTGACACCTGCTGGTGGGCGGATCAAGGCCGCAATGACAACAAACCACTGTCTGAGGAAAACTGGAAAAAACTCAAGACACTTGTCAGTGGCCACTTGTCTGGCAAGCGTCTGTTTGTGGTGGATGCCTTTTGTGGTGCCAACCCCGGTTCTCGCCTGGCCGTGCGTTTTGTGTCTGAAATTGCCTGGCAGGCGCACTTTGTCACCAACATGTTCATTCAGCCGACCCAGGCTGAAATGGCCGACTTCCAGCCCGACTTTGTCGTACTCAACGGCGCCCGCTGTACAAATCCGCAATGGCAGCAGATGGACCTTCATTCCGAAAATTTTGTCGCCTTCAACCTGACCGAAGGTGTACAGCTTATCGGGGGCACCTGGTATGGTGGCGAGATGAAGAAAGGTCTGTTCTCGGTCATGAACTACCTGCTTCCCCTCAAAGGAATCGCCTCCATGCACTGCGCCGCCAATCAAGGGCGGGAGGGCGATGTCGCCATATTCTTTGGTCTTTCCGGCACGGGCAAAACCACCCTGTCAACGGATGCCGACCGGGCACTCATCGGCGATGATGAGCACGGTTGGGATGATCAGGGTGTTTTCAACTTTGAGGGCGGCTGCTACGCCAAAACTCTCCGTCTCAACCAGGAAGCCGAACCGGAAATTTACGGCGCCATCCGCCGCGATGCCCTTCTGGAAAATGTTGCTGTCGACAGCGATGGCGTCGTTGATTTTGATGATGGCAGCCTGACCGAAAATGGCCGGGTATCCTATCCGCTGTCCCATATACGCAACAGAGTCACACCAGTCTCGCGCGCAGGGCACGCCCAACGTGTTATTTTCCTGGCGGCGGATGCCTTTGGTGTGCTGCCACCGGTCTCACGCCTGACACCCGAGCAGACCCGCTACCATTTTCTGTCTGGCTACACCTCCAAACTGGCTGGCACAGAGCGCGGCATCACCGAACCCACTCCCACATTCTCGGCCGCCTTTGGCGCAGCCTTTCTGACCCTGCACCCTACACGCTATGCGGACATCCTTGTGGAACGCATGAACAGCTGTGGCGCACGTGCCTATCTTGTCAACACTGGCTGGAATGGGACAGGCAAACGGATATCCATCAAGAAGACCCGGGCTATCATCAACGCCATCCACGATGGTTCCCTCGATGAAATCCCCGGCACTATTCTTCCCTTTTTCCATCTGGACATACCCACCAGTCTCGAAGGGCTTGAAGATCCAGCCTTGCTGGACCCACGCAACAGCTGGCCGACGCCGGAAGCCTGGGAAGCCAAAGCGCGACAGCTGGCCGCTCTCTTTATAGAGAACTTCACCCAGTATACGGACACGGAATCAGGCAAGAGTCTGGAAGCCACAGGCCCAAGCCTCTGACCGGCAAGCTCCCCCCGTTCTACCGGACGGGGGAAACCAGCCCCGCGCGCCCAAAAGCCCGGCTTGCACCGCAGCTATTGTGCGTGCTGCTTTGTTCGGACTTCGGTAAAACCCAGCGGCTTCACCTTCACAAACGCAAGCGATGCCCCATTGGCAAACGGAGCCTTGTACGCGCCTTGTCCTGCCGACTTCTGCTCGTCCATGTGCTGGCTTCTCCCACAAGGTTAACGATGGGGAAGACGCGCAGAACTTTACACATGCCAGCTTATGCCGGCGACTCACTCAACAACCAGACAGTGAAAAAGCAGGCCAACCTACGCAAGAGCCTGTTGACCTACTGCCGCCAACACCCAAATGCCTGCAACAAGCCTGAGGTCGATTCCCTGTTTCGAACAGGTCCCTTGCCCGTACTCTGAACAGGAAAGGCGGTGCGCAGCCTTGCATTACCCCCACCCCAAAATCAATGGCACTGCATCCAGTCGACAAGCACGCACGCCTTGACGGACTGGACTGATGCTTCACCTCAAACAGCAATTCAACGAGAAAGCCAGAAAATGCCATCGTCAGCGTCCTCGAAGACGGCTGATTTGTATCTATTACAGACCGGCAGCAAGTGAAATGGCCTCTGCCACAAGGCAGAGCCACTGGCAGTCAGAAGGGCATTATCCTCTTTGCCATGTGCCTGACGGTCAGCTCTATGGCCTTTTCACTGCATCAGGCATCAGGAGAATCCACCACAACAGCGCACAGTGCCTCCTGACGCCCCACACCACCGACAAGAGTCGTTGGAGGTAGCCGGAAACTCTTCCCGATGTGCGCAACACGCACCCCGTTTTCAGACAGGGCAGCTATCGGTTGCAACGCTCTCGCCGGTCAGCAGCCGGCTCCTGGTGATGCCCGGCGCGTCCAAATGTACGCATGCCACCTCAGCTCTGCCCCGCTGTCAGCATAATTAACTTGTCTGCAAGTTTGACTTCCCAAAATCACCCTCGCCGGATAAATCCTCCCCCCGCACAATCGAAGCATGGTGGGCTGAGGTTGGTGCTGTTGGCGCTCAACGCAGCAGTGCCCCAGAGGGGTGTCGCCACAGGGCAGCTCTTTTTCCTTATTTGCCCCCGCCAGTGTCCGAATGACGTCGGCGGGCCACCACAACAGACAGCACAGTGCACACGGGGTTCACAACTTGATGGAAGCTTGCAGAAACCAGGCGGACGTGAGTGCCTCTGACCGGACCACCTCTCCATGCGCCAGTGAGCCAGCAACCTCCCGGTCTACGGGAACAGGTCTCGCAGCCGGCCCTCCAAAGACGCCCAGTGGCCGCCTCCTGAGCCCACCGCAGCCCCGGGATCTGGTGGCTTCCATGGCTCGATTGCAACTGGATACAGATACAGTCTGTCACGAGCCGCCACAGGCTGTTGCCAGGCTTGATCACGATCTGGCCAAACTTCTGAAGCGGCTGAAAGACGCTTCAGACAGAACAGACAATATGCTCGGCCAGTTCAACCAGCTGGTCTTCTCTACCGAAAGCCTGCTGCGCAAGTACCCGCTGCGGACACTCAGCCCCGGACAGCTGCGCCTGCTCCGCACCCGGCTGGATGCTCCCTGTCAGCATCACCTTGCCAGGTTTCTGGACACAATCATGACGATGGTGTCCTGCGGGGGCCCCGGCCGCTGCCACTACAGGGCCTTCAGCCACTACGCCCAAGTTATGCACAAAGTGCGTACGGGAACGCCCCCGGACAGCTGCGACCCACTGTGGACGCGACTGCAACGTCAGTGCAAAACCTGGCTGGAAGCGGAGATCGCAACACTGTCATTGCAGGCGGCACTGGTGCTTCCCGACCGGTCTCATCATGTAGACACAGTCGCACAACTGATGAGCAGCATGGAACTCGTGCAACTGGCCCCGCCTTTAGGCAGCCTGCGCGCCCAGTTGCGACATCCATTCCATCATGACTTCCGACAGCAGTTGGCTGAACTGACAGCGGCCGTCCCCAAAAACATGCGTTGGGCACTGCAAACACGAAATCCCCATGGCGTGGAAAAAATTATCCGTACGAAACAGGTGCTGTCGCCTGCCTGCCTGCAGAGCGCTTGCCTGCTGCTGCGTCACTTCATGTATACACAACTGGAAGGAGTCAGCACCGACACCCCCTTGAGCAAGCTGGTCGATCTTGTTGAAAAACTGACCGGCCTTGAAAGGGAGATGGCGATCTCTGCCAGCAAACTGCCAGCCTTGAGCCAGAACATAAAAAGTGCTGCTGGAAAACTGGGCCGCCTCGGTCTGTTTGCACTCCAGCTGCGCGCCCCTGGTGACAGCAGCGTGCTCTTGCTACGGCAGCGCCTGTGTCTGTACCTGGGCGCACTGCAGAGCAAGGGCTGGCTGGACCGGGCCTGTCAGCAACTCCTGCATGAGTGCCGGATCGGGCTACAACATCCACCGAACCTTTCGGACATGGCTCTCGTACAGACCCTGGACACTATAGACACACTCCATGGCCAGGATGATGTGCAGGGGGCGGCCCGACTCACATGCTGGATGCTGACAGCGCGTGGATACATTGCGGACCTGGCGACTGGCGAAGTCCTGATGAGAAGACTGGAGTGCAAACGCTCATCCTTGGCCTATCCCACTATTGGCTGGCTTTTTGATCGGTTCAAGCATCTGAAAGAACAAGGGTACAACGACTCCAATCAGATCCTGGTTCAATGCATGTCCCGCTTCAAGGCACGCTGCATGGAAAACCGGGAGTGTGTGACGCTGCTCGATTCGGCCAAAGCGGAGCAAAACTGGCGCAGAATTGCCGGGAAAGCCTGGATTTTTTCTATGCAGCAGGTACTCCAGACTGCCGTCCTGACGGGGGATATGGTGACGGATCTGGAAGAACTGCACAAAACAACCCATGGAGAACTTCTCTGTGAGGTGACACGCGCGCATTTTCAGCGCGCGATAATACATGTGCTGAATATTGTCGAATACCGACCTGCGACCATAGCTCCCCTGGCCCGGCGGTTGGACGCATTGACAAACTGGGCCGGAAAGCTGGCAGAGCGCAACATCAACCCCAGGGACACTGCACGCAACACTGTTCTGAAAGCCAAACTGGCCAACTGGCGCATTACAAGAACAACTCTCATGGCACCGGAACCGCCAGCGGGCGAAAGGGCGGCGGCTCCGGCTGCGGGCCCCGGTCCTGCGTTTAATGCTTCCCCGGTCCAGCCCCTGCGCTTTACCGCAGAGGTCCCGGCAGCGCCCCTCATGCTTTCCTGCCCGAGCACCCTGACACTCCCCTTCGTGCCGGCCTGGGTGCAAGCAGCTCCAGCACAGCATCCGTTGACGGTCAGCCCGGCGGGAATCTTCCCTACCGAAGCCATTCCCTTCGCAGCGACACAAGAAACCATCTGGACTCCTCTCCCGTGGGGCAGCTATCCGGCAGCCCAGGCCGCCACTTTCTCTTTTGCCACAGGCTGGGGCGCGCCGCTGACAGCCAATCCCTCCTCCTGCTGTTTTCCCCGAATCAGTGAGGCTCTCAATGGCATAGAAAACCTGCGCGGCACCCCATTACTGCCGCCAGATTCCATGAACAGACCTGGCTGCGCCCGGCTGCCATTGCAGACATACACACAAATGCTGACGGAAGCGCTGCTGCCGCTGTTTGAAGACGCCGTGATGTGTACCAGATGGACCGAAATCACGGCCTCTCTCTGGCAGCCCGACAACAGCCGGATGCACACAGAACAAAAAACGAAAGCCATCAGAGCACTCCTGGAACAGCTGGCCGGGACCCAGATAAGAACACAGAACGTCTCCGCCGGACAGGAGTTACTCACGGCCTGTCACCGCCTCTGCGCCCTGCGCCTGCAACTGGGCCTGACAGTCCAGAGCTCTCCCGTAAAACCTGATTCCGAAGCGTCTTCGGAGAAACCGCAACAAGGCTGATCAATATGCAAAATACACCTTCTTCTCTCCATCACAGCGGCCAACCTGCCACGCAGTCCACACCAGAGATTGCTGGCGCAGCCGCTCTGCCTCCAGGTTCTCATCACGAGACGAGAGCACAGGTCCTGGAGCCGTCCTTGAGCTTGCGGGTGACAACCCGGCAGCAAGACGAGCCTGCTCCGGACGCACCGGCGGCAAGGGCTGGAACGAGAACACCAGCGACACAAGCATCCGCACCACAGCCAGCAACAGAGTCAGGGCCCGCCATCGAGGAAATATTCCAACGCGCCAGCCAGTTCTATGAACAAGGCGGTTATACGGAAGCCGGCTGTCTTCTGCAAAACCTTATCGAGAGAAAATCAGAAATCAGCCAGATGCCGGGGGGCAAGCGCCAGGCCCTGCGTATCAGTCAACTCCGCAATGCCATCTATCACGCCAGCTTCTGGCTGTTCTATGCCAGCTATAAAAACGCGCAATCCAGTCATCGTGGCGATAACATTATGCAGCTCAGGGCAGTAGAACCGTTTCTTCACCGCTGTATAGAGTGGCACTCCATGCTGGAGATCCTGGCCCCGGGCCTGCGCAGCAACTGGTTGACGACAGCGAGCAAGGCCTGGTCTGGCACGCTTCGCACCATAGCTGGCGTCAGTGATGTCAGCCGGATTGATATGGATCTGCTGATCAGCCTCAAGGATTTGGTACCCGACCTGCAATGCCATAACACCAGAATCAGGCTGCTGGCTGCGCTGAACAATGTCTTCCGCCTGGCCCTGCTGCATCCCGAATGGATGCAGCAGCATCGCCAGGAGCTCCGGGAGCTGGCCCACTGGCAGAAAAAGCTGACAACATCGGCATCCGGCTACGAGGACGCGCACCAGGGGCTGCTGCTGGCCATCCGCATGCGGGAACAGACTAACTTCGCAAGCAATGTGCTTGAGCCTACCCCTGCTGTGTTGGCATCAGTATGGCAGGACAAGCCATCAACCAGGACCTGCGACCCGGCACCAGAACCCACGCGTGCCCGGCAACACCAAGCAGTCAGTGGCGCGCAGCCTTGCCTGGGTGGAATTTCGCCTCTGCCCCCGGGGGCATCTTCACCGCAGCGGTACAAAGTCCACTTTGGCGACAGTTTGCTCCAGAACATAAAGCAGGATATCCGTGCTGCTCACACATTGGCGCAAGCCAGTGGCCCTGTGCGCGCGGCCGTCGTTTGCACCCAGTGCGTCAGTCAGCTCAGCAGCATTCCTGAAAGTTTCTTTCCCCTGAAGCACCGGCTCTATCTTCGGGAACAGATGATGCCAACATGCCTGAAGGCATTGGAGGCTTTGGCCGGGGTCGTGCTTCAACCCCAGCTCTGCCTCCTTGAACCGGACGATTATGACAAGATAATCCCCCTGCTGCAGACAATTCACACACTCACCAGCATCCCGAAGCAACAGGATGAGCCAGAGACTTCTTCCCACAAAATCCGCCGCATTTACAGTAGTGTTACCGAGCAAGCATTGCTGTACCTCAGCCTCCAGATACATATGGACGTTGATACACCGGGCATCAAAACCAGTCTGATATTCCTCAAACGTCTTGTACAGCCAGAGACAGCCAGGCTGCTGGGCCATCTGACGTCAGCACAACAGTTCCTGTATGAGCGTCAACTACAACGGCTGGCCTGTCAGCATCCCGGACAGGTCAAATGCCACCCGGGCTATCAACCACCCGATAAGCGACTGGAGAAAGCCTTCCGGCAGAAAGACCTGCCCAAGGTGGCATCGCTCCTGTTCCAGGACAAGGCTCCAGCTTCGGACCCGCTGTGCATCCGTCTTCTGGGCGACCTGCTGATGCAGCAACTGCTGCACATCCTTTACAACCCGACTCAACAGCTCAGCTACCGGGAGAGCGGCGGTTTTCGTCACCAGATGCGGATAGTGGAAAAACTGGCAGCCTTTGCTCGCCAGCACGCCCTTGCGTTGGATCATATTCCCGGGCTGGCGGAGAAACTGTCCTCGCGCCTGAATAGCCACAGCACACTGCTACTGGCCACCTGGAACAAAACGGGCACGGGCCTTCCCCCGGACGGCCTGGACGCACTGATGCACACACTGACGCACGAAGGCTGGCTGGACAGCACCAGCGCGCACCACTGGCAGCTCGTCCGTGATGTTGCTGCGGCTACGGGGAACTCTACAGGGGGAGCTATCAAGGACGCCTTGCGCCACTCCCGTGAAGGCAACACCCTGAAAATGGCCGACGCCCTCCGCCCGCTGCTGGCGTACCAGCCGTTGTTGGAAGACCTGCTACAGGCGCATGAACTGAGAGACCAACTGGCCTGCGCTCAAAGAAGGCTCTACAGAGAAACCTGTTTGCGCGTTGTTCTCCGCTGGAAGGACCTCTCCAGCAAGGAGAATCAAGCCCGGGGGAGCGCCTGGTGTGCACGCAGCAAGACGTCTCTCAAGCATCTGGCCCTGAGTTTTCAACCGGCGCTCACCGCCCTCAATGTCCGCTACCGGAACAATTGGTTACAGGCCATCTGCCGACTCTGGTCCGAGGACCTGCTATCCATGACAACCCACCCGCTCAATCAGGAAGCGGATTTTGAAGAGTTGCAACAATTTGTACAGCTGGTACCCGATCTCGGCTGTCAGCAGACCCGGCTCCGTCTCAAGCTCATAATGTCCCGCATCCTTGAAAGACTGGCCGAGCATAATGCCGGTGAACAAACTGCAGAAAGTCCCGACCGGATGCCTCGTGGATACAGGGCCACCGTGACCCGTCTGTGCGCCTGGGCAGAAAAGCAACTGAAGTACGACCAGCCCACGGAGGCGGAAGCGAACCGGCTTTTGCTCCAGTCTATAGGACGCTGCCGTCACGCAGCCCGATGGACGTCTGCTGAACAACAGCTGCTCACGGCCCCGGACGAACCCGATTTTCCATGACTGGATGACGGGCCTCACCGACACACGAGGGAAGAATTCCCCCGGAAAACCCGGACCCGTTTTTCACACTGCGAGGTATGTGAGAGTAGCGTGCAAATCGAGGCTAGCCAGACAGGCCCTGTCATGGATATACTGGACTTTCCTCCTCGGCCTGTTTGCCAGTCCGTTTAGTCTCTGAGGCTTTGATAACCTACCCAGGCGGCCTCTTCAGGAGTACTGAGCGTGCATGCCCACCCTGGAGTGGGAAGCCCATGGTACTCCAGCGGCTGCCACCTTGAGAAAACGTCTCAAGGGCCACAGCGGACAGCGGCGGGTCGGGGAGGTCTTTATTTTCCGGTGTGTGCAGGGCCAGGCATCCTGGCCGGCGAAGTCTCCTGGAGCACCGCGACAACTCTTGCACACCCGCTTGTCCAGACACCGTCTTTCCCGCCGTCCCTGTCCCTGTCCCTCACTCAGCGTCTGATGCTGGTTCCGCTGGTCGTGACGGCTTGCCAACACGGACTGCAAGCACATCACAGCAGGCGCCATGCAGAATACTGGTGGACGTAGAACCCAGTACAAGCGACAGGCCATGACGACCATGACTGCCCACCACTATAAGGTCCACATCCGACTCTTCGGCCATGCGGTGCACCTCACGCTCAGGACGACCATAGATAACACAGCGGTCTTTCTTGTCCACGTGCACCGAGAAATCTTCAGCCAGCTGGGCGACCCGATCCTTGGCCTGCTGGACAATCTCATCCAGCAAGCTGGTCAGATCCAGGGGAATATCATTGCCATAAGACAGACTCAGTGGCTCGATAACGTGCACCAACGTCAGGCGCGCTTCACTCTGTTCAGCAATCTGGCGCGCTTTTTCCAAAACTACAGCAGACTCTTCGCCCAGATCAAGGGCAACCAGTATGTGCTTGTAGAGGGCCATAGACACACTCTCCTCCCGTAGGAACCTTGTTGCAGGGAGGCAGCACCAGCCCCCCTTTCCTATAGCCTGTCAGAACTTACGAATAGTTCTGCTGGGCGAATCCCCAGTTCACAAGCTCCCAAAAAGCGTCCATGTAGTGCGGACGCAAATTCTGATAGTCAAGATAATAGGCGTGTTCCCAGACATCGCAGGTCAACAACGGCTTCTGGTCTGTTGTCAGCGGTGTGCCGGCATTGGAGGTGTTGACTATCTCAACAGACCCGTCGGCATTCTGGACAAGCCATGTCCAGCCAGATCCGAAATTGTTCACGGCCATCTCTGTAAACCGGGCCTTGAAAGCCTCCCAGGAGCCAAAGGCTGTGTCTATGGCCTTGGCCAAATCACCGGAAGGTGTTTTTTGCCGATCTTGCGCAGGGGGAGTCAGGCAATTCCAGTAGAAAGTGTGATTCCACACCTGGGCGGCGTTGTTGAATATTGGACCACTGGAGGACCTGATCACCTCCTCCAGTGACTGATTGGCATGCTCTGTGCCTTCGACAAGCGCGTTGAGTTTGGTGACATACCCCTGATGGTGCTTGCCATAATGATATTCCAAAGTCTTCGCACTGATGTGAGGGCCCAGTGCATCCTTTGCGTAGGGCAGTTCGGGGAGAGTGAAGGCCATGATGGTTGTCTCCGTAAGGCTTCGGTGCAGTTAAAGGTTCAATGATCTGTACTGTCGAAGTTGACTGCGCGGATCATAGCACCGGCCAATGGGCTGTGCTATCACCGCGACATCAACCGGCTCGCCTCAGCAAAATGCCCCCCAGCAAAAAACAGCAACAAACGGGAGCGGCGACAGCCATCAAGGGAGAAAAGCCCAGCACCAGACTGAAGGGCGCCAGCAAGTCTTGCGCAATCATAAACACCATGCCGGTAATGATACCCACAAACAGACGTTGCCCTACAGGAGCGGTGCGCAAGGGACCAACGATAAAAGAAACACCAATCAGCAGCAGGGAAAAAATCGCCAGCGGTTGCAGCAGCCCCTTGTAGAACGCCAGGCGGTAGGGCGCAGCATCAAGCCCCTGGCTGTCCAGATAGCGGATATAGGTAAACAGACCGTGAACCGACAGACTATCGGGCCTGACCTGCGCCACTTTCAATAGCGCGGGGTCCAGCCGGGTATGCCACAAGGTACTGGGGAGCCGTGTGGCTTCCACGGTGTCGTCCCGCCAACGGCTGATCCGCACGTTTTCCAGAATCCAGTGATCTCCCTGTTGGGCAGCTTGTTCGGCAAACAAGCTTTCGTACAGCTGGTCACTATCATCAAAGCGAAAAATACTGACGCCCCTGAGAATCCCATCGGGACGGACCGCATTGAAATACATGAAGTCATTCCCCTCCCTGTGCCAGAGTCCTTCGCCGGTATAGACGCCATTGTCTGAGCGGGCAGTCTTGCGATAGGTGACAGCCACCTGTTCGGCGTCGGGCACCACCAGCTCGCCCAACACAAGCCCCAACACCACCAGTAACAAACCCGGCTTCATGACGGCCCAGCTGATACGCAACAATGAGACACCAGCGGCTCTCATGGCCACCAGTTCGCCAGCACCGGCAAGACGCCCCAACCCCACAAGACAGCCGATGAGAGCCGTCACCGGAATGATCGTATAGATATGGCGAGGTAGAGTCAGCAGCATGTAGCAAAGCACCTGAGGCACCTGATAATGGGCCTGCATACCCCGCAACTCTGCTATGAAACCAAACAGGCTGTTCAGACTCACCACGACCAGGAGTACAGCCAGCATGGAGGTCAGCACTGTCCGCCCCAGATGCCGATCAAGTGTTTTCATACGGTACGGACTGTGTGTGAACCCGGTGCACGCCAGCGTTGCCACTGACGCTGGATACCCGGAAAGAAGAACAGAACCAGAGCAAATGAACCAAACAGGGCATGAACACCCCAGAGTCCAGGCCAGGTGGGAAAACGCCCCGCTTCCAGTGCGCTGCGCCCCGAAATCAGAAGCGCAAGGTACACAGGATAGAGCAACAAAGCGGCGGTCCTTTTCATCATACGTCCCTGGCGCGGATTGACCCGTGCCAAAGGCAGAGCCATAAACAAGACGACCACGACCATCAAGGGCGGTGACAGACGCCACTGCAATTCTGCCTGATTCTCCGGCAAGGAGCTGGCTGCCAACGCCAGACTGCTCAAGGTGCTTGACTGCGGCGGCGCCTCAACAGCCAGATCAGGTATGCGGACAGCGTAGGAAGCGTATTTTGTCAGACGACTGACTTTCTCACCGGGGGTAACATCAAAGCGCCAACCATCACTGAACACAAGGTAACGCGCCCCCGTTTCCGGATCGGTGGACACCCTGCCCCCCTGAGCCCGAAGAAGAGTCACAGCAGGCGCGCCAGCCTGACCGTTGACGATCGTTTTGCTGGCTGGAGGATGCGCGGCAACGAAGACCTCCTGCATGTGTGAATGGTTCTGCGTCAGCGCTTCAGTATAAAGCACACGCCCTTGTCCTATGGGCTGAAAGCGTCCGGGAGACAGGTTGGAATCAAAGGTTGTCATGGACGCCTGGGTGGCCAACAGCTGCTCCAGGCGACCGGCCCCCCAGGGTGCCAGAACCAGACTCATCAAAGCCACCGTCAGCAGCACAACGGCACTGGGCGCCAGGGTCCAGCGCAGCAAACGCCCCTGACTGGTGCCACAGGATTCCAGAACCAGCATCTCACTGTTGGCATAAAGACGACCGTAGACAAACAGCACTGACAGCAGCAGCCCCAATGGCAGGATCATCTCCAGGAAACCCGGCAAACGGTACAGAAGAATCCATAGCAAAAAGCTGGTCTTGAGCTCGCCGACCGCCGCTTGTTGCAGATATTTAATGAAGCGGGCACTGACAACAATCAGCAACAACACGCAGCTGGAAGCCAGCCAGCCTTGCAGCAGAGCACGAGAGAGGTATCGCAAAATCAGCAAGGTCGTACCTGGCAGCAGATAAGAATACAGTTTAGAGTGCGGCCCGCCCCGGACATCGGTCGCAGGATTGACACGGGCGTCACCAAGGGCAGATATTATCCCCCAACTTGTGCACAGATGCATGCACAGTTTGTCTACTTCGCAACCTCCCCTGCGGCCAGAAGGCTGTCCGCCCCCTCCATCAAGGATCAGGAGAAAGAGAATGAAACCAACACTTGAATCGGGTGCAGCTGATCAGCAAAAAACCCAGTGCCTTGTTCTTTTTGTCAGCAAAGAAAAACAGGCGCCTGCTGTGGCCCAAATCAACACAGCAACCGGGAAGCTGCTGGACACTTTGACGACACGTGGCGATTTGCCTCCTGTGGCGGGAAAGACGCTGCTCCTGCCTGCGGTCACCGGCATCCCTGCCGAACGCTTGTTGCTGGTAGCGACAGGCGAACAACCCCTGACAGCCCCCATCATCGACAAGCTGTGCGCAGGATTGGCTGCGGGCCTGAAGAGTGCCTCGGTGCAGGAGGCCACCGTTGTCATTGATGGCCTGGCCGGAGCTGAGACTGAAGAAACCCATCTGATAGCTTTGCTGGCGCGATCTGTCGTCAATGCCAGCTACTGTTTTCGCGAATACAAATCCACGCAGGAAGAGGAGCAGGAAAACGAGCAGACCTCCCGTCTGGAGCAGGTGACTTTCTTGCAGTCTGACCAGAACAATCTGGAACAAAACCGTCAGGCGCTGGCCGAAGGCTCTGCTGTTGCCACCGGAATGACACTGGCCCGGAATCTGGGCAATGAGCCCGGCAATGTCTGCACCCCGTCCTGGCTGGCACAGCAAGCCCAGACAGTCGCGCAGGACAATGCCCGGATGGAGGTCAAGGTACTGGGGGAACAGGAGATGCAGGAGCTGGGCATGGAGGCTTTTGTATCAGTATCCAAAGGGTCTTCCCAGGAAGGGAAACTGATCAGCATAAGGTACAGCGGTGGACAAACGGATGAAGCCCCTGTCGTACTGCTGGGCAAGGGTATTACTTTCGACACCGGCGGCATAAGCCTCAAACCCGGTGCTGGCATGGAAGAGATGAAGTACGACATGTGTGGTGCTGCCTCCGTGCTCGGTACCATGAAGGCACTGGCAGAACTGCAACTGCCCCTCAATGTCGTGGGTCTGATCGCTGCCGCCGAGAACATGCCGGCCGGCAATGCCAGCAAGCCCGGCGATATAGTGACTTCCCTTTCTGGGCAAACCATAGAAATCATCAACACCGATGCGGAAGGTCGGCTGGTGCTGTGCGATGCGCTGACATGGGCAGAGCAAAACCTCAAGCCAGCTGTGGTGATAGACATAGCCACTCTGACCGGCGCCTGCGTCATCGCCCTGGGCCATCATATCAGCGCTCTCATGAGTAATGATGACAACCTGGCAGAGCAGCTGGTGGCAGCCGCAGAACGCAGCCGTGACACCACCTGGCGCCTCCCTCTGGATGACCGCTTCCAGAAGCAGATAGACAGCCCCTTTGCCGATGTCTGCAACTCAGGCGGGCGCCCGGCCGGATCCATCACAGCTGGATGCTTCTTGTCCCGCTTTGCCCGCAACCTGTGCTGGGCTCATCTGGATATTGCTGGCGTCGCCTGGAAAAGTGATGGCGAGAAAGGCGCCACGGGGCGTCCGGTTCCTCTGTTGGTCCAGTATCTGATGGACAGGGCACTGGCAAAGCACTGACAAGACCTGCGGCGAAAGAGAACGACCATGGCTTCCTGCGTCCGGTTCTACATTCTTCCTGACAGCCAGCAGGAGGCCCGGTGGTGGTTTGCATGCCGACTGGCCGCAAAGTGCTGGCACCAGAGGCTGGGCTGCCATATCCAGCTGCCCGACCAGGCTCAACTGGAGCAGATGGACGCTCTGCTCTGGTCGTTCCGTGAAGACAGTTTCCTGCCTCATGCACTGGCGGGGGGGGCCGGGGAGCCGGTGGTTCTTGGTTGTACCCCAGACCCGGTGATAGACGGCTCACGCATTCTGATCAACATCAGCGACCGCCTGCTGGAAAACAGTCAGCAGGCGTCTTCAATCGTCGAAATTGTTGTACAGGACCCGGTGCTGCTGCCACAGGCGCGCTCCCGACTGCGTCTCTACAAAAAAGCGGGGTTTGATGTCAGATGCATCCGGGTGTCTCCACAACGGGAAGGGGGCAGCATGCCCACTGCGACAAGTGAGTAACCGGCCTGTCGAAATGCCCCCGGGGGCGCAGAAGAAACAGCAGCTGATCAAAAATTAGACAAAGTGTTCCCAGCCCAATAGCACCAACGGATTTTGATGGAAATACAGAAACATTCCACAGGGTTATCCACAGATCTCGTGGATAAAGGTTTTTTACACAGGTTACCAGCGCACCCCAGGACACGGACCTGTGGGCAACCTGTTTTCAAGACGCTGGGCTGTGGACAAACTGCCTGCAAGACGCCTGGCTGTGGACAACCTTGGCAACAGGCGGTGCCGATTGCTCTTTGAGCACAGTGGAAACCGGAAAAACACCAGGAATACCACTCCCAGGATGAACAGCTCCGCAATGGACGAAGCACGCAGATGAGGGGTAGCAAAGGCCAACCGGCTCCCACTCCCCATTCACTCCCGTGAAGCCGCATGTTCATGATGCACTTCTTTTGCTTCTCACCACGGACGCTACCCTTGGAGGCACAGGATACCCTCTGATGAACGCCAGCCTGATGACAGCACCTCCCCGCTAAAAAACGCACCAACAACACAGGACGCCAGTCACTTTTTTAGCGGGAAAGACAATCGATGCACGCACCTTTCTTCTATGACGATTCCCGCTATCATTTGCCCGTCTTCCGGGACATAAATCGCTGGTTTCTGCTCCGGATCCGTCAGCAGAACCGCTCGCCAACGCCTTCCGGCACTTGTTCTTTTTGAACTTCCAAAGGCTGCAAAGCTTGATTTCTGCGCGATCGGCGGGCAGGATCCTCCCCCGGAAGGTGTGGACATGTCCGTGATCAATGCCGACAAGGGGGCCATTGCGTGTCCTGTTAGCGGCACACCGGCCTGTTCACCAGCTTTCAGGCTCCACATACGGCGGGGCTGTGTCCCATACCTCAGGCCCAGAACAAGTTCCTGTGGTGATGGACTGTGCGATAAAGCGGGGATGCCAGTTCGCTGTTTTGAGGCTGGGCATATCCGCCCGACAGCACAGGACGGTGCTTTCGCCCAGCTTTACTCTATTTGTCGTAACACAGACGGTTCCCGGACGATGCGTGCATCGAACCAGAACTGCCCAAATGCTGAATGTGGCCGTTGTACATTGAGCATCCTCAGTCGTCTTCCTGCCAGCAGGATTGCCGCACCCGGGATGTCCATGGGTTTTATGAGAGGAGCGTGCTGTGGTAACCAGTGAGTATTCTTTCCTGTCCACAATTTTGCTGTTCACTACTGCCGTCTTGTTTTGTGAAAAGACACTGCGCTGGGGAATATTCCGTTTTATTCCCGGCTTTCTTTTCATATTTCTTGGCTGCATGGCAGGCGCCAGCCTGCAAGTGTGGGAACTCACCCCGACGCTGAGAAACTTTATCAGCGAGCTCAGATACTATTTGCTGCCCATGATGCTGTTTCTTCTGCTGCTCAAGCATGATGCGCGCAATCTGATCAAGCTGGGGCCACGCTTGCTGGGGACCTTTGCCCTGGTATCCTGCAGCATTCTGACCGGCTTTATTCTGGTATACATACTGTACAAAAATCAGCTGGAAAGCAGCGCATGGGAAACCTTTTCCATACTGTCTTCGTCATGGATTGGCGGCTCAACAAACATGCCCGCTGTACAGCAGGGTCTCAATGTTGGGGATAATGATCCAGCTTTGCTCTACGCCTTCCTGATGGACGGAGTCTGCGCATCATTCTGGCTGCTCATGATGATATCACTGGCCCCTCACCGTGGGCTTTTCAATCGTTTTTCAGGAGCAGACAGCCGCAAAATTGACGCGATGATCGAGTCGATCAACTTGAAGAATCTCGAAGAGGAAAACCCACGTGAGCCGCAGTTTATGGACCTTATGGCAATCATAGGTCTGGGGCTCGGCGTCTCTGGCATCATGATCGCCCTGGGAACCCAGGTGGTTAATCCTGGAAACCTGACAGAAGACGACTTCCTCTCCGGGGTACGCGTTTTTTTCAGCGGTAACTCATGGGTGGTCATACTGGCGACAGTGGCTGGCATCCTTGGCAGCATGACGCCCCTGCGTCGCATCAAGGGAAGCGATCACATGGGAGGCGTTCTTCTTTATGTCATCGTTGGCTTGATTGCCAGTGTCAGTGACTTCTCTTCCATAGATTTGGGCGAGGCGTCTGCTTACATATGCGCCGGCTTTTTGATTCTTCTCTTTCATCTGCTGGTTCTGTTGCTCGCAGCAAGAATCTTCAAGCTGGACCTCTATATCTGCGGCATAGCCTCTCAAGCCAATATTGGCGGCAGTGTATCGGCGCCCATCCTGGCAGGCATCTACAACAGTGCACTGATTCCCTCGGGCTTGCTGATGGGCATACTCGGGTCAGCACTGGGTACAGTCACAGCCCTGATGCTCGGCAAGATACTGCTTGCGCTCTGATGCCAATCCCGGCACACCGGTCCTGCTGACGCGGGACTGGGGTGCCACCGCCGTCGGCCTGAGCTGCGGCACCGGCAGCCGACGCAGGCCAGAGAGAACGCTGCCGAGCTGACTCCTTGAACGCGTTCCTTTCCCCCGCAATGGCGTCAGCTCTTCTCACCCTCAGCCCCATCGCCAGCCTGCAAGCGGACTCTCCGGCTCTGTTATTTTGCCCACAACCGTAAGGCGTTCTCGTTGTTGAGCCAGAGCATTCCTCACCGCCGCACAACCCTTCTTCAGCTTCAGTTCAGCTTCAGCATTGCTTTTATTGCGCCTTGCCCCAACCTGCCCGTCTCTCGCCTGCACTGACACAATGCCTTGTTTCGGCTGGCCCCGGACCCACTTGTCCAAAAGGTTCACAAGTTATCCCCAAGGACAGCCCCGGATGGCCCCACGTCCTCACACAGACAGATCGTCAGATGGGCTCTGGCCATTCTATGTGCACAGGAGCAGGCTCTGGCCTCTTTTCTCATCACGCGCTTTTGACGAAAACAAGTGTCCATATTTGCGGCGAAATGATTCCAGGCTCTCTCTGCCACCCTGACGACACTAGCCGCAAGCCTGTAACCTGCCCGTTTCAACGGCAGCACTATCAGCAGTGATGGTGTGGCCGCACCCTGCTGGCCCTTCTTCTGCGGGCTTTACAAATTCGCGGTTGATAGACGCATGGATACTGCCTGGATACCGATAATCAAAGACTGCCAAGCTTTCAGACTGGATCCGGACGACAGAAATGCACACAGATGCCTGTCTTCCAGATCGAACGACAGTCAAGTCATCATCAGACCGCAGGTTGGCTGTTGACAACACAGATTCAGCCTTTCCACCGGTCCTGGTATATGCATAACCTCTGTTGCAAGGCAGTCACAGATCAGATCGGACATGCTTTGGAGAAACGCCCTGCCATCGCGCAATCCCGGAATGCTTTTCCTGTCACAAAATGCTGCGTATTTTGAATGCTCTCCGCTGCATTTTTCCTGTGATTGTGATCTTCAGGAAAACAGGGTCGCTAACAGCAAGGCCGGCCTTTACTGGAAATAGGAAGAGAGTCAGATAGCGGAGAGATAGGGAAATAGCGGAGATAGTAGGTGATCATCGGGGGACGAGAACAAGTTATCAAGCGGTCCTCACCGACTTGTATCGCCACATCCACAACCACCAGAAAAATGACCGTTGCCTGCCGTTTGCGGACATCCACCCTCCCCTTTTTTACTGGCGTGCAGATATCCGCAAGAAGACAATACAGAATCAGGAACCAACACCGCGCCATCTGCCACTGAAAATGGTGAAAGCGGACCGGAAGGGAAAGAATCCTCGACAAGAGACGGGCCCAAGGACATCTTTCTCAAAGCCACAAGCACCCAGGCTCTGGACCCGAATGCTTGTTCTCACGGACTAAGACCACTCATATACTCGATGGCCGTGCTGATCTCATCGTCAGTGCAATTGGCGCATGTGCCTTTCACTGGCATGTTATTAAAACCGCTGAGAGCGTGAGCCAGCAGCTGCGCGAAGCCGCCCCTGTCTTTTTCGCGTTGCTGCCAAGCCGCAGCATCCCCCTTTTTGGGAGCCCCCAACAGGCCCGCCTTGTGACAGGCTATACAGTGCTTGCCATATATCGTCTCGCCGGAACGCGGACCTCGCGCGACGACCGGGGGAGGCGCTGTGGCACAGGGCTCCCCCTCAAGACACACCCGCCCCACCGGAGCTATACGTGTCTCTATCTCTCCACGCTCTTCATCAGAAACCGTTTGTGCAGCTGCCACGTGCTGAAACGCTGTACACACAAGCAAAAGACTTGCCGACAGCAGTAACGCTTGCCACTTACTGTTCCTCATAGTGTTTTGTACCCTGAGTCAGGCTGCATACTCTTCAAAGGCAGAACCATCTCCCGCCCCGAGTTGACGAAACCATCCCCACCCGAGCCAAGAAAAAAACCGCACGCAAAAAAACAACGAGCAGGATTGTATACAACCCACCCTTCTACAGCAACGTACACCGCAACGTACAGCAACGTACACCGCAACGTACAGCACGTACAGCACGTACAGCACGTACAGCACGTACAGCACGTACAGCACGTACAGCACGTACAGCACGTACAGCACGTATCGTAACGCGGGCACCCTGGTAACTATCAGAACTTCAAACAAATAGCGAAAATCAGGGTACACGAACCTGTGGCCCAACCCTTTGCCAGGCAAGAGCACCAAAATCACAGCAGACTACAGACGACTTGTTGTTACAACCAGGATGGCAACGGGTGCTGCGTGCCGCTCAGCCCCTCCAGGTCGCTGGAACCACAACCCACCCCGGCGATCCCGATACTCCCGCAAATGTATTGCCGTTTTTTGATGACCTGCAATTTTTTAATCACATGTCGTGTTAGTTCAACTATCTTGCTCAAAAAGGCTTGGTGTTTCGGCACTTGCTTGAGGTCTTGTCAGGCAAAAACTCGACTGGATGTAGACGACACAAAAATTTCAAGTGCTTTTGCAATCCCGCCGGACCTGAAAAAAAACGCCTTATCCATGCGTCTATTGTCGTGGGACCGCGCAGGAGCACAGGCCCAGTGTTTGATGATGGCCTCCTGGCAGGCCGGCAGTTCAGCCGCACGACTGCCGGTCACCGGTACCGGGCGGGTTTGTTCGTACTGCGAGCCGGAGTGACTCTGTGAATTCCACCCCGCTTAAAATTGGTGACTATCTTTACCACCCGGACAGGTCCTGTCTCCTTATAAATGGCGTTGTGATCAGAATTTCGGAAAATGAGCACAAGCTGCTGGAGCTTTTGCTGGAGAGAAGACAACAGCTTGTCACCAAAGAAGAAATCCTCAATACCCTGTGGGGACAAAAGCATGTTGTCGTTGACAATGGCAGCGTCAATACAGCGATCAGCAAGCTGAGGAAATGCTTTGGCGATTCAACGACAGAGTCACGTTTCATAAGGACTGTCAGGGGGGAAGGCTACGTCCTCATAGCAGATGTCGAAGAGGTTGACGCCACCCAGGTGGAGACGGGCCTCCCACCTGCGAAAGGCAGCTCGGCCTTCGGATCGGCCGTCCGGCCGGACCCTTTTTCGCTCCCGCTGCGGATAGCACTGTCCGTGGCTTTTATTTTACTGCTGGCATGCGTTCTTTTTTCCATAAACACGGCAATGATCAAATGCAATATAAACGACGATCAAATTATTTTTTTGCTGGGTAATGGCAGAGCCGATGAGCAGCGTCTTCTCGAGGGGGAGCGCTCCACAGAATTTGATCATTATGCTGCCGACCAAGCCATCACCTGCGTCTTGAAGAAGGAGATTATGGTTTGTTCTCCATGAAACACTTGGGCGCAGGCTCTGCGCCAGGCATAGTGTCCCTTGCTGTGGGGCTGGCGACCATGCTGGTACTGGCGCTGGCCTCGAAGGCGGTGGTACCCCTGCTGATTTTACTCAGCACAGATGTTCCCTTGCACGGGCGCTATCTGTCGCACACTGTGGTGGGTGATTACGCCATACGCACACAGTGGCGCTTCTCACCACTGGGATCCATCCATCTGGTGCAAGCATGGAAACCCAAAAATTCAGGCGGCGGCACACCCGGATTGATGGTGTGTTTTGACCTGGTTCCCTGCCGGGTCGATGTGCGGCACGGAATAGCCGAGTATGCCGTAAAAAACTACAGCGAACTGCGTAGAGGAGGTGTCCAGGTACAGTCACAGTTTCCCCATATGGGCGACATGCTGCTTTACATGGTGCGCTGCCCTGCCGCAGACCTGCTGGTATACAGGTCTGTTTTTTTTGACGGACGCAAGGATCTGGGCGTTTTGAAGTTGAGCTAGCTCTACCACCTTGTTGCGAGCCCTCCCCACAGCCCTGCGCCAGGGTGACCTTTGTTGTGGATGATTCCTCGCCTGGGCTGCTATACAATGGCGGCCCCCAATTGTAAGACAAAGGCTGTTCAGTGAATTCCGGTGGTTGTATTCATCTCAAGGGTGCCCGCACTCATAATTTAAAGAATATCGATCTGGATATTCCGCGCAACAAACTGACAGTCATTACGGGCCTGTCTGGTTCCGGGAAATCCTCACTGGCTTTTGACACCCTGTACGCAGAAGGCCAACGCCGCTATGTGGAATCACTGTCATCCTACGCCCGACAGTTCCTCTCGGTGATGGAAAAACCTGACATCGACAGTATTGCCGGCCTGTCTCCTGCCATTTCCATTGAACAGAAATCAACCAGTCATAACCCGAGGTCCACTGTAGGAACAGTGACTGAAATCTATGACTACCTGCGTCTTCTTTTTGCGCGGGCTGGAACACCGTTTTGTCCGCAACACAAGCACCCACTGACGGCCATGACAGTCAGTCAGATGACAGACCGCGTCATGGACCTGCCAGAAGGCACGGCGATTATGATACTGGCGCCGGTGATCCGCACCAAAAAGGGCGAACATGTCAATGCTCTTGAAGACCTGAAACGCCAGGGCTTCGTTCGCGCCCGCATTGATGGTCAGGTGACAACGCTGGACTCACTGCCAGCGTTGCATAAAAACAAGAAACACACCGTAGAGGTCGTGGTTGATCGCGTAAAAATACGTGAGGGCTTGTCCATCCGCCTGGCGGAGTCACTGGAAACGGCCCTGAACCTGACCGGAGGACTCGCCAGCATCAGTCCAATGGAAGAATATGTTGATGCAGTTCCTGAAGATATACTGCTGTCGTCTCGCTACTCTTGCCCCGAATGCGGCTACAGCCTGCAAGAGCTGGAGCCGCGCCTGTTTTCCTTCAACAATCCCGCCGGCGCCTGCCCGGGTTGTGACGGGCTGGGTGTGAACCAGTTTTTTGATCCGGCAAGGATCGTCCCCGACGAGGAACGCAGTCTGGCGACAGGTGCCATATCCGGCTGGGACAACCGTCGTCCTTATTTTTTCCAGATGCTCAAGGCGGTTGCCCAGCATTACGACTTCTCCATGGATGCCCCCTTTGAAGAGCTGTCAGCCGAACACCAACAAATTATCCTGTATGGCTCGGGAAAAACCCGAATAGCTTTTCATTACTCAAATGACCGGGGCCACCTCCACCAGAAAAGTCATGTTTTCGAGGGCGTGATTCCCAACTGTGAGCGCCGCTACAAAACAACAGATTCCATGGCTGTGCGAGAAGAGCTGGCCAAGTACATGGCCACACGCGCCTGCCCTGAATGCAAAGGCACCCGGTTGAAAGAAGCCGCCCGCGCCGTTCTTGTTGATGACATGTCTTTGCCGAGCCTGACCAGCTTGTCCGTCGCCGAAAGTCTGCGTCGTGTAGATACCCTGGCCTTGACGGGGCAGAAGCAAGCCATTGCCAGCAGCATTATCAGGGAAGTCATGAGCCGCCTGACGTTTCTGGACAATGTCGGACTGGGCTATTTGACCCTGGATCGCAGTGCCAACACCCTGTCAGGTGGCGAGTCCCAGCGTATTCGCCTTGCCAGTCAGATCGGAGCCGGCCTGGTGGGGGTGATGTACATTCTGGATGAGCCGTCTATCGGGCTGCACCAAAGAGACAATGACCGTTTGCTGGCCACGCTGACCCAGCTCAGGAATATCGGAAACACAGTTATTGTCGTCGAGCATGATGAGGATGCCATACGCGCGGCAGACCATGTTATCGATGTGGGACCGGGGGCCGGCGTTCATGGGGGGCAGATAGTAGCCCAGGGGACACCGGAACAGGTGGCAGCCACCCCGGGCTCCCTCACGGGCAATTACCTGTCCGGCGAACGCTGCATCCCTTTGCCGGACCAGCGTATGCCGACAGACAGCGACCGCATGCTGTTGCTCAAAGGCTGCTGCGCCAACAACCTCAGAAACATCGATCTGGAGCTGCCGCTGGGACTCTTTACCTGCGTAACAGGCGTGTCAGGTTCTGGCAAGTCCACTTTGGTGAACGCCACGCTTTATCCCTTGTTGGCACATGAACTCAATGGCGCACGCCCAGCGTCCGATGTCTCCTGGAACGCCGTGGAAGGTCTGGAACACCTTGATAAATGTGTGGATATAGACCAGAGCCCGATAGGGCGCACGCCACGTTCGAATCCGGCAACCTACACAGGAATTTTCACTCCCGTGCGGGAACTCTTTGCTGGAACACCTGAAGCCCGTTCCCGTGGCTACACCCCCGGACGCTTCAGCTTCAATATGCGCGGAGGGCGCTGCGAGGCCTGCAAAGGAGATGGTGTGGTCAGGGTGGAAATGCATTTCCTGCCCGACATTCATGTCGCCTGTGACGTTTGCAAGGGCAAGCGCTACAACCGTGAAACCCTGGAAATCAAATACAAAGGGAAAAACATCCACGAGGTCCTGGAGATGACTGTCGAGGAGGCTCTCACCTTTTTTGACGCCATTCCCGCCATCAAACGCAAACTGTCCACTCTGATGGATGTCGGCTTGTCCTATATCTGCCTGGGACAGAATGCAACGACCCTCTCTGGAGGTGAAGCGCAGCGGGTAAAGCTGTCGCGGGAGTTGTCGCGCAAGGACACCGGAAACACTTTGTACATACTGGATGAACCTACGACAGGTTTACACTTTGAAGATATACGACTTCTGCTTGGTGTTCTGCACCGCCTGCGGGACCGGGGAAACACGGTTCTGGTCATAGAGCACAACCTGGACGTCATCAAGACGGCTGACTGGGTCGTCGATCTGGGGCCAGAAGGCGGCGTAGGAGGCGGTCGTATACTGGCGGCAGGCACACCAGAACACATAACCACAGTCTCCGAGTCCCACACCGGCCGCTTTCTGGAAAAAACGATGCACCAGCATGCGCTGCGCAAACAAGAGGCACTGCTGTCCGTCTGAGGCCAGGCTCCGGGGTGGGAGCCACGGCCTCACCTGCGCTTGGAAATAGTAAACTTGATGGGCTGCTCTTTCTCTGTGTCGCTTTGTTCCGAGAGCTCTTGCTGATGTTGTCTTTTCTGCATGAGCTCAAAGGCGGCCACATCCTGAACCAGAGGAAGACGGGAAGAAGCCTCCTCCATGCAGCGTTTTTTCGTGGTTTCCAGGCGGTCAATCGCAAGACGAACGGCATCAAGTCTACGACTCAACTCGTCGGAAAAAGGAAGCTCAAGAAACTCACGGCAATAGTCTTGCCATAAGACCTTGCGGGCCTGGCTGTCATCCCCAAGGGCTGTCAGCATGGCCTCCACCTGGTAGCGCAATACACAGCTGGAGGCTTGTTCTGCGGAGTCTTGCTGCCGGTCCTCGCCTTCGGTTTCAGCGTCTGATGTCATACAGATGTGGCCCCGCCGACCTTCGATCTCAATCAGAACACTGTACAACTTTCGGTAGAGCATTTTTTGTTTTTTGCACATACGCAGGAGGCGCTCTTCCTCCGAAAAGTTTTTGATCATGTCAACATTCAATCGACGAAAGATTCTTTTGAATTGGCTGACCAAAGATAAAAAACTCATGTCCCCCCCCACCGTACAGGACAGGACACTTCCTGTTCAGACGTCAGAGCATAGAGCACCCGGATTCGAATACGAGAGCGGGTCACTTTGAAACCGAAAGAGCGATCAGGCACCGCCTCCATGCAGGAGGCAACCCTTTATAGTAAAAATCAAGTTTTATTCCACTGGGCCAAGCTGTCTGTGCATGGGGGATCAAGCTGGAGACAAGCCTTTGGGGAAGATCTCCCGTCCCTTCGTGCCGCTTTACCAAGGGACTTTGCCCCCCCGCGCCCATCCCGGTCCGGGCAAGACACAGTCCTGGTGGCTGTGGGCGTTGAACGGGAATCCGGCTCCGGATCAGCACTCCCGGGCAGAGCACCTTAACGCGCCGGACCCAAGCTCTGGCCCACCAGACCTATGGCCAGCCTACGCGTCTGCGATCAGGACCAGACCGGCAGATCCAGGGTAAAAGCCACCGCTTACCCAACAGAAACCTTGTAGCCTCTTTGCTGCCCCAGCCTGTTGGAACTGCATCACAAAGACAGCCGCTCAGTCGTCAGCCTCCTTGTCACACAACGCCTCTATGTTTTTGCCAGCCCACACAGCCGGATACACTGCCTTGTGGCTGTAATGCGTCTCAGGGAGAACCTTCAGCCATCACCGCTTCAATTTCCTCTACGGTCTTGGGCGCAGCCTTGGTCATCACTTCGCAGCCGCCCTGAGTCACAAGAACATCGTCCTCTATTCTGATACCCATGCCATGCCAACAGCTGTCAACATCCTTGTTGCTGGAAGCTATGTAAATGCCCGGCTCAACAGTCAACGTCATGCCAGGCTCGAACAACAGGGGGGACTCGTCACCCCAATTGACACCAACATCATGAACATCAAGCCCCAACCAATGGCCGGTGCCATGCATATAGAACTGCCTGTAGAGTTTTTCCTCAATGATCTGATCAGGCTTACCTTTCAACAAGCCCAGCCGCAGCAGCCCCTCGACCAGGGATTGCACGGCCGCCTTGTGAAACCCGTCCCAAGGCAAGCCTGGTGCTATACAAGCAATCGCTGCTTGCTGCGCCTCGAGGACCACCTCATAGAGTGCTCGCTGGTTTTTGGTGAAACGTCCATTCACAGGGAAGGTCCTGGTGATATCCGCTGCATAGTGATCCAGCTCACAGCCCGCATCTATCAGCACAAGATCTCCATCCTTGAGCTGATCCTTGTTTTCGGTGTAGTGAAGAACACAGGCATTTTCTCCGCCGCCCACTATGGAGTTATACGCAGGATGGCGGGCACCATGCAGGGCAAATTCATGAAGAATAGAAGCTTCCAGCTGATACTCCATACGCCCCGGACTGCACTCACGCATGGCGCGGACATGGCCCCGTGCGCTTATGTCGGCGGCCGCTCGCATGATATGCAGCTCTTCTTCTGATTTGATCATACGGTATTGGTGCAGGAAACTGTCCCGGTCTTCAATCCGGGGAAGGGGAGCCATGCCCTTGCGCTGTTGCTGCTGCGCTTCACGCAGCCAGCGCCACATCTGCATATCGAAACGCGTCCTGCTGCCAGGTCTGTAGTAGAGAGCCTCACACCCACGCAGAAGGCCTGGCATCAGCGTCTCAAGTTGTTCCATTGCAAAGGCCTGGTCAAAACCGTAGTCGTCTACGGCGCCCTGGGGGCCTGCCCGGTGACCATCCCATAACTCCCTTTCTTTGTCCCGCTGGCGACAAAAGAGAAGTGACTGGCCTTCCGTGCGGCCCGGAATGAGGACCAGCACTGCATCGGGCTCATGAAAGCCGGTCAGATACCAGAAGTCACTGTCCTGGCGGTAAGGGTACTCACAGTCTCCATTACGTACCTTTTCGGTGGCCGCACAGAGTATCAGTACACTTCTTTTGTGCGCATGCTTCACCAGTGCCTTCAGGATATTCTGACGACGACGCCTGTACACATCACGATCTGTTTGCATTTTCATACGCGAGAGGAAAACCTGTTGTGGTAGCCACCAGACGAACTACACGTCAATATATCCTGGTGCCAGCATTATTTTTGAACACTGGCGAAAACAGGGGAGCCACTGCCCTCAGGGACAGCCGAACGTGTATATTACTGCGTACGGGACTTGTCCATCTACAAGAGTTCTATCAGGAGTTCTATCAGGCGTTCAATCAGGAATTCTGTCAAGAGCTCTGCATTCTACGAGAGTTCTACACGAATCCTGTGAGAGCTCCAAAAGAGTTCGCCCGGATGCCCCGCCTCTTGAGGCATGCATCAGTGCGCGGTTGTCTGCCCCCCAGAAGTCTGGATATAGTTTAAGGACAGAGTGTAGCTGCAGCTGAGGGCGGGCTGTACTTACCGACCCGGATCCGGAGTGATGAGTTATGGATATCATGACGACACAATCGGAAAGACTGACGATTACAGTCAGTATTCTCGATAAGGAGTACCTCGTCCACTGTGCACAGGGCGAGCAGGAAGCACTCATGGAGGCCGCACGCCACCTGGACGACTGCATGCGACAAATTCGCGGCTCAGGAAAAATCATTGGCAACGAGCGCATAGCTGTCATGGCCGCTTTGAACATGTCGCACGGCATGCTCCAGAGTGATAAAAAACTCAAACACGCAACCAGTCAAACCCAGAAGCAGGTGGGATCCATGCTTGAACGACTCAACAACGCCCTGAACAACCCGGCACAGCGTTCCTGAGCAAGATCCACCATGCATCTACCGATGGTCGGTAGATGCGTCCGTGTACATTCCGGGCACTATTCTTGCCGGTTCTTGCCAGTCTGGTTCAGCTCAGCGTCGCTGGATGCGGCTGCGTACACTTTGGCCAGAAACGGCCGACTGGTTCTACTGACGACCACTACCATCTTGTCAGACACCCTTGCCTCCTCCCGACTCTCTCACCCCACCCCTGGGCTGCGGCACAACCTTTCTGGAATAAAAAGCTGCCTTTTCAGCTCTGTTAATTTTATTGACGACAAGGCATAGTAGGCCCGGGACGGATCGGGTATAAATCCCCGCTACGGAAAATGGAGTGACTCGCTGAAAAATACGGCAGAGTAACAACCAGCACAAAAAGGCCAACATAATGTCGCTGTTCCAGCACTATCAGAACCGCTACGACTCTACCCAACACGAAGAGATGAGTCTGCAGGACTATTTGAGTCTCTGTCGTGAAGATCCCGGAGCCTATGCCAATGCAGCTGAGCGTATGCTCACGGCTATAGGAGAAGCCGAGGTCGTTGATACCTCCAGAGATCCCCGGCTCAGCCGCATTTTTTCCAACAAAGTCATCAAGCGTTACCCCGCTTTCAATGCCTTCTACGGCATGGAAGAAGCCATAGAGCAAATAGTTTCCTACTTCCGGCACGCCGCGCAGGGCCTGGAAGAAAAGAAACAAATTCTCTATCTTCTGGGGCCTGTCGGCGGCGGAAAGTCCTCTCTGGCTGAGCGCCTCAAGCAACTGATGCAGCAAGTTCCCTTCTACGCCATCAAAGGCTCGCCGGTATTTGAATCACCACTCGGGCTGTTCGATGACAGTGAAGACGGCGCCATCCTGTCGGAAGAGTACGGTATCCCGCGCCGCTACCTGGGCCACATCATGTCCCCCTGGGCCGTCAAGCGCCTGCATGAATATGGCGGTGACATCTCGAAGTTCAAAGTCGTCAAGTTGTACCCCAGCGTGCTTAATCAGGTCGCTGTCGCCAAGACAGAACCAGGCGACGAAAACAACCAGGATATTTCCAGCCTGGTTGGCAAGGTGGACATACGTCAGCTGGAAGAGTATTCCCAGGACGATCCGGACGCCTACAGCTTTTCCGGTGCTCTGTGTCGTGCCAACCAGGGCATCATGGAGTTTGTCGAGATGTTCAAGGCCCCCATCAAGGTTCTCCACCCCCTGTTGACCGCCACGCAGGAAGGGAACTACAACGGCACAGAAGGCTTGGGTGCTATTCCTTTCGAAGGGGTTCTGCTGGCCCACTCCAACGAGTCCGAGTGGCAGACTTTCCGTAACAACAAGACCAATGAGGCTTTCATCGACCGGGTCAACATCGTCAAGGTGCCTTACTGCACCCGGGTCAGTGAAGAAGTGCGCATTTACGAGAAGCTGCTTGAAAACAGCTCACTGAAAGACTCGCCCTGCGCTCCTGACACCCTGAGAATGCTGGCCCAGTTTACGTCCCTGTCACGTATCAAGGAGCCCGAGAACTCCAACACCTACTCCAAGATGCGTATCTATGACGGCGAGAACCTCAAGGATACGGATCCCAACGCCCGTTCCCTTCAGGAATACAGGGATTCCGCCGGCGTGGACGAGGGAATGGAAGGCCTGTCGACACGTTTTGCCTTCAAAATTCTGTCCAAGGTGTTCAACTTTGATCCGGCCGAAGTCGCAGCCAACCCTGTGCATCTGCTCTATGTCCTGGAACGTGAGATCGAGCAACAGCAATTTCCGCAGGAAGTACACGATCGTCACATGCGCCACATCAAGGAATACCTGGCGCCCAAGTACGTAGAATTTCTCGGCAAGGAAATTCAGACAGCTTACCTGGAGTCCTACTCCGAGTACGGCCAGAACATCTTTGACCGTTATATTACCTACGCTGACTTCTGGATTCAGGATCAGGAATTCCGCGACCCTGATACCGGCCATATTCTCGATCGTTCCGCGCTCAACGATGAGCTGGAGAAAATCGAAAAGTCAGCCGGCATCGCCAACCCCAAGGATTTCCGTAACGAAGTCGTCAACTTCGTGCTGCGGGCCCGGGCCAGTAACGAAGGGAAGAACCCCAGCTGGCTCAGCTACGAGAAGATGCGCTCCGTCATTGAAAAGAAAATGTTTTCAAATACGGAAGACCTTCTGCCCGTCATCAGCTTCAACACAAAATCGAGTCAGGAAGAGAAGAAAAAGCACCACGACTTTGTGTCACGCATGATGAAGCATGGTTACACCGAAAAGCAGGTACGACTTCTGTGCGAGTGGTACATACGGGTTCGCAAGTCACAGTAAACCTTGCAGTGACACCGCCGGGATCCAGGCAGCGCAAGCTGCCCGGACCCGGTACCTCAAGCCCGAGGGATTCCACATATCGAAGAGGGGTGCATGGGCAGTATCATCATAGATCGCCGTCGTAACAGCAAAGGCAAGAGTACGGTGAATCGCGAGCGCTTTATGCGCCGCTATCGTCAGCAAATCCGCAAGGCTGTCAACAGTGCGGTCAACAGCCGCAGCATCACAGACACATCCAGCGGCGAGAAGATTTCCATTTCTCGTAAAAGCTTGTCGGAGCCGTTCTTTCACCATGGAGAAGGCGGCAACCATCAGCAAACCCATCCGGGCAACAAGGAATTTGTCACCGGCGACCGTTTTCTCAAGCCGCGTGGTAAAGGCCAGGGAGAAGGTTCCGGTGATGGACAGGCCAGCGACAGTGGCTCTGGCGTTGATGAATTCGTTTTCCAGATCAACCGGGACGAGTTTCTCAAATACCTTTTTGATGACCTGGCGCTTCCCAATATGGTCAGCAAGGAGCGTAACGATGCCATGGAGTTTTTCTTCCGGCGTGGCGGGTTTACCAGTGCAGGCTCGCCTGACCGGCTCAACATTGTCCGCTCCCTGCGCAGTGCCCACGCCCGGCGCATTGCCTTGTCCGGCAAGGAGCGCAGGGAGATACGTGCGCTCAAACGTGAGTTGCGGGCCATGGAAGTCAGCCAGGAGGACGCCGACACCAGTCGCATGGCTGAGATAAAAGAACGGATACGCGACCTGAACGGCAAAATCAAAAGGCTCCCGTTCATAGACGACTTTGACCTCAAGTTCAACAACATGGTGAAGGTTCCTCAGCCGTCGAACAAGGCAGTCATGTTCTGCATCATGGATGTCTCCGGCTCCATGACACGCACCATAAAGGACATGGCCAAGCGCTTTTTCTTCCTGTTGTACATGTTTTTGCAGCGCAACTACAAGAAGGTCGAAATCGTGTTCATTCGCCATCATGCTGAAGCCCGTGAGTGCGATGAAAATGACTTTTTCTATTCGCGCGAAACGGGTGGCACTGTGGTTTCTTCTGCCCTTAACCTGACCCGGGATATTATCGAGAAACGCTACTCCCCCAAGGAGTACAACATATATGTGGCTCAAGCCTCGGACGGCGACAACTGGGAATCTGATTCGTCCAAGTGCTCACACATTATCTCGCGGCAGCTGATGGACTCGGTTTCCTACTTTTCCTACGTGGAAATTACCGACCGTCAGCACCAGAATCTCTGGCACGAATACGCCGAGCTGGCCAAAGCCTGGCCTGATTCTTTTGCCATGGCGCATATCCGCTCTCCGGATGATATCTTTCCGACTTTTCGTGAGCTTTTTGAGAAAAAGGAAGCGGTGGCATGACTCAACCTGTCTTTACTGACTCCGAGTGGAGCTTCCGGCTGGTCGAAGAAATAGACCATGAGATTTCACTTCTTGCCCGGGAATTCGGCCTGGATACATGGCCTAACCAGATAGAAGTGATCAACTCAGAGCAAATGCTGGATGCCTATGCCTCAGTTGGCATGCCACTGATGTATAACCATTGGTCATTCGGCAAGCATTTTCTGTCCAGCCAGAACAGCTACCAGCGCGGCCATATGGGATTGGCCTACGAGATAGTCATCAACTCCAATCCCTGCATTTCCTACTTGATGGAAGAAAATTCCATGACCATGCAAACGCTGGTCATTGCGCACGCTTGCTATGGGCACAACTCTTTTTTCAAGGGAAACTATCTGTTCCGCACATGGACAGACGCCGACTCCATCATCGACTACCTGATGTTCGCCAAAAACTATATCGCCCACTGTGAGGAGAAATATGGCATAGATGCAGTCGAAGAAATCATGGATGCCGCCCATGCCTTGCAGAGTCAGGGGGTAAATCGGTACAAACGCCCCAAGCCCCTGTCGGCCGAGGAGGAAAAGAGTCGTCAGAAGAGCCGGGAAGAGTACGTCCAGCGGACCCTCAACGCACTCTGGAGCACCATTCCACAACCTGCACGTCAGGAGTCTGACAACAAACTGCCAAGATTTCCCGCTGAACCTGAAGAAAACATTCTTTATTTCATCGAGAAGCACGCCCCTCTACTGGAAACCTGGCAGCGTGAGCTGATACGCATAGTGCGCAAGCTGGCCCAGTACTTTTATCCCCAGAAGCAGACCAAGGTGATGAATGAGGGCTGGGCGACTTTCTGGCATTACACCCTGATGAACAGCCTCCATAGTCGGGGAAAAATAACGGATGGGTCCTTGCTGGAGTTTTTCAAGTCACACACCAACGTTGTATTTCAGCCCGGATTTGACGATCCGCGCTACTCAGGAATCAACCCGTACACGCTTGGATACAATATCTTCACCGACATGAAGCGTATCTGCCTTGAGCCTACGCCCGAGGACCGCCAGTGGTTTCCTGACTTTGCCGGCAGTGGTGAATGGCAGTCGGTGCTGGACTATGCCATGCGCAATTTCAAGGATGAAAGCTTCATACTCCAGTACCTGTCGCCCAAGGTGATGCGCGACATGCGTCTGTTTACCATAGCCTCCGAAAACAACAGTCCATGGCTTGAGGTAAGCGCCATACACAATGAGGAATGTTTCAGTGTCCTGAGATCCCATCTGGCTGATCAGTACAATCTCGGTAATCTGGAGCCCAATATCCAGGTGTACAAAGTCGACATACGTGGCGACCGGTCCATGATATTGCGCCACTACGTCCACAACGGCCGTCCGCTGGACGCAGCCAGTGCGGAAGAGATCATGGGACATGTCGAAAAGCTGTGGGGTTTTCCCGTCAGTCTGGAATCCGTAGATGGGGACAGCGTGCGCAGGACCTACAAGTCCGCCAGGAGCCGGGCGAGCATTGCCTGATCACGCAGGCGGTCAGTCTCGTCCGTAACTGGAGAGAATGTCAAAGAAGGACATTGAGCCACAGCCATCGGCTTTCAGTGTCTGATGAAAACGACTTCTCTCCTGAATGCCCCGCTGAGCAAAACATGAGCAGGATGACTGGAGACCATAGCCCACCGAGCCATCGGCCGGGCTGGCTCTCCTGGTCACTCATGAAGAGCAAGGCGGGGGACTCCTTCAGGGCACACGAATGCTGGACGCTGCCCCTTGGCATTTTCTCCTGCTACACCAAATGTCTCACAAGATATCGCCCTGACATAACCTTGGCCAGCGCAAGCTTTTGCGACCACCAACGGGTTTTCTGCACGCCCACAAAAGACCCTCACAGGAGCCTGAGGTCTGACTTCAAGGCTCCCCCGACTCTGAAAACGGAAGACAATAGCAAAAGCACCTCCCTTGATTCCCTGTAAGACGAGAGTGTCACGACAGAAATAAACGACAACTCTCACCTGCTGAATGTCTGAACATGCCCGTCTGACAAATGCATCTACACCCATTGCAGCCTCTTTCAATGCCTCCCGGTCTTGAAAGCCCGTCATCAAAAGACGGCACCCATTGTCCGGACGCAGAGGGAACCTCAAACTACAGCAACCCTTTATTCTCCAGATAAACCCTATTGAGTTGGGAGTTCATCTCTTTAATCCGCTCTGGCAACACACCCAGCTCTTTGCCAAGGGCTGACCAGCCAGCCAGGGCATCACATATCTGCTGCAGATCTTTTTGCGCTTCTCTCCATGAACTGTAATTGGCACAAGAAGCCAGCTTCTGAACCGTTTTCAACGGTGGGCTGGAACCATAGCCTCCATAAGACATAGCGTGCTGATTGTAGGGGGCTGGACTAAAAGTCACGTCATACATAGGCGACGGTTGCCAGTGACCTTGATCCGACATAAGAAATGACCAATTTTTCGTATGATCATCCTGATTGACGCAAAACAGGTTGAACATTGCCCGCAAAAACTGAACCCGGCCCACTGCAGGATTCTGGCAAAGCACCTGACTGGCTTTGATGAGGTCTTCATAGTCCATTGAGGGCTGACGAAAATCAGCATCGAGCAAAGCACAGAGTGTCTGCATGTGATAACGCCCTCCTGATACACTATCAGCGCAGTCAAAGCGCTTGACGGCCAGCCAGTTTCGGCCGCTGTCCTGAGGGAAAAGCCTATGTTCTGGTACATCAATACCGCACTGTCTGGCCATACGCAGCCAAGCCGCCTCACAGAGCCCTTCATCATGCCCCAGATCAAGACTTGAAGACGTGAACTTTATCAACCAGGCCTGATTCCCGGCTTTACCCTCGGTGGTGCACACCTGCTCAGGCTGCTCTGGATCGAAATAAATCAGGGCTTTGGGTCTCGCGCCACCAGAGCCCCCGGCATTGGCCAGCGCTTTGAGTACTTCATCCGTCTGACCATCAAAGAGCAACGCTGCCTGCTCCCCGAGCAGCGCCAGTTTCGTCAGGCTTTCTTCAGCCTCGTATTCCTGCGCAGGGGTGTAGTGAAGAGCACCTGTCCCGCGCCGACCGGTATAGGCCAGCCTGTCCATTGGTGTCATCTGGTGGGGGATAATGCCGCGCTGCCGAACAACCCGGTCCATGAGCAGCATTCCCCATCCATCAGGAAGCGAGTCTGCAAACAGGCCGTGCAAACCGGCATGAGGCGTTGTGGGCGCCAGTGTCAGGCTCTGGTCAAAAGGCAAGCTGAAGGGAGACAGGCTATGCCGGTGCTCAAGGTATGACGCCTCATATTGAAAAAACGTTCCCTGTTGATTTTGCGCCAGCTCACCAACCAGAACCTCGTCCCCATTCGAGAGGCGACGCCATACCTGCAGGTGCCGAACATGGGTTGTTTTCATGCTCAGCTCCTTAACACATCGTCAATGGAGTGCGGCTGGGACTGCTTTAATCTGGTTTCCGCTTGCCTGGCAAGCTCAGCAAAAGAGTTGAGGTCTGCGAGCGATTGCCATAGCAACAAAAACTGCCGCAGGGATATCTGGCCTGTTGTTTCAAATTTTTTGATCGTAGCCTCAGGCACCGTGCTCATCGCGGCAAGGGCCTTGCGGGAAAGTTTTTTACTTTTCCTCAAGGCGCGAACAGACTCTGCAAATTGCTGCTGTATGTCCGGTGCAGTGACCAAAGAGAGAAGTGTCATGAGCATCCCTGAAAAGTACCAACAGACACAATAGTAGCCAAAATACTATAAAAACCCACTATATAGACACTATTATGTCCCAAAAATTCCAGCCACAGTGCCTTCAGGGTCTATGCGCACTGAAAGAAATGACACGAGGGACGCGTCACCGCGCACTCTGGTAGCAAATGAGAAAACCCGGTCATCAGGTGCAATTTTTGAACTCCAGCTTGCAATACAAAAAAAGGAAACTATCTTGTTCAGCCTCTCTCCCCAGAGACATCTCTCTCGACTGATGTATGTCTCTGGGTAAGCAGCTGGATTTAGCCATTGAGACACCTGCCTCTGGAGCAAAGGATGCCCGGTGCAATCGGGAAGTCATGTCGAGTGATGGCTCACCAGGATGCAACAAACAAAAGAGCGCGTTCCCCATCCAGGCAAGAAGCCTGGTTCCAGGCTGCGCGTGTGTTTCCCATCACTGAGGCGCCCGGTCCAATGCAGTCGTCCCCATTCAAGGCAGCAGTCGGTTGCGCTTGGCTTATTCATTCCAGAGCCTCGTAGCCCTGTTACCGCAACCACTCCAAGGATCTGCGCCACCAGCAGCTTTGTGCTTTGCTGCCACAGTGGTTATAACGAGCCTGTCCAGGTGCAGCGGAACAGACTCTGGTAGTGTCCTCAGGCCGGTGCGCGGCAAGGTGCGCTGCAAGCTGTTCTCTTCGAGTGGCAAGCGTGCAGCCACGCAGCCACAATGACACCGGCGTGCGCGGTGCAGGTGCAGGTGCAGGTGCAGGTGCAGGTGCAGGTGCAGGTGCAGGTGCAGGTGCAGGTGCAGGTGCAGGTGCAGGTGCAGGTGCAGGGCATAGTGAAATACTGAATGGTGTGCAATTTTTATCATGCAGAATTTGCTTTTTCACGAGCCACGGAAAATGATACTGGCTTTGCACTTTTGCGTCTTTTCGCCGGTTAATTAGCAATGCCATCCAAAGCCTTGATCACCTTGCTGATCTGTGGGGTCTCCGCCATGACATTCTTCATCTATACTCGGCAACCTGAGGCCCGGTGGACTTCCGAGCATTACCAGGATGGACACTTCCACAACAGCAACGCCGCCGCTAAAGCAGGTAACAAGGTGGGACGTCTGCTATATCGCTTTCTGTTTGAGAAACGCATTGATTCAACCCCGACTTCCCCGATACCGATACAGCCACTGCAACTGGCAGAACTGGAAAGTAAACGCGGCGATCTGGCCGTTCGACTTGGCCACTCTACAGTGTTGTTGCGACTGTCGGGCCGGTACTGGCTGACCGACCCCGTATTTACCGAGCGCGCCTCGCCGGTGCAATGGATCGGCCCCAAACGTTTCCACCCTGCCCCGATACCACTGGAAGCGCTTCCTGAGCTGTCAGGCGTCATTCTCTCCCACGACCACTATGACCATCTGGACAAAGCCAGTGTCCTGAGCCTGGCGCAAAAAGGTACTGCATTTTATGCACCTCTGGGGGTAGGCCGGCGTCTGATCCAGTGGGGCGTGGCGTCAAAGCAGGTCACAGAACTGGACTGGTGGCAGAGCGTCCAGGCAGGTCCTGTGACCTTGGTGGCGACGCCAGCTCAGCACTTTTCTGGTCGCACCCTGACCGACAGAAACAGCACCCTCTGGGCCTCCTGGGCGCTGCTGGGTGAACACAGCCGTATTTTTTTCAGTGGTGACAGCGGCTACTTTAATGGCTTTTCCCAGATAGGTGAACGCTATGGCCCCTTCGACCTCACCCTGATTGAAACCGGCGCCTATGATCAGGGCTGGCCGAACATCCATATGATGCCGGAGCAAAGTGTGCAGGCGCACCGTGATCTGAAAGGCAAGGTTATGATCCCGATCCACAACAGCACTTTCGAACTGGCATTTCACCCTTGGTACGAACCCGTAGAGCGCGCACTGGCCGAGGCACACCGTGATGGGCAGAATGTCAGCGTACCCATGATAGGTGAACCCGTAGGCGTGGGAGAATCGGCCCGACTCAGTTATTGGTGGCGCCCCAAGGCGATTGAGTCGATGGCACACCAGCTCTGAATGCGTCCTTGGCCTGGCTTCATCAGGTCTCACCCAATCCTCACTCGCTGGTCGCCTTGACCACCGAAGGAGGATAGTGGCTGTATGCGCTTTCAGCTGTCGCCAGGCCCGCCATTTGTCAAAAGCATCATTGAGTGCCAAGGGGCAGGGCTCGCCTGCCCCTTGGCAGCAAACATGCCAGAACCCCATCCTCTGGACTGGAAACCTTCAACTTGAGCGTATCCTGACAAAAGTTGATGCGCTTCAGCCAAGGTGACAAGGTGACAAGGTGACAAGGTGACAAGGTGACAAGGTGAATGGACTGGAGTATCGGGAAACGGGAAAGTTGTTGCCGTCGGGTGCTTCTATGCCAATCCAGCGCAAAAGCCGCACAGTGTCTGAAATGGATTGGCCACAAGAGCCCAGACCACACCAGACCTCAAGGCCCTCCGCGACAAGCTGTCCCGGATCGCCGCTCTACCGTCAATGCGAACAGAACCCTCCCACTCCAGCACAGGCACAGGAAGGCTTGGCCAGCCCGCAGACCCGTACACGGCCCCAGGGCATCGAGCAGAAGCTCTGCCTTCCGCACTCCAAAGCTGCCGGATCCCTGATCCCCTATTCCTGAACAACAGGGGGAAGCTGACATACCGTAGCTACATTGAGCCCTTGTTGCCCTGCAACTCCCGCGGCGGCATCAGAGGCTTTACAGACTGCCGGTGGGCAGACGGCCCTGCCGACTTGGCCATGCCGCTGATGTGGCAACTATCCTGCCACAGGGAGCGTCACGCAGCGCGTAGCAATGTTCAGATTCTCTGGTGCTACCCGAGCCAGCCCGAAGGTGCCTGAACAAAAGAAAGGACCGCCATAGGTGACGACTCTCTATCCTTGGTCAGGACCTCGGCCTGCACCAGCGACTATGACACCTGCAACCACGACTGCCCGGAGAGGAAACACGCATCCAGACTCCGCGAAAATCTCCATCCATAATCTGGCGGGTCGGTAAAGATACTCACACACTACTCCAAGCGGCCGATGCACTACGTACAACGGATTTACAGATGCATCCGGGATGACCGGCAGATGTCGTTGCCAAGGCAGCCCATTGACTCCGGTCTGAACACCGTGCTGCGTTGTTGACCAGATTATTAACACTCTGACAACACAGAGCATTTGCCCGTTATCTTTTCATGATCCTGAAGGAGGACAATGATGCGCCCCGGAAAAAAAAATTCGCGTAGCCGTGCATGCGCTTTACTGATGGCCACTCTTTTGATGACGGGGCAGGCAATGGCAGACCATTCTCCCCAGCAGGAAGAGAACCCCGGTTTCTTTACCATGACAGCGGATCTCGTACTGGTCCGGCCACTGATGCTCGGTACCACTCTGATCGGCGGAGCGATTTTCCTTGTCAGCTCACCCTTTGCAGCCGCTGGTGGAAATTTGGGTCAGGCCGCCGACACCCTGGTAAAACAGCCCTTCGCAGCAACATTCCAGCGCTGCCTTGGCTGTGGGTTTTTTCGCGATGATGCCTGGAGCGAGGATGAATCCTCCGCCAAAGAGAACTGAACTCCACTGAACTCCCTGCGAAGCCATGGCCAGAGTTGCCAAGGGGCTGCTGCGAGCCTATGCAGACCACAGCCCCCGAAGGGAGAAAGAGCCCCCGAAGGGAGAAAGAGTCCCCGAAGGGAGAAACAGCCCCCGAAGGGAGAAAGAGTCCCCGAAGGGAGAAAGAGCCCCCGAAGGGAGAAACAGCCCCCGAAGGGAGAAAGAGCCCCCGAAGGGAGAAAGAGCCCCCGAAGGGAGAAAGAGCCCCCGAAGGGAGAAAGAGCCCCCGAAGGGAGAAAGAGCCCCCGAAGGGAGAAAGAGTCCCCGAAGGGAGAAAGAGTACAGCGGCGGACGCAGTGCAGCGTCAAACCCGGCCTTTCTCGCTCAACGGGGCCAGCAGGCTCCCCAGGTTCCCACCTTGAGAAACTGCCCGAGCCCCGTATCTGCGGCCAGACCACACCCCGGCATGACGACCCCACTGTCTGCACAGAGGGACTGGTATCTCGTTGACTGAATTCGGCCGCCATGCCCGGTGCGCAAAGCCTGACAGACACACAGGCAAGCTCACCCCTGCCCAACAAGCACCAACGCTGGGAATCAGGGCTGCTGGCGAGTGGCTGCGACAACCAGCTCACGTACACAAACGTTCTGCGGCAACTTATAGGCGAAGTGAACGCAATCGGCGATGTCCTGGGCGGCCAGGGCACCGCCGATGGAATCCTTCCAGCCCTCGTAGCCTGCGATGATTTCTTCTTTCGTTGTATGCCCAAGAAGCTCAGTTTCCACAGCACCAGGTGCCACAACAATCACTCTCACGTTGTCGTCAGCAACTTCCTCACGCAAGGTTTCACTCAACCCGTGCACGCCAAACTTCGTGCCACAGTAGGCCATGTGGTTGGGGAAACCCTTGATGCCTGCAACAGAACTCACATTGATAATGGTGCCGGATTTGCGGGCACGCATAGAGCCCACCACCGCATGAATGCCATAGAGCAAACCTTTAAGATTCACATCGATCATGGCATCCCACTGCGCAGTATCCTGCTCATGAGCCGAGCCCAGTTGCATCAGCCCCGCATTGTTGACAAGGCAGTCAACCGGCCCATAGAGCTCTTCTGCTTCCTTCACCGCAGCCAGCAGTTGGTCCCGCTGAGTGACATCCACCTTGCGACACAGGGTTTCAGGCAACTCCAGCGCCTGCATGCGCTCCAGGCGGCGCGACAGAAGCAACAAGGGGTGGCCTGCGGCACTGAACTGACGTGCCACTTTTTCTCCAATGCCGGAACTGGCTCCTGTAACAACAACAAGCTTTTTACTCACCATAACCTCCAGGGCTCACACTCTGTGAAAGAACATCACCAGCCAGCGACTGCGACTGCGACTGCGACTGCGACTGCGGCTGACCAGAGCACGGGAAAGGCGGAAGCTCCATGGAAGCCCCTGCATACATAAGCCAGTTTTCTATCCAGGCCTGCAACACATCCAGAGGCCAACGCTCCCGCCCCTTCAGCACACACTCCCAGACAATCAGAACCCGCCAACCCAGCTGCGCCAGCTCTGCCATGCTACGGCTGTCGCGCCGCCGGTTTGTGGTGATTTTTTCACGCCAGAAGGCCTGCCTTGTAGCAGGCCATCGAAACAAGGAACAACCATGCCCGTGCCAGAAACAGCCGTGGCTTTGAATCACGGCACGGTAGCGCGGGAAGACCATATCCGGGGTACCGGGCAAGCGTTTATCATGCAGACGGTAACGAAACCCACGAGCAAACAACAGCTTGCGCAGCAAGCGCTCAGGCGCGGTTCCCTGGGCTCGAATGCCAGACATCATTCGACTACGAACCTTGGGTGACACCACGTCCATCACACTCACACCACGCCATTGCCCCATCTCGGACCAGGTTTTCCTGCACTGCCAGCTCCGCTTCGCGACTGCCAAGTTTGCTTCGCACTGCAAGGCCTGCTCCTCCACTACCAGCTATTACCAGCTATGGCCTGCACCAACGGCAAGAAATCGCCCGCTCTTTGCGGCTACAATCGCATCAGGACTCCAGATGTCGCCAAGCCGCCTGCACTGTATTTTTCATTAACATGGCTATTGTCATGGGTCCCACGCCGCCGGGCACAGGCGTTATTCTGCCGGCACGAAGACGCGCTTCATCAAAAGCGACATCACCACTAAGAAGTGCTTTTCCTGTGCGTTCGTGGGTCCCTACCCGGTTCACTCCCACATCAATCACGGTAGCGCCGGGCTTGATCCAGTCAGGACGTACAAGGCCGGGCACACCGGCCGCCACAATCAATATGTCAGCACGCCGACAATGATCAGCCAGATCCCGGGTTGCAGTGTGCACCAGTGTCACTGTGCTATTGGCACCTGGCCCCTTCTGCCCCAGAAGGACAGCCACAGGACGGCCGACAATGGCAGAACGCCCCACGACCACGACTTCGGCACCGTCCGTCACCGTACCGGAGCGCACCAACATCTCCTGAATACCGGCTGGCGTGCAAGGCACATAACAGGACTCTCTCAAACCTTGCATCATCTGGCCCAGGTTGACAGGGTGAAAGCCATCGACATCCTTGCCCGGATCTATTGCGCGAACAACAGCCTGTTCGCAGATAGACGCCGGCAGCGGCAACTGTACCAGGATACCGTCAATCTGCGGGTCCTGATTGTAGCGCTCCACCAGGGACAGCAGCTCCTCCTGGGTGATAGCCGCAGGCCGTGTTTCCTGAACTTCGTGAAATTCCAGGTCCAACGCCGTCCTGACCTTGCGCGTCACATAACTGACTGAAGCGGGATCCTCGCCGACCAGAATAGTGGCCAGCCCCGGCGCTCGTCCATATCTGGCTTTCAAGGCGGCCACTTGTTCCTTGAGCCCGGCGAGGATGTCCCGGCTCATCTGCACACCATCGAGAATCTCTGCCTGCACGCCTTCACGCTCCTTCAGTTATCTTTGTATTGTTTCACAGGCCCACCCATCCGCAGTCATACGACAGCTCCCCCTTTATGGTCCATTTATGGTCCATTTATGGTCCATTTATGGCCCATTGCGCGATGCGCCACGCATTGGAGAAGATATGAAGAAGAACCCTCTTCAGGCGAGAGATCCTTCCCACATGAGATACTGAGCAGGCAGCCTGGGTGAGAGCGGATACTAATCTCTTTCGTCAGCCCATGCACTCTGGATAGCCTCAAGAATCTTTTCGCCGCACGAAGAGCTGGCGTCTTCGAAACCATCCAGTGCCATCACCTTGTCTCTGAGTTCAACAAAATTGATGCCGTAAGGGTCCGTGTGAGGATCTGCCTCACACAATGCGATAGCAATATCCTGAATATCTGACCACCTCACAACGCAGCCTCCTGATTTTCTTTGTTGGACTTTGTTGGCATACGAAACGCCCCACACACAGCCTGCGGGAGGCCGTGCGATAACGGAAGCTCGCAAAAGACCGCCACCCTATACGCTCGCTAAAGAGCAAGCAAGCCCTGACGCCAGCAGAACGCCACAACAGTGCCATCAGGAATCTTCCCAGCGCGCGGGCTGCACAATGGACGCAACACGCCCTTTACGACGCAGCTCACAGTAGCAGATACAACATGAAACATTTTATACCTTGCAGAGCCCCCAATCTGATCAAGACTTGGCTCCAATTCTGTTCTCACTGTTTAAGGGGAAATTTGCCATGTCTACTCCATCAACACTGGATCTCCACACGGAAGCAGAGCATTGGCCACGAACGGATCACCGCACGCTCCCTTCACTTTCTTGCGCAGCACGCAGCCCCCTGCAAGAAATGTTCCGCGCTTTGTGTGTCCTCCTCGCCAGCTCTTGCCATTCCAACGCGTACGCCAACACGCACGCGGAAGATGTGAACATAGCGGAGCACGCAGTTTATGCCGATTTTGCCGATCAGAATCCGGATCTTCTGCCGGATCTTCTGGAAGAAGCGACAAAAGCGACAGAAGCGATGGGGACAGAGGAAGAACCCGAAAAACCGGAAGCGGAGGAGCATGCCGCTTCCGACAACCCCGACACTGGAGCCACACCACAATCACCGGAATCCCCGGCACCACACTTTTGCAGGGGATACCTCACCCTCACCGAAGGCGATTCGGAGGCTCAAGCACTCCTCGAAGTGCCATCCGGCACCCTCGCTACTCCCTCCACTATTAAAGATAAAGACTTGCTGGATTTTACCGAAACCGATGAGTATTCCAGCTTCAGGCTATCGGCAAAACACGGCCCCGTCTGGATCTCAGGCCGAGATAAGAATGGCACTTTCGGACGGCTCCATGCACGTGCACTTGACTTTTCCCTGGCGGAACTGGAGCACGGGGGGCCATTGGGCTCCAACGGCCTGCAGGAAGACGACGTATACAATGCATACCGAAAACTGCTTGTTGGCTTGAGCTCGCAAAAAAAATACGACCTGCGGGATACACTGCTCTGGGGGAATAAAAGCTTGCTGATTCTGCGCTCCAATGGAGACCTGGACATCCAGCTTTATCATCAGCAAGAGAGCCCCATTCAGGAACAAAAGAGCCCACTGACGTACTTGGGCAGGTTTGTCGCCCGACAAGGAGGCGACGGCACCTTCATAGCTGCACCCGATGGCCTGAATTTCATGGCGCAACGCCAACAGCTGAATGAGCAAGCGGAAAAATTACAGCAAGAAATTTTCGAGTTGAGCCAGTCTGTCGCACAGCGCATTTACTCGGGCGCCGGACAAGCAACGCCATCTGAGCTGGAACAGCTTGAGATCTTGAATAAGGAGTTGCAAGCGTCGATCAGCCAAGGTGTGCCGCCGGAGCACTTTGACTTCTATGCGGTGACGGAGTCGGTAGACTACGCATCCGGACACTGGCTGAAGCTGGAGGGTGACAGCGGTCTGGAGTTGGCCGGTCAGGCTGTCAGTTTCAAAACACTGTCCCACCTGTACGACACCCAAGCCGAACACTTGACCGCTGTCGCACGCTGGCAAGATACCTATACAGCGGCTCAGGAACTCCTTGATGACGCATTCAGCCAGCTTGACTCCATGACGGGAGTGGATAGGTTCGGTGCACAGGAGCGAGAGAATCTCTATGCAAGACTGGTCCGAAAGCTGACGGCATCCTTGGCCTTGGCGGCGGGAGAGAGTCCGCATCCTCCGTTGGCGGTTCAGCCAAACCCGGGCAAGCCAGTCATACGCACCAGAGGCACCAATTTCCAGGTGCTCAGTGAGCCCAGTACACAAAAAAGCCTGGAGACCATGCGAAGGGCGCTGTCTATGGAAGGCGAGCCCCCGCCAGATGCCTTTCTGATCAATGAAGAGCAGCTTGACAGCATGCGGCGCGCCTTGAAGAAAACAGGCTGGGGAGCCTGGTTCAAGAGCTTCATTCAACCTGATGCCTATGAGGCAACGGCCGAAGCGGAGGATCTTCGGGATCTGATGCGCAGCCAGGGCTGTACGGGCCTGAATGCGCTGATTCAAAGCAATGGGCTGCGCGGAGGACTGCCTGTACTGATATCCAGCGAAGGTCCTGATGCCTCTACCCTGATCAGCTTCATCACTTCAGCAACCCACCCCGACCTGGCACGGGAAGCCGAGCTTGTACTCAATGACGCCCACCCGCAAGTGCTTGTTATTGATGCCTCTGTTCTTGATGACCCCACACAGGTCAGGACCGGGATTGTCCGAACAACCCCCCTGGATGCAACACTGCAGGAAAGGATTGAGCGAGAGGCACTCAGTCGGGAAGCGCGACTGATGCAGGGCAAACTGCATGCCAAAATGCAGGGTTGGCGCCAAGCACAAGAACAGGGCTTGGCAGTCAAGGCTTGGGGGACACTCATGGCCGCAGGATCAGGAATGGCTACGGGCTATGCGGTGCAACGTGGGCTGGATACGATCAAGCAGTACTATAACGAAGGTGTTTTTCCTTGGTCCTGCACAGAGAAGGAAGCACAAGAACAACACGCGCGGGCTTTACGCACCGGCGGGTTGATGGCGATCAGTGGAGCCGTCAATCACCTGCTTCTGCCCACAATGCGCTGGAATGACGGTGAGGCGCCTCACCTGCTTTCACCTTACAGGTTGCGTACCCAGGGGATCAAAAACGACTTTTCTGGTGCTCTGGCAGGGGCAGTTTCTGGCTTGGCGGCCCGGTCAATTTTCTCTGGCTACGAATACTGGCAGGGAGACAAAACGGCTTACGAGATAACGACGGAACTGGCTGACGCAGCGGCCCGGTCTGTACCGACTGCGGTGGGCAGCGTTGCAGGACACTGGGTTCTCCCCTGGGCCTTTGATATGCCTTACTTGTCCACTTTCCTTCCCATAGGTTATGTGGGTGCAGTGGCGGGCGGCTTGCTTGGCAACTTGGCATATGACACTGCAAAACACTACATACAGGTCGGAGCAACCACTATCAGCAACACCGCTTTCTCTCTTTTGGAGCACAAGGATGAGCTATGAAAAAGGGGAGGGGTGAAGTCGAATGATGGACCAAAGGTGCTCCCTTCTTGCCCCTCGGGTCAAGAAGGGAGCGCGAGTTTAAGGGAGAAGGACGGGCTGAGCAGACGCGGCTTGACCCAGGGCGCGGCAAGCCCCGTCCTTCAGGGCGGAAAAGGATAGCGCGGACGGCGCAGCCGTCCCTTGTTCTGGTTTTCAGTGCGGCGTCTGCTGCTGTTCAATAGACTGGCGAACAATGGCGATTGGTGCACCACCACAGGATGAAGCACCGCAGGATCAAGCGAAGTAGGAGGGGGACCAGAGCACGCCCTTGCCCGTAGCGTTTCTGGATATCCGGACGCTCCCGGACGCTCCCGGACGCTCCCGGACGCTCCCGGACGCTCCCGGACGCTCCCGGACGCTCCCGGACGCTCTTTGTACAACAGACTGTACAACAGACTGTACAACAGACTGTACAACAGACTGTACAACAGACTGTAC